>OHPJ01000248.1_pt1 | contig 28490 bp, 30 predicted proteins | sample 1577701 | NCBI WGS metagenome assembly OHPJ01 (sample SAMEA3879517, study PRJEB24766) | human gut metagenome | biome: human-associated habitat; feature: feces | place: USA | collected 1985/1987 | reverse complement strand
CCACGGAAAAAGAACTGCTAAAATTGAATGATGAGATTGCTCATTATGCGATTTATGCGGAGTATCAATCATTTCTATCACAGAAAGCTGCAAAACAAATAGCGGGTGAGAAATTACAACAACTGATTCAAGCAAAGCAAGTTCTCATCAATGAGCAGCAGTCCTTGGACGCACAGCGGAAAAATCTTCAAATAGCAGTTGAGCAGATTAATAAATCACTTTCGTATATCTTTTATAGTGATAGTCGGCTAAAATTACATCTCGAAAGTGATCAGATGTATCATCTAACGGTGAATGGGAAAGATGTTTTACCGGATAAAATATCGTGCGGTGAGCGAAATGCTTTGGCGCTATGCTATTTCTTCTCAGAAATTGCAAAAGAAACTGAACTGCAAAAACTGTATCGTGATGAAATGCTTGTCGTCATTGATGACCCTGTTTCAAGCTTTGATATTGAAAATCGCGTTGGAATTTTGTCTTTCTTAAGGTATAAGTTAAACCAGATGCTCTTTTCCTGCGCAACGACAAAAGTTCTTATAATGTAATGTCGCATGATGTTAGCGCAATATTTGATTTGCAGAAAACCATGGATGAAGTTTCCGCAAATTGTGCTGGAGCAGGGAAACATGCTGAATATTGCTCATTTCAGCTTGTAAATAAGGAAATAATTCCGTTTAAAGCCAAATCACATAATGAATATACAAGGCTAATGGAGTGCGTCTATGAATATGGCTGTAATCCTGATCCTGCGGCGGAATTAACCATTGGCAATATGACGAGACGTGTTCTGGAAGCATTTTCGACATTTACATTTAAGGTAGGGTCCGATAAAGTAAGCTTGAATCCACGGGTACTTGCCCTGATTCCAGATCAAAACAAAAGAGCGTATTTCCAAAATTCTATGTACAGATTAGTTTTAAACACAGAGGGCCATTTACAGGAAACCGTACAAGGAGCACCGGAGATGAGTTTCTTTAGCCATCTTACTACCGGGGAAAAACAACGTACAGTCAGGGATGTCTTGTGTTTTATGTATTGCGTTAATCCGACTCATGTGTTGTCTCATCTTCCCAATGCGCAGAAAGAATTAGACAATTGGATGGCGAGTATAGTAAACTGAGCAATGTGGATATATGGTTAGAATTAGTGCAAGCAGTGTTCCAGATCAACTGATAAAAACAACTTCCAAGATGGGGTTGTGCCATTCCGTTCGGTGCTTGCTTCAGTATGAGGTGATGTAAATGCAAAAGAAAATTCTTGGTAGGACATTATCCCCAAAGACTAGTGATCTGGTCTCCAGCATGGAGGCCACATTCCGTTTTCCTGTTGAATACTATTCTATTTCCGCGATGCCAAACAAAAGCCGTGACGCACACGGAACTGTCGATCCCTTTGGCTCCAATGGGCAATACAAAGTTTGGCTGTCCTTGAATCTAACAGACGAACGGTTTGAGGCGAATCTGCTCCACGAACTCACCCATATCGTTCAGATCGAACAGGGATATCCCTGTGTCTGTAACAAAGATTCGGCTGATTATCATTCACCAGATCGCAGTTTTGTTGAGAGCCTCGGCTCGCGCTTAGGCAGCGCTGTGTTGGATGTCGATGTTCAGGAGCGTCTGCTTGAGGACGGTTACTCAAATTGTGAATTTGCAGAGAAAAATGCCGCTGGGCTCATTGGTAACAGTGACCACGACTATACCCAGCTTGACGACCCCCTAAATTATGCCATTTTTGTCACAAGTTTGCTTTTAACAGCCTCTCTCATTGGCGAGGCTACGAGAGAGGATCTCTACGCTGCTTACAACCGCTATCCTTCTGTTGTGAACGATGTTCGCTTCCTGTACGATGAAATGCGGAGAATTGGGGCCTCTACGCCAGAAAGGGCGGCGGCTTCCCTTGGCGCAATCATTGACCGCCTTTCCCTATGGCCGTACTACTTTATCCACTTAAAGGGACGACGCATTCGAACACGCAACGAATATCTAGCCTTTTTACAAGAATGCAACTAAATCTTTGATGTGTTTTCCTGACTGCTTTTGTACATTGCGTACTTCACCGGATTTTACACACGTTTCACCGAATCGCACATACTCTTTGCCCGCAGGTGTAATAGAGCATCGTGGGGCCGGCGCGCTATTATGCACGCAGGACTTGAGATGCTCTGGGCGGAACTTGTTTTGTATTCTTTAACTACGTACAGTTCATAAATTCAAAATACTTTTCTTTTAGAAAGTAGGGAGACTATCAAAATGGGAGATACATATCCTGTAAAAGAACTAGGTGAAATGTACTGTAAACACCAGTACTCTAAACTAATCGAAATGGCGTATCCCGCCTTTGAAAAATTTGGCATACGAAAAGGTGCTCGTTGGCAAAATGATTGGAATTCATGCAAGCTTCTTTGTTCTGCTTTATTTTTGAGTGGTTATTACTACGATTGCCTAATTACGATGAAAGCAATGTTTTCAGATGTGAAATTTGAATCCGAGAACCTTGAAGCACACGACAGGGCTCACTTTGTTGAATGTGCTCTAGAATCATTATTATACTTCGTCTTTAACAAATCATCTTTGGTAGCGAACGTAGAGGAAAAAATTGAATTTGTTCTAAAAGAAGCACCGTTACACTATGGTAATTGCAATGAGTACGATGATAAAAAATTTCATTCTATCAAGAGTCTTTATGAGAAATACAAAGACGGAAAAGTGCCCTATTACTCAGTTTCTTTTTTTGCGCCTATAGTTTTGGATTTTGATCATTATACATTTGACTCGACAGGCGCACATCCATATCGCAGTATGACAATTAACAAGGAGAAACGTGGGACAGTTAATGGCACGGTATTTTCGGTAATGATTGACGGATTTATAAAGGCCGACTCTTAGTGGGAGGGACCTGTATGGGGTAATCGGCGAAAGTTAGCTGCAACGACGTTGGCTCTTAACCTTGTCAATCGTCTGCTGCTAATTATTGCAGAAGGTGGCACACATAACTTCATGCCAAGAATACGGCATGAGCAGCTAACTAGCGTAATACTGTGCCAATATATGGGGGACGGAGAAATATATGGTTTTTGTGATGGAACCATGTTTGACGGCCACTTTATGAAAGAATGGGTACAAAGACCGGAATATACTCACGAAGAGCTCAGAAGGATTAACCGCCTGCTAATTAGCAATTGTAATAATCCGTTGTACGCAACTCTATATCATCAGGCGCAGAATACCATGTATGCGGGATTATATGAGGAAAGCATCATGTTATTCTTTGCGTGTATTGAAGCTACTGTACATTATTGGAGTGAATATATCTCGAAATTAAGTGGTATTGATACCGAGTACGAAGAATTTGAGAAATGCAAGTCTGTTTGTAGGGACTGTTCACTTTTTCGGCAGCAACCGGAAGGAAAAGGTGTAAGCATATTAAAACTGCCGCCATCTATTCGAAGGTATCCTACTTTTTTGAGGAAACACAAAATAATAAATAAAGACCAAGAAAAGCTGCTGAGAAAGCTTATAATTGATGCACAAAATGATAATCTACGAAATGACATGATGCACGGGAAAAACGGAAGTGTTACTTTCTATCAGGTTGAGGAATGCAGAAAAACCATATACAGACTGAATGAACAATTCCTTGCTATTGCGAACAAATATGCTGTAAATTAAATAAGCCCCGTTTTTTGAATGAACTCCGCCTTTCAAAGCTTGGAAGAGAGATGATCTTTTGAAAGGGCTCTGTTTCCCGGATGTTCTGTCGAGAAACGGAGTCCTTCTTACATATTTTCTCTCGACGGACAGGGGGTTCATTTGCTATACTGAAAGCGAAGATAATAATTGGGAGACACCGTGATATGAAGAAAATCCTATTCGTTTGCCATGGAAGTACACTATCAAAACCCGGAAACTCCTGATTTTCAAGGACTCTTTGGGATTGCTTCGAGCAATTTACTACCCATTTACTACTTTTGAAAACCAAAAAAACTGACAACTGCCTCCGCGCGATAGCAAATGAAAACATTTAACTATATTGTATGGCAGAAAGGACGTTGCATTATAGCAGCGTCCTTTCTGCTTATTAAAAATGAAGCATCATTTAACAGAATAATAAGGCCAGATGAAATAAAAGTGTTTCTGACAGTAGTCTCAATTGCAAAAAATAATTTACTGATGCAGCGGCAAAGCTATCAAAATCTTGATAAAGATGATATAATAATTGGTAACATTGTGACATGAGTGTAAAGAATCAGAGAGGAGGTCGAAGACATGCCTAATCACCAAGCTTCAGAACAGATGCTGGGCTATTTGTATCAGGTGCGATATGCTTTAGCGCTATTGTTGGAAAATGATAACTCTGATTTTCAAATAAGTATTGAAAAATTTGATGATGTTGCGTTTAGTAAAGATGGTATGCCAAAGCAACTTATCCAGTTGAAACATCACATACAGCGACAAGGCAGTCTCACAGACGGAAGCACAGATTTATGGAGAACATTAAAAGTATGGATAGATGAAGTCTCTGATTCTCCTGATATTTTAGACGGAACAGAATTTCTTATTGTTACGACAGCAATTGCTCCAGATGGTACAGCTGCATCCTGTCTAAAAAAGGGTAAAAATCGAAATGCGGAACGTGCATATGAGAAATTAAAGGATGTTTGCCTTAAATCAGAAAATAAAGATCACAAAAAATATTACGATTCTTTTTTGAAAACTGATGAAAGCACTATTAAGCATCTAATTAGCCAAATATGTGTTATTGATGGTGCGAGTGATATAATTGATGTTGAAAAGAATTTCAGAAAACAGATTCGGTATAGCTGTATTCCTAAGTATGAGAATCAAATTTGTGAACGCTTAGAGGGCTGGTGGTACAAAAAGGCGATTGAAGCCCTTTGTTCAGACACTCCAATATTTGTTACCCAAAGCCAAGTTAGATCGTTCATTGTATCTGTGAGTCAAGAGTATTCAGATGATAATTTACCAATAGATATTTTTGATATTGGCAATCTACAAGAGGATGATTTAAGCGCTAATGAAAAAATATTTTATGAGCAACTTAAACTGATTTGCCTTGGCAACCGTCGTATGCAAACTGCTTTAAGAGATTATTACCGTGCATTTAAGCAAAGAGCCAATTGGGTAAGAAATGATTTATTGTTTGTCAATGAACTGGAAAAATATGAGCAACGATTGATTGATGAATGGGAACATGCTTTCGCGGCTATGGAAGATGATTTGGCCGAATATAGTGGAGTTACAGAAGAAGAAAAAATTAAAGAAGGACGTAGACTTTTTTCTGAAATAGAAAAGAAAGATATCCGTATTCGTCCAAAATGCCAAGAGGCTTTTGTGATGCGAGGAAGTTACCATATGCTGGCTAATCAACTTAAAGTGGGTTGGCATATAGATTTCTATGATCGACTCAAAAGATTATTAGATACATAAGAGGGAGGCGATGTAAGTGAAAAGCTGGAATATGCGCTCACATGAAGTCGCATTTCTTCTCAATCCCGCTTTTTGTGGGAGAGTGTTATATTCAACAATTAAAACTTATAATGAAAAAACGAGCAGAGCATTTCCGTTTCCGCTGATTTATTTAGTCTTGCCTCTTGTTTTACATAAAGAGACAAGGATACACATAAATAGCAGGACGCAGTTGCAATTATGGGTTCAGCGATATCCACAGCTTTTAATTGATTTCCCCCAAAGGGCAAGGGAACTAATCTCAATTACAAATGAATCAGTTGAATTCCTACTCCAAACAGGGAAAATTCTGCTGACGCCCAATGGTGAATTAGAAATATCGCCAACTTCGAAAACATTAAGCAAAACAAAATTTGTTGATGATGAAATTTCGGAATGCCTCAAAAAAGCTGAACATATTGCCAAGTGGTTTGCAGCAGCAGGAAAAGTTGAGACAATATATATTGAGTTGGGGGTGAGACCATAATGCAGATACGTGAACTTGTACTTTATGGATATAACGGGAAAGTACGTCACTTGCCTTTTGCGTTGGGGCAAGTAAATATTATTACTGGTAGATCAAAATCAGGAAAATCTGTGGTCGGTGATATTATTGATTATTGTTTGGGCGGCGACTCATGTAATATTGCAGACGGAGTAGTTCGTGATAATGTAGCATGGTATGGCTTGCTCCTGCAATTTGAACATGAACGTGTATTTGTTGCCCGTAAAAATCCAGATAAGGGTCAGCAAACAACAGGGGTTTGTTATATTGACATTGGGGAGAAAATTGAAGTTCCAGATAATTGTGATTTCTCATCTAATACAAATGTATCTGGGATTGAAGAATCATTGACTCGGCGAATTGGAATTTCAGAAAATTTAAACACACCACCTGAGGGTCAAAGCAGGCTACCCCTTGCAGCGAACATAAGACACGCGCTATATTATTGTTTTCAAGGTCAAGATGAGATTGCAGCAAAGAACTTTTTGTTTCATCATCAATCGGATGATTTCATCACGCAAGCGATCAAAGACACCATTCCTTATTTTTTAGGGGCCATTAGCGAAGAGGCTTTGGCATTAGAAAACGAAAGAAGTATCCTCAAACGCAAATTAACACTTGAGAAGCGCAAACTTGAAGAAAACCGGTATTTAATGGGAGGCGGTTCTGAGAGGGCAATTTCGTTAATTGGCGAGGCTCGACAAGCTGGCCTTATTGATGCATCGACACAGATAGATTATCAGAACTATCGGGAGATGTATTCTGTTCTTCAAACTGCCATGAATTGGTCGCCCAGTATGATAGGTTCCAACAGTGGAATGGATCGGCTTACTTTCTTACAAAGTAAACTTCAGGAGATTCGAGATGAGTTTGACGAGATTGGAATTAGCCTTGATAATGCAAGAAAATTTGTGGGAGAAACCGCAGGATATTCCGGAGAGGCTCAACACCAGAAAATGCGCCTTGAATCTATAGGGCTTTTTGAACAACTAAATTTTAATCCCGGAAAATGTCCATTATGTTCTGGAACGCTTGAACAGCCACTTCCTAGTGTGGAGATGATAAAAGCTTCTATCGTTAATTTGCATAAGTCAATAGAAAATGTGACACGTGAGCAGCCAAAACTAAGAGCTTTTATTTCTGATTTGGAACGCGAACGTGAAAAGAAGCAGGAAGAGATTAAAGCATTAGAAGCAGAAATTGACGGGTTGTATCAGCAGGAAAGTGAAAGAGCTCGGCTAAGAGATATAAATGCACGAAGAGGAAAAGCAGTTGGACGAATTAGCCTTTGGGTTGAGAGTGTAGAAAATGATACAGAGTCAGAAAAGCAGGAACAAGTTGTAAAAAGAATCGAAGGTCGTATAAAAGAAATTGATGACATTCTTGATAGAGACTCTGTGGAGGAACGCAAGCAGTCAGCTCTTTCTCGTATACAGGAAGATATGACGAAATGGGCCAAAGCGTTACAACTAGAACATAGTGACAATCCGTACAGGCTCGACTTGAATAAGGTCACTGTTGTTGTCGATAAGCCAGAAAGACCTGTACCACTTAAGCAGTTGGGAAGTGGTTCGAACTGGGTAGGAGTTCATCTTATTGCATACTTTGCATTGCAGCGTTTTTTTGTTAACGCAAATCGACCAGTTCCAAGATTCTTATTCCTTGATCAACCGTCGCAAGTTTATTTTCCGTCTGAGCTAGATGAAAAACAGATAGACTGGAATGAAGTAAATAAAATGTACCAGTTTATAATTGACCGAACTAATGAACTTAACGGAAAACTACAAGTTATTGTTGTTGATCATGCTGACTTAAAAGAAGATTCATTTAGACAGTTTATTTGTGAAAACTGGTGGCCAATTGATAAAAACCTTGTGCCAATCGATTGGTATGAAAACACATCGCAGCAATAATAGTTGAGGATTGTCGAAAGGTTGCAAAGAATAAAGCTCTTGGGTCTACTTCCCCAAGAGCTTTATTCTTTGCAACGATTTGACATTGTATTCTACGCCAAGCTATTACGCTATGTCAAATCTCCAGCATCCCCTGCAATCCCGCGCTGGCGGCCTTTTTGTTCTTGTCGAAGGCGTGGGTGCAGATATCCGGCGTGGTGGAGGGCGGCATGGAGCTTCCGCAGCCGCTTGGTGAAGGCATCCGGGCGGATGAGCTGCCCGCGCCCGTCGGTGAACTTGATTATTCTGCGTTTTTTGATAGAATGAGCATATCGGGTGGCAGACATGAAGCGGATACGCGAATCTGCCGATATACGCTATAATGATGTGTTGTGTTTACCAAATCGGAATTTATACATAAAGGAGAATATTGATGAAACTGTTTTTATGTTCGCACTTTTCAAGTGTAGGAAGTCTGATAAAGGAAGAAATTGAAAATAAAAAAGTCGCATTTATTCCAACAGCTTCGCTGCGTGAAGGCTACACCGGTTATGTCGGCTCGGCTCGAAAATTATTCAAAAAGTTGGGAGCAATCGTAACTGAAATTGATATTTCAACGGAGGCTTATTCAACGATACAGTCTGTTTTTGAAGATGCGGATGTGATATATTTTACCGGCGGAAATTCTTTTTTCCTTATAGACCAGCTCCGTAAAACGGGAACGGATGAGCTGTTGAAGAAAGAATTGGCAAAGGGAAAACTGATGATTGGTGAATCGGCAGGTGCGATTATATGCGCTCCAAGCATCCAATATATCGAGCAAATGGATGAAAAGCCGGAGGACTACTCACAAGAAGATGATGCAGGGCTTGATTTGATTGATTTCTATGTTCTTCCGCATTATCTTACAGCACCATTTAAGAAAGTTACCGAGAAAATAATGACTGAGTTTTCGGATTTGAATCTATGCCCAATTAACAACCGTCAGGGAATTGTAATTGATGGTGAAGGTTCAAAGGTTATTTGCAAAGACTAATTTGAAAATTCCAGTTTGTAGAATTAAGAAAATCGGGATTCAACAGGACAAATTCTTTTTACAGGAGCATCTTTGATGGAAATGTTTCCTGTCTGTGAAATTGCATGAAGTCAGGGTATCGAACGAGTGATATATAATCATGGCGTTTTATCCTGTAAATCTCCACCTGCCATGGCCCGGCAGAGATAAGAACATTTCCGGATTTTTATTCGATGCCGGAAGTGCGGAAGTGTTCTGCACGATACTGCATTGGTGTTTTCCCAGTCTTTTCCCGAAATACAGATGTGAAATAACTTTGACTGGGAAACGCCAGGGTAGCAGAAATTACAGAGATCGTATAATCGGAATGGCAAAGCATATTCTGAGCGGTCTCTATTTTTTTGTTCTGTATATAGGAACTGACAGAAATCCCCATCTCTTTTGCGAACAGGTGACTTAAATAACCGGGAGATATGCCGGCATGAGCGGCGAGCGTCGGGACAGTGATACGATTATGTAAATGATCATAGATATATTCCAGACACTGGGCAACCGGACGGGAGCAGGCATGATTTCTATGCAATTTTTCCATGCGAGTAGTGTAATCCAGACACATCTGCGGGTGCAGGGCGGAAATTTCTTTTTTTGATTTCATTAGATCCGCCTTATGAATGTAGTAGTCGCTGAGATCATAAGCCTCTGTGACTTCCATACCTCCTTCGATGCAATATCTTGCCAGCATGGCAGCAGTGATGGTAAAGTGGTATTTCAGATTTTGCAGAGGAGAATCCGAGAGGACACCCAGGCCTTTCTTTTCCTGAAAAGATTCATGGCATAATTCTTTTACTTTTTCAGTATTTCCCTGCCTGACATAGCTGTAGAATTCCGCTTCCGGATCATAAGGGGCGCGATAAGTCTCTAATTCTCTGCGGACATATTGTTGATAGAGAAGTTCCTGAGGAATGTTCATATGGACACCTTTCTGAAATTATTACAGTGTTTTCAAAACCGCTATGCGATTCTTTCTCTTGTGGAGTGAAGATAGTGGCACCCTGATGCTATAAATAATATAGCATAAAAACGATAAAAATAGTATAGAAACGATATATAAATGATGTTTGAAATTATATACTAGAGAAAAGAAGAACTGCAGGATTATAAATTTTCCGTTGCGAAGGATCAGGAGGGCAAGAGCATGAAATTAGAGAGAGGTATCAATTTAGGTGGCTATTTATCTCAGTGTGTGCATAACACAGAACATTACGATGCGTTTATTCAGGAGGAAGACATTCGTAAGATTGCTTCCATGGGATTTGACCATGTACGTCTGGCAATTGATTATGAAGTACTGGAAGATGAATATGGCAGAACCAGAGAAGAGGGCTTTGCCTATGTGACCAGAGTGGTGGAATGGTGTAAACGGCAGGGATTGAACATTGTACTGGATCTGCATAAAGCGTATGGCTATGATTTTAATAATGCCGGAGATAAGGAGAAAAATATTCTGTTTACAAATAAAATGGTGCAGAAGCGTTTCGTAAATCTGTGGATCAAGATTGCAGAGCATTATGCGAACGAGACTCATGTTGCGTTTGAACTGCTGAATGAAGTGGTAGAGCAGGAAAATGCGGAAGCGTGGAATCTGCTCATTGCGGAAACGGTGGACGCTATTCGCCGAATAGCCAGAGACACTATTATTATATACGGCGGAATTCAATGGAACAGTGTGAAGACATTGAAACTGTTAGAGAAGCCCAAGGATAAAAATATATTGTTCACGTTCCATTTCTATGAGCCGTTGCTGTTTACCCATCAGAAAGCACACTGGGTACCGACCATCAGCCAGACCGAAGATATCTATTATCCGGAAGCAATGGACTATTATCGTACAAAGTCGCTGCCCATCGGTTATCAGGGAGAAGTGGTATGTAAGGCACAGTCACAGACTATGGGAACAGAATTTATCACAGAAATGGTAATGGAAGCGGTTACTGCTGCGAAAAATGCCGGAGTGACTTTGTACTGTGGAGAATTCGGTGTTATTGATCAGGCTCCTGTAGAAGATACTCTGCGCTGGTTCACGGATGTGGATACCGTATTCCGACAGTTCGGTATCGGCTGTGCTGTCTGGACGTATAAGGAGATGGATTTCGGACTTATTGGGGAACATTATGCACCGATTCGCGAACAATTGTTGAAGCTTTGGAACCGGAAGTAGATGGAAAGTTAGTGATGCATTTACTCTTTCGATTTGTTTTTAAGTTTTAGAAAGATTTTTACTCATATTGCTATACAACGGCAAGCATGGTAAACTGAAACAATTCGGAATTGTAAAGGAGTGAAATAGAAATGAAGATTCGCAAGGCAGAGAAAAAGGACATCCCAAGAATTCTTGCACTGTTGGGGCAGGTATTACAGATACATGCAGAGATCCGTCCGGATATTTTTATACCGGGTACTACGAAATACACCCCCTGCGAACTGACAGAGCTATTACAACAGGAGGATCACCCTATCTATGTAGCCGTAGACGAGGATGATCTGTGCATGGGCTATGCATTCTGCCAACTCAGGGAGCAGCCCTTTTCCACTAATATGGTGCCCTTTAAATCATTGTTTATCGATGACCTTTGCGTTGACAAGCAGACACGGGGTCAGCATATCGGGGAAAGCCTGTTCGAATATGTGAAGCAGCAGGCAAAAGAACTGGGCTGCTATGAAGTAACCCTGAACGTCTGGGCAGGCAACACTTCGGCAGAGCACTTTTATGAAAAGATGGGAATGAAGACAAAAGAACGGCAGATGGAATATATCCTGTGAGCCGGACGGAGGTGGCAGGCATGATTAAAATTGCATTTTTTGATGTCGATGGGACGCTTTTGAAGATGGGTCATAAAGAATTAAGTGAGCGGACGCTGCATGCATTAACTTCTCTTCATCAGAATGGGGTGAAGCTGTGTATGGCGACCGGAAGAGGATATCTGTCGGCACCGCGTTTTCCGGGGATTGATTTCGATGCGCTTCTGACCTTTAACGGTTCTTATGTAACAGTCGGAGACGAGATTATTTTTAAGTGCCCGCTTGATCGGATGGACAAGCTTCAGATCCTTCAGAATCTGAAAGATATGCATAGGGCGTTAGCAATCAGTAACGAACATTTTATCATCACCAACGGTACAGATCCGGATCTGGAGCAGTATTTCAGATTCGGTAATGAGATGCTGAAAATCGATAAACGATTCGATGAACGGGTTCATGAGGACATCTATCAGATGATGTGTGCCTGCAGGGAAGAAGAGTATGAGCGGATTCTGGCTGGTACGCACCATACACAGATCACAGCATGGTGGGATAGAGCGGCTGATATCATTCCCCTGGAATGTGGGAAGGGGAACGCTGTGCGCGCGGTACTTCAGCATTTTGGCTTTACGAAGGAAGAAGCCATCGCTTTTGGAGATGGCTTCAATGATATCGAGATGCTGGAAGCAGTCGGCACCGGTGTGGCCATGGGGAATGCGAAGGATGAGATCAAAGCCCGCGCCACCTGTACGTGCAGATCGGTGGAAGAAGATGGAGTCTACGATTTTTGTTTAGAACACGGGCTGATTACAATATAGGCATTGCTGCCCGCATTTCCTTCACTTTTCCGGCATCTACTGCTTCATATGCATTCTTTCGGCTTATATCATAAGAGAAGTCAACGTCCTGCAGGGAGGCAGTCACATCCGGCTGCCAGCTTCTGCAGGATGTATGAACCTGCTCTATGCTCGTATATTCCATCAGAGCTTTTACGTTTTGTGCATTCACGCCGCTTCCGGCTAAAAATGTGATATCCTTACCATACTGGCTTTGCAGCTTTTGCAATTGCGTTCTGCCCGACCATACATCGGGTGCACCACCACTGGTGAGGATCCGGTCCGCACCAAGCAAGATCAATGCTTCCACCGCACGTTCCTGTTGCGCAACACAATCAAACGCCCGGTGAAATACAGCTTCTTTTCCGGCACTGTGGATGAGGTCGATCATTTCCTGTGTCCGGTTCCTATGGATGGCATGGTCCTCTGTCAGGAAGCCGAAAGCAATACCGTCAGCTCCGTGCTCTAAAAGTATGCGGGCATCTAAGAGCATGGTCTCGTATTCATCCTGTGAATAGCAGAAGCCGCCTCCTCTTGGACGGAGCATTGTTACAATAGGGATGTTGCACTGCTCTTTTGCACAGATCAGATTGGCCGTAGAAGGTGTGAGACCACCCAGATACAGTGCACTGTTAAGCTCTACCCGGTCTGCACCATTTTGCCAGGCGGTTTTCACATCTTCGAAGCTGCCGCAGCAGATTTCCAATAATCGTTTCAAAATAATCCCCCTCTATATTATATCTTCGTGGTCCACCGGGAGAGATCCCATACCTGGGTAGCCAGTCCGTCATAGAACTCCGGTTCGTGGCAGACCATGAGAATGCTACCCTTGTATTCCTGCAAGGCACGTTTCAGCTCGTCCTTGGCATCGACATCCAGGTGGTTCGTCGGCTCATCTAACAGCAATACATTCGTGGCGCGGTTCATCAGCTTGCAGAGACGTACCTTTGCCTGTTCGCCACCGCTCAATACTTTCACGCGGCTTTCAATATGCTTGGTGGTGAGTCCGCATCTTGCCAGGGCGGAGCGGACCTCATACTGGGTGAAAGCGGGGAACTCCTGCCAGATTTCTTCGATGCAGCTGTTGTCTCCGGAGCCGGACATTTCCTGCTCGAAGTATCCGATCTCCAGATAATCGCCCTGCTCTACTTCACCGGACAGCGGAGGGATCAGACCCAGAATGCTTTTTAACAAAGTGGTCTTACCGATACCGTTGGCACCGATCAGCGCCACCTTCTCGCCGCGTTCCATAGACAGATTCAGAGGCTTGGACAGCGGCTCATCGTAACCGATGACGAGATCTCTGGTCTCGAAAATGATGCGTCCGGTAGTACGTCCTTCTTTAAAAGAGAATTCCGGCTTCGGCTTCTCCGCAGCCAGCTCGATGACATCCATTTTGTCCAGCTTCTTCTGCCGGGACATCGCCATATTACGGGTGGAGACCCGGGCTTTATTTCTCGCCACGAAGTCCTTCAGATCGGCGATCTCCTTCTGCTGGCGGTTATAAGCAGCCTCCAGCTGGGACTTTTTCATGGCATAGACTTCCTGGAATTTGTCGTAATCGCCCACGTAACGGGTCAGCTCCTGGTTGTCCATATGATAGATGAGGTTGATGACACTGTTCAGGAAGGGAATGTCATGGCTGATCAGAATGAAAGCATTCTCGTATTCGTTCAGATAGCGCTTCAGCCATTCGATATGCTCCGCATCCAGATAGTTGGTAGGCTCGTCCAAGAGCAGGATATCCGGCTTCTCCAACAGGAGTTTTCCCAGCAGGACCTTGGTACGCTGGCCGCCGGACAGTTCGGTGACATCACGATCGAGACCGATCTCCATCAACCCTAAGGCTCTTGCCACTTCTTCTACCTTGGCATCGATCATATAAAAATCATGCATGGTTAAGAGGTCCTGGATCGTCCCCAGATCTTCCATATACTGTTCCAGCTCTTCGGGAGTGGCATCTCCCATTTTGTCGCAGATCTCATTCATCTGTGATTCCATATCATATAAAAAGTCAAAGGCGGAAGCCAGCACCTGGCGGATGGTCATGCCGGGAGTCAGCACGGTATGCTGGTCCAGATAGCCGACACGGACATTTTTCGCCCATTCCACTTTTCCCTCATCCGGCATGAGCTTGCCGGTGATAATATTCATAAAAGTAGATTTGCCTTCGCCATTGGCACCGATGAGGCCGATATGTTCTCCCTTTAACAGTCGAAACGATACATCGTTAAAAATAGCACGGTCACCGAAGCCGTGGGTCAGGTGTTCTACATTTAATATACTCATAATTCCTCACATTCTGCTGCGTATGCAGCGGACTCATTTCCGTAGTCTCCTGCAAGTATAGCCTACGGCCCGCAGGTTTGTAAAGAAAGAAAAATAGAAAGCAAAATTGTTTTTTTTGAAACTTTTCAACATCAGTTGTCGTCTGATAGTATAGGAAGCCCCATCTGGGGGATATTACAACAATAAATATGGGCATATCCCATAGAAATGAGGAGAGAATTATGAAGAAAAAATTAGAATGTATGTTACTTATGGGTACTTTGGCACTGGCTATGGCTGCCTGCGGAAACGGGCAGGACAAGAATACCGGTGCTGCTACAGAGAACAGTGTGGAAAGTACAGAAGGCACCGTGGAATCCACCGGGACGAGTGCAGAGAGCACTGAGGCGGGAAATGCCGGCACACAGCAGGAAAATGGAGATGTGGCATCGGCATTACAGAGCGCCAAAAAAGCAGTGACAGACGCGCTGGGTGATGATTACTGGCCCGATTCCGAGATCCCGGAGGAAATGCTGAATGAGACCTATGGTGTCAGTGCAGATCTGTATGATGCTTATCTGGGTGAGTGTCCCATGATCAGTGTCAATGTAGATACTTTATTGATTATTCACGCAAAAGATGGTAAGGTAGAGGATGTAGAAAATGCATTGAACGCCTATCGTGACAGTCTGGTGAATGACACCATGCAGTATCCCATGAATCTTGGTAAGATTCAGGCATCCCGAGTAGAACGGATAGGTGATTATGTATGCTTTGTACAGTTGGGCGCGGACACTTCCTCTGTGGAAGAGCAGGGGGATGAGGCTGTGATCACTTACTGTCAGGAGCAGAATGAACTTGCCCTGGAGGCTATCAGACAGACTCTGGAGTAAATGCGGAGTAGAGTGAATGGTATTCAGCAGTGTGTTGTTTCTTTTTCGGTTTTTACCGATTTTTATGATCTGCTATTTCCTGGTTCCCCGGAACATGAAGAATCTGGTTCTGTTTCTGGGGAGCCTGGTCTTTTATGCCTGGGGAGAGCCGGTCTATATTTTTCTGATGCTTTTTTCCACGATTTCGGATTTTGTATGGGGAAGGCTGATAGAGGAATATAGGGGGGAGGATCGCTCCAGGATCTTTTTGTTATGTTCTGTTGTTATCAACCTGTTTATCCTGGGATTTTTTAAATATGCCGATTTTCTGTTGCAGACGGTGAATACAGTGTTCGGAACATCGATCCCGCTGCTGGGGCTTCCGTTACCCATCGGTATCTCTTTTTACACCTTCCAGACCATGTCTTACGTGATCGATGTATACAGAGGAGATGCCAAAGCGCAGCGTAATATTTTACAGTTCGGTGTCTATGTGACCATGTTCCCGCAGTTGATCGCGGGACCGATCCTAAAGTATCATCAGATCGAAAAATATCTTCAGGAAAGGCGTTCCGATCTGGATGCCATCAGCTACGGAGCGAAACGCTTTGTGACGGGACTTGCGAAAAAAGTTCTTCTGGCCAACAATCTCGGACTTTTGTGGACACAGATATCTTCCCTGAAAAATGATCAGATGAGTGTGCTGATGGCGTGGATAGGAATTGTGGCATACGCTTTTCAGATCTATTTTGATTTTTCCGGATATTCGGATATGGCGATCGGACTGGGAGCAATTTTGGGATTTCATTTCCCGGAGAACTTTAATTATCCTTATATTGCCACCTCTGTTACGGATTTTTGGCACAGATGGCATATTTCCCTCAGCACCTGGTTCAAGGAATATGTATATATTCCCCTGGGCGGTAACCGCAAGGGACCCGCCAGACAGATCCTCAATATACTGATCGTATGGACATTGACCGGAATCTGGCATGGTGCAGGGTGGAATTTCCTGTTCTGGGGACTTTGGTTTGCCCTGTTTTTAATTCTGGAAAAACTGTTTTTGGGAGAGCTCCTGAAAAATGCTCCGGTGGTGTTTGGCAGAGTCTATACGCTGACAGTGGTATTGATCAGCTGGGTATTTTTCGCACTGGAGGAGCCGGGAGAGATTCTGGCATATCTGCAGGCGATGTTTGGATTAAATGGTGCTGGACTTATGAACACACAGGCAATGTTTTTGGGAAATGAGTATCTGGTGCTTCTGATCATTGCACTGGTGGCATGTCTGCCCGTCGGCAGTCTGCTGATACACAGACTCAAAAGCAGCAAGACAGGGCCAGCCATGGCATTATACCGCGTAGGTGAAAAAGCCATTCCGGCGGCATTGCTGATTTTGTCTGTAGCATATATAGTGGATGCATCTTATAACCCGTTTTTGTATTTCCGATTCTGACAGGGAAGGAGGAACCGTGTGTGGATGATAAGAGAAATGCTCTGCTGACTGTCGGACTGATATGTGCGGTTCTTTTCATTCTGGGAATCGCCGACCTGTGTAACAGTGACAGAATTTATTCTGAGACAGAGAACAGGGTGCTGGCTTCCAGGCCGACGTTTTCCTGGGAGAGCCTGCTGTCGGGAGAGTATGGCGACGATTACGAAGAATATATGTCTGACCAGTTTGTAGGACGTGATAAATGGGTGGGAATAAAGACCCGCGCGGATATTCTGTTTCAGAAAAAGGAGATCAACGGAGTCTATCTGGGGGCAGACCGCTATCTGATCAGGGTAAATGATCCGGAAGAATACACGGAACAGATGGAAGATTCCCGGATTGCGTCCCTGAAAAAGCTGGTAAACCGGTGGGATGCCAAAGTCATGCTGGTACCTACCGCGGATAATATTCTGACAGATAAGCTGCCCGCTTTTGCACCGCATTATGATGAGATGAGACTGCTTGCGAAGGTGAAGGAGTCTGTCGGTGAGGAGCACTATATCGATGTGTATTCCGCATTGCAGGAGCATGCGGGGGAACCGATCTATTACCGCACGGATCATCACTGGACCAGCCTCGGAGCCTATTACGGATTCCTGGCATGGGCAGACAACATGGGAAAATTCCCCTATCCGTATAATACGGCAGGCATGAAGACAGTGTCGGAGGATTTTCAGGGGACACTGCAGTCCCGGATCAATGTGGCCTGGACGAAGGACAGGATACAGTATTTTCCCGAGACGGAGAAAAAGCCGGTATCGGTCACCTATGATTTCGCAGACACGGCGGACTCTCTGTATGCGCCGGAATATCTGGAGACCAAGAACCAGTACGGATTTTTCCTGAATGATAATCATGCCTTTATAGAGATTCATACCGGCTATAACCCTGGCAAGACGCTTTTTGTGATCAAGGATTCCTATGCGAACAGCATGATCCCGCTGCTCGCGGCGCACTATGAGACAATCTATGTGGTGGATCTTCGGTATTTTAACGGGAAACTGTTCCAGCTCATGGAGCAGTACGAGCCCGAGCAGGGCATGGATGTGCTGGTACTGTATGATTGCATTCACTTTTTAGAGGATTTTAAATTCTATTAAGGATTCACATTATTAACATAAGTAATTAAGGAGGTTTACCATGGCTTATTTGGGAATTCCCCAGAATACCATCGCAGTACTTCAGAAATACCATTTTAATTTTCAGAAAAAATTCGGACAGAATTTTCTGATAGATACGACGGTCTTAGACCGGATCATATCTTCCGCGGAGATCACGAAGGAGGATTGTGTGCTGGAGATCGGTCCGGGCATCGGCACCATGACACAGTATCTGGCGGAGCGCGCGGGCAGTGTTGTGGCGGTGGAGATCGACAAGGCGTTACTTCCGATCCTGGAGGAGACTCTGCAGGATTATGACAATGTTACGGTGATCAATGATGATATTCTGAAAGTGGATATTAACAGACTGGTGGAGGAGAAAAACGGTGGACGTCCCATCAAAGTCGTGGCAAATCTGCCCTATTACATCACGACACCGATCATTATGGGACTGTTCGAGAGCCGTGTACCGTTGAAAAGCATTACGATCATGGTACAGAAGGAAGTGGCGGATCGTATGCAGGTAGGACCCGGCACGAAGGATTACGGCGCATTATCCCTGGCAGTGCAGTATTATGCAAAGCCGGAGATCGTGGCTAACGTTCCTCCGAACTGCTTTATTCCGAGACCCAATGTCGGCAGTGCGGTGATCCGTCTGACCCGATATGAAGAGCAGCCTGTGAAGGTAAAGGATGAGAAGAAGATGTTCTCTCTGATCCGGGCTTCCTTTAACCAGCGAAGAAAGACTCTGGTGAACGGTCTCGGCAATGCGGGACTTCCCGGAATTACAAAAGAATCAGCGTCAGCAGCTCTCGAACAGATGGGATTGTCACCTACCGTTCGCGGAGAGGCACTGACGCTGGAACAATTTGCACAGCTGAGTGATTTTATTTAGATTGTTAAGATGCTAATTCGTCTTTTTATCTGCCGCAGCGTTGATCAGTTCCATGATGGTCTTAACGGCATCCATCTGATGGCTTTTGCTCATGGCGTCTACATAATTCTGGCGGTTAAAGTACAGTTCATGTACTTTATCTACCAGAAGATTCGTCGTAATATCATCCTCATTCAGGACAATGGAATATCCTTGGGCTTCGAAGGAAGCAGCGTTCAACAACTGGTCTCCGCGGCTGCTGGCAGCAGGCAGGGGGATCAGGATGTTGGGCTTTTTCAGTGCCAGAAGCTCGCAGATGGCGTTGGCTCCGGCGCGGGAGATCACAATATCTGCCATGGCGAAGATGTCCTTTAATTCCGCTTTGATATATTCAAACTGTTTATACCCGGGGGTATTTAATAACAGATTGTCGATCTTGTCTTTGCCGCAGAGGTGTACGACCTGGAAATCCTCTAACAGCTTCGGCAGGGCATCACGGACTGCCTTATTGACATTGGCAGCACCGAGACTTCCGCCGATGACCATGATCACAGGCTTATTCGCAGTAAATCCGCACATGTTAAGTCCCGCAAGCTTACTGCCTTCGGCCAGTTCTGCGCGGATGGGAGAACCGGTGAGGACGGCTTTGTCTGCCGGAATGTTTTTCATGGTCTCCGGGAAATTGCAGCATACCTTTTCCGCAACGGGAATGCACAACTTGTTCGCCAGCCCCGGAGTCATATCCGATTCGTGAATGATACAGGGAATATGTAAGGAAGCTGCGGCGCGGACCACGGGGACGCTTACGAAGCCTCCCTTGGAAAATACTACATCCGGCTGATAATTTTTCAGATAATTGCGTGCCTCCACGAATCCCTTCATGACACGGAAAGGATCCGAGAAGTTTTTGGGATCCAGATATCTGCGGAATTTGCCGGTGGAGATTCCCGTGTAAGGAATATTGAAGTCGGCGATCAGCTTCTTCTCGATGCCTTCGTAGGAACCGACGTAGGCAATCTCATAGCCGGCTGCCTGCAGCGCCGGTAACAATGCAATATTCGGTGTAACGTGTCCGGCAGTTCCGCCGCCGGTCAGTACTATTTTTTTCATAAAATCTCAATGCCTTTCGGTAACCTGTTTATTATTTTGCGATCATTTCTTCCAGAGCGTGAGCCAGCTGGTCAGGACAGGAGGTAGGTTTGAAACCGCAGCGGATTCCTTTCAGACGGCTGATGGCCTCTTCCGGCTTCATGCCCTTTACCAGAGCACTGATGCCCTGGAGGTTGCCGTTGCAGCCGCCGGTGAATTTAACGGAATCGATGACACCGTCCTTTAATTCTACGTCGATCATAGTGGAGCAAGTACCCTTTGTCTTGTATATCATAAGTAAATCAACCTCTTTTCTAACAGAATTACTAAAGACTGATTATAGCAGATTTTTATGGTTTATACAATAATGTCAGAATGCTTTTCTTGTTATAAAAAATGTAGAAAGCTCATAATTTTTGTCTGACGCGGTAGAAGAATGACGATGAAAAACCGTACAAAACAGGACATATATACGTTATACTTGAGGAAACGACGGAAAGGAGTTTTGAGGATGTTTACGATATTTAAAGAAGAAAAAGTGATCACGGCGGGGATCCTGGTATTTTTGTGTCTCAGCGTTCTGGTGCGTCTGATGCTGGCGTGGATGTATCATACAATGATCCGTGAGACGGACAATATGGCAACTACGGGGAACCGGCTTTTGAAACAGTGCAAGGTCAAATTCGCGAATTGTTACCAGTTAAACGGAGGCGTGTCCAATATTCCGGTGTTTGTGGACAAGTTCTTAAACCGCTTGTCTTTCGGACATTTATCCTTTGATGCATGGTATCATCTGTCCGGGCAGTGCATGCTGTTCTCGGTGATATTTGCCGGAATGGGGATCTGTAAGGGGATTTTGGACGGAAGGATGTTAGGTGAGATACTGCCTTTTTATATTGCGAGCTTCCTGGGGCTGTATCTGTATTTTTCTCTGTCGGCACTGGTGGACATCAAGGGGAAGCGGCGGGTACTGAAGACGAATCTGATCGATTATCTGGAAAATCACCTGTCCGGCAGGATCCCGGTGACGGAGCAGGACTACGAGAGACTGTACGGAGCGTCGAAGCTCCCCGGCAGGCGGACAGTGGAGTTGATGCCGATCCGGGGGAGGACTGCACAGCCGCAGGAGATGGTTCGGGAGACCGGAAGAGAGGTATTTTCCACGGAACATGAGATGCCCGGGAAAATGGAAGACAGAGGCATGGCTCAGCAGGATGAAACTTCAAGGGTCACGGAGGAAGAATTACAGGCACTTTTGCAGGAATTGCTTACTGTATAATAAATGGAAACGATTTCGATATACATCTTGAAAATGGAATGTAACTTTGTTAAAATAAAAACTATCTGAGGCATATTTGCAAAAAGAAAGCTTCACAAAAAGTTATGCAAATATACATCAGAATAGTTTTGTTAAGTATGTGATATATCTGAAAGATATAAGGAGGAGCATTATGAGCAGACAAGTTACATTTGATTATTCCAAGGCCGGCTCTTTTATTTCTGAGGAAGAGATCGGTTACATGAAGAAGCTTACCCTGGATGCGAAGGAGACCCTGGTATCCAAGACCGGTGCAGGCAATGATTTCCTGGGATGGATCGACCTTCCCGTAGATTACGATAAGGAAGAGTTCGCCCGCATCAAGGCAGCAGCGAAGAAAATCCAGAGCGATTCCGACGTTCTGTTGGTTATCGGTATCGGTGGTTCTTATCTGGGAGCCAGAGCGGCTATCGAGTTCTTAAGCCACAGCTTCTACAATGTGCTGGATAAGAGTGTACGTAAGACTCCGGAGATCTACTTCTGTGGTAACTCCATCAGCTCCACCTATCTGAAGCACCTGATGGATGTAGTAGGCGACAGAGATTTCTCCATCAACATGATCTCCAAGTCCGGTACCACCACAGAGCCCGCTATTGCTTTCCGTGTATTCAAGGAGAAGCTGGAAGCTAAATACGGCAAGAAGGGTGCGGCAGAGAGAATCTATGCTACCACCGATAAGGCTAAGGGAAGTTTAAAGCATCTGTCCGATGAGGAAGGTTACGAGACCTTCGTAGTACCCGATGATGTAGGAGGACGTTTCTCCGTACTGACCGCAGTAGGTCTGTTACCTATCGCTGTCAGCGGTGCTGATATCGACAAGCTGATGGAAGGTGCAGCCAGCGGAAGAAAGCGTGCACTGGAGAATGATTTCGAAGAGAACGATGCGCTGCAGTATGCGGCTCTGCGTAACATCTTACTGCGCAAGGGCAAGAGTGTTGAGATTCTGGCGAACTACGAGCCCGCTGTTCACTATGTAAGTGAGTGGTGGAAGCAGCTGTTCGGTGAGAGCGAGGGTAAGGACAACAAGGGTCTGTTCCCCGCAAGCGTGGATCTGACCACCGATCTGCATTCCATGGGTCAGTTCATTCAGGACGGTTCCCGTGTAATGTTCGAGACCGTGATCAACATCGACACTCCGAGAGAGGAGCTTACTATTGGCGAGGAGCCTGTAGATCTGGATGGTCTGAACTATCTGGCAGGCAAGACCGTTGATTTCGTCAATAAGAGTGCTATGAACGGAACCATTCTGGCACATACCGACGGTCAGGTTCCCAACTTCATGGTAACCGTTCCCGAGGTAAATGAGTTCTATCTTGGCGAGCTGTTCTACTTCTTCGAGTTCGCATGTGGTGTCAGCGGATACCTGCTGGGTGTAAATCCTTTCAACCAGCCCGGTGTAGAAAGCTACAAGAAGAACATGTTCGCTCTGCTTGGCAAGCCCGGTTACGAGGCACAGAGAGAAGAACTGCTGAAGAGACTGTAATTGTTACAAGCAATCATATATCTGCAAAGTATAAAAGACAGCGTAATGAATTGATTTCATTACGCTGTTGTTGTATTATAAGCTTATATTTTATGGAATAATGAGTGTAAGAGAATCAAGATGCCTGTATTATTGATGAACATGATACGAAGATGTTTATGTGACATAGAATGATGATTCAAATACTACAAAAGAACAGGAGAGAACGGTAAAAATGAAGATTGTATTGCTGGAGAGAAACAGTGCGGGTACGGATGTGCCGGTAGATTGTTTTTATGAACTGGGAGAAGTAACATCCTATCCCAATACGGTTACGGTAGAAGAAGTGGCAGAGCGTGTAGGAGATGCGGATGTGATCGTCTGCAACAAGGCTCCGATGAGAGAAGAATCCCTGAAAAATTGTCCGAACGTGAAGTTGATCTGTGAACTCGCTACCGGATATGACAACTGCGACCTGGAATATTGCAAATCCAGAGGCATTAAGGTCGCAAACGTGGTGGATTATTCTACAGCTATGGTAGCACAGCATACCTTTACTCTGGCACTGGCACTGAGCCAGAAGCTCCCCTATTATGATGAATATGTAAAATCCGGCGCTTACAGTGCGCAGGATCGTTTTTCTAATTTTGACAGACCTTTTTATGAATTGGAAGGCAAGACCTGGGGCATCGTAGGAATGGGAAATATCGGTAAGAGAGCAGCGGCAATCGCAACGGCGTTCGGCTGTAAGGTGATCTTTTATTCCATCACCGGTAAGAGCACCTGCACGGATTATCCCCAGGTGGACAAGGATACTTTATTAAGAGAGAGTGATTTCCTGTCCCTGCATTGTCCGTTAAGTGATCTGTCCCGCAACTTCATCGACAAGGAAGCTTTCCGTAAGATGAAAAAAACGGCGGTCCTCATTAATGTGGCGAGAGGTCCGGTAGTGAACAATTCCGATCTCTATGAGGCACTGGTGGCAGGAGAGATCCAGGCAGCGGGTCTGGATGTATTGGAGAAGGAGCCCCTGGAGTTGTCCAATCCGTTAAGTACACTAAAGGACAGCAACAAGCTGATCATTACCCCTCATCTGGCATGGGCAAGCGTGGAAGCGAGAACCCGCTGCGTGCAGGGTGTCTATGAGAACATCAAGGCATTTATGCGCGGGGAAAACAGGAATGTAGTGAATCTGTAAAATACTTGCATTCATAGAGATATTTGTGTATATTTGTAATTACGGCTTTCAACAATGAAAAATGAGATTAATGTAGGACATTATCGCGTAAGCGTGGATACTACAGGAAATGAGGATAACATGATAGAAAAGATAAAAGCACTGTGGATCAAATATGAAGAGATCATCGCATATCTGATCGTAGGTGGACTAACCACGGTCGTATCCTGGGCAGCAAAGTTCTTAGCAAACTTCCTGTTATTTGACAATACGATGTATCCCACACCGTTTCAGAATGTTGTATTGAGTATTATTAACTGGACCGCCGGTGTTATTTTTGCATATTTCACGAACCGTAAGTTCGTATTCAAGAGCAACGCACCGATGCTTTCGGAGGCTCCGAAATTCGTCCTTTCCAGAGTATCTACCCTGATCCTGGATATGGTAGTGATGCAGGTGCTGACCGCAGTTGGTGTAAACCTGCTGGTTGCAACCGTGATCTCTGCGGTTCTGGTCATCATTGGAAATTATGTGTTCAGTAAGCTGTTCGTATTCAACAAGAAAAAAGACGGCGAAGCGGAAGAGGCGAAATAGGTATATTACTTGCAAGAGTATTATAAAAGCAGTCCGGAACCGGCAGAAGATAGAAAATCTGTCGGTCTCCGGACTGCTTTTTATGTGCAATTTATATTTGGAGTTATGCCAGATAAGCCTTTAATAATTCCAGTGTTGCGGCAACGGCATCTTTATGTGACCGTTCATAACCGTGAGATGCGTAGACACCGGGACCAATGAGTCCGTGTCTGGCGTCGATGCCGGCGCTTAAAGCCGCATCGGCATCGGAACCGTAATAAGGATATACATCCGCTGCATAGTCGATATGATTGTCCTTCGCTGCCTGGATCAGGGCTTTGACAACATCATAATGATACGGTCCGTGGCCGTCCTTCACGCAGATGGATACCTGACGGTCTGTGCATTCCAGGCCTTCACCGACACAACCCATATCTACGGACAACAATTCCTCCACATCTTCCGGTGCGGAAGCGCAGGCACCGTGGCCGACCTCCTCGAAGACGGTGATATGCTGGTAGACTTTGCGGGACAGCTTCAGATCCTCGTCCTTTACATATTTAGCAAATCCCAGCAAAATAGCGGTGCTGAGCTTGTCATCCAGGAAACGGCTCTTGATGTAGCCGGACTCGGTGATGCGGGTACGGGGATCCATGCAGACGAAGGAACCGTTTTCGATCCCAAGTGCTTTTACGTCCTCTTTGGAAGATACCTTTTCATCCAGCAGGACTTCCACGGAGTCAAAAGTTCTCTCGGACTTCTGATAATCGTCGTTGACATGGATGGAAGCATCGGTCAGCTGTACGGTACCATCGTATACTTTACCGTCCAGCGTGTAGATACGGCAGTTTTCAGTCTCGATGTTGTTCGCGTTCAAGCCGCCGACCCTGGTCAGGCGGAGACGACCGTTGCTCTTGATCTCAGCGACCATGCCGCCCAGCGTATCTACATGGGCCATGGTCAGAATGGCGTTGCCTTTGCCGCCGATCTCTACGAGAACACCGCCCTTTTTGGTCTTGACCGGCTTGTAGCCGAGGCGTTTGTATTCCTCGCAGAGATAATCCGTTACTTTTTCCGTGAAACCGGAAGGACTGTCGATAGCCAGCAGGGCTTCCGCTTGTTTTAAGATATATTCGATGTATTTCTTTTCTTTTTTCATAATGATATCCTTTCTAGATCCGGGGCATCATAGCCTCTACCAGTTTGGCGGAGTGGAGCGCTGCGGCCTTTTCAAACGAAGGATAATCCATCTCGGCGCTGTCATCTGCTTTATCGGAGATAGCACGGATGATAACAAAAGGAATGTCGTTTAAGTAAGCACCGTGGGCAATGGAAGCCCCCTCCATCTCGGCACAATCTCCCTGAAATTCCTGAATCAGACGAGTCTTGACCTCTTTGCTGGAAATGAACTGGTCACCGCTGACCACGCGTCCGGTATGAACGTGAATGTCAGGATTGACTTCTTTACAAGTGGAGACAGCGACTTGTGCGAGATGTTCATCTGCGATAAATTCCCGACAGCCTAACTGAGGAACCTCACCTGGCTTGTAACCGAAAATAGTGGCATCCACATCATGATGCAACGCATCCCTGGAGATCAGGATATCTCCGATGTCCAGGGCAGCATTCAGGGAACCTGCCACGCCGGTATTGATGATAGCAGTCACTCCGAAGAGGTCTGCCAGGATCTGTACACAGAGAGCGGCATTCACTTTGCCGACACCGCTGCGGACGATGACAACGGGAGTACCGTTTAATGTGCCTTCGTGAAATTCCATGTGGGCTTTGGTAGTGATCTTGGTGGTGGTCATGTGAGCTTTGAGGGTCGCTACCTCCAGCTCCATGGCACCGATGATTCCGATTTTTTTCATGAGTGTTTTCCTGTTCTTTCTTAAATAATTGTAATCACTCCGGATATACCAGGCGGCTGTCATCAATGTTGTACAGCACATTATCCAGATAGCGTTTTGCCAGGTAATTTGCCATGCCCAGATTCATATCCAGGTAGTTGCCGCAATCCTTGGGAGAAGCACCGGGTACCTCGCCCTTGTAATCGCGGATGAACTCGAACATTTCCACCATCAGGGGAACGATATCCTTAGAGGAAAGGTCACCGGCTAACAGCAGGTAGAAACCGGTACGACATCCCATGGGTCCAAAGTAGACGGTCTTGTCCTTATATTCCGGATGATTACGCAGGAAAGTCGCACCCAGATGCTCGATGGTGTGAACTTCTGCGGTATTCATCACCGGCTCCTCGTTGGGACTGGTCATGCGCAGATCGAAGGTGGTGATGACTTCTGCACCGATGTGATCCTTACGGGATACATAGACACCGGGCTGCAGTTTGATATGGTCAATGGTGAAGCTGGCTATTTTTTCCATAAAATTCTCCATTCCGCGCCATGCAGTACTTTTGCAATTGCGCTTTTTCTCTGCATAGTATACACTAATTTCATGGAAAAAGAAATAGTCGGAAAGAGGAAAGCATTTATGAAACATTCAGCGGAGTATTATATTGAACATCTGGAAATGGAACCCCATGTGGAGGGTGGCTATTTTAAGGAATGTCTGTTGGAAAAGGAAGACAGAGATCTGTGGAGCAGCATCTATTTTATGCTGGCAAAGGGTGAAGTGTCGAATTTCCACCGCCTGAAATCGGACGAGGTGTGGTATTATCATGATGGCAATGCACTGACAATCTATATGATTGATGAGGAAGGAAAACTGACCGCTGCAAAGCTGGGACTGGATCTGGAGAAGGGAGAAGTACCCCAGGTACTGGTACCGAAGGGGATGATCTTCGGCTCCGCCATGGAAGAGGAGGGCTTCAGCCTGGTGGGATGTATGGTGTCACCCTGTTTTAAATATGAAGAGTTTGAACTGTTTGATCGGAAAGAACTGCTGGAAAAATACCCGGAACACCGGGAAGTGATCCTGCGGCTGACCCGTGAGTAAGTACTTACATTCGCAAAGTAGTGCAATAAAGCGTTGCATTCTGTCGATTTGTGTGTTATACTGGCTTCGCATGTGAATAACCGCATGCAATTAGGATTTATGAGAGGGAGAAAAGAAAAATGAAGAAATTTGCAGGAATTATGGTAGCAACTGTACTGGCTTTCAGCCTGGTAGCATGTGGTCCTGTGGACAGCGCTGTTCAGAACCTGGCAGGAGCAGCATCCAACAAGGGCAGTGATGTGGTGACCGCAGATGACGACGGATATGCAGAGGGACGTATCGGAGATGTAATGAGAACTTATTTCTTCGACTACACAGTAAACAGCGCGTATACCTGCAAGGAATTTGAAGGATATACACCTGCAGAGGGAAATAAGCTTCTGGTGGCAGAATTAACGGTTAAGAACACAGATCGTTCTACGGTTACCATGTATGATACCGATTTCCAGATCCAGTGGGGCGATGATGACGATGACGATGCTTTTGATGCACCGATTACCTATTATAGTGATGCCGTAAGCGATGATCAGTTGCCGGAAGAGTACGATCTGAGTGTCAACGAAGAGAGAACCGGTCTGCTGGTATTTGAAGTACCTGAGGATTCCAAGGATTACTCTATTTCTTATCTGGAGCAGTTCTCCAATGATACCCAGGGAGACGTGTTCTTCGTATATTTCACAGCAAAGGATAAGTAAGATCAATCATATTATTTATGAGAGTAAGGACCGAAGTACTGTGGATCACAGTGCTCCGGTCTTTTTTTGCTGTTTATTTTTAATTTATAATTATATA
>OHPJ01000247.1_pt1 | contig 28528 bp, 18 predicted proteins | sample 1577701 | NCBI WGS metagenome assembly OHPJ01 (sample SAMEA3879517, study PRJEB24766) | human gut metagenome | biome: human-associated habitat; feature: feces | place: USA | collected 1985/1987 | reverse complement strand
GCCCAATACTGCTAAAATAGATAACCACCTTTTCATACTCAACACCTCTTTAAATCCCGATTTTGTATAACAGTAGTCTAACACATGTTGATAAAAAACACTACAGCCAAACTAATGTCTGAGATTTGCTTTTCATAAAATGTTCCTTTCAAAAATAAATTATATTTTCTATATTGAGGTGTTGAAAAAATGGTTCATAGACATTACCTAAGATGTGTATTCATTGCCTTAAATGTACAACTACATGAAGTATAGACATTATAATATTTATAGACACAAGAACAAAATAATAACTTAACGTTTCTAAAAATATAAAAAGGCTCTCCAGATTATCTGAAAAGCCTCTTAGGATTGTATTTGAATTTGGACTACTTGATTTTCTAATTGCATACGCAATTCGTGAAATGTATAATTATACTGTTGATACATCAGACACACAAATGTAAATAGGGACAAAATCAATAAATTGCACCACCCATGAGAAAAGCAGTAAAGTAAATCCCATATAATAAAGCTGATGCAAAACACAGCAATGGATACAACAGTTTGTGTTTATTAAGTAATGCAGCGGTAAAGAAAAAAAGAGGAAGTGCATTCAGCATATACCGCCCACCACTGATCAGAAATGTGACAGAGTAATTGATTAGGGTATAGACCAGGAGATAGGCACTGTATTTCAGCGGCTGGGTCCGGAGAGAATAGAGAAGCAGTGCAGCAGCCACAACGAACAGAATCAGTTCAGGATACCATATGAGAAGCGTGGTATCGGAGACCTGACCGGAAATATAACGCATAATTTCCGCCACACAATTTGTGAACCAGGTAGCGGTGTGATACCAGTGATTCTCCTGATAAACAGTGAACTGAAAAGCATTGCCGGTGATCTGATAATTAAGCTCTAAGTACACAAGGTTCCCGATGGGAATCAGAAACAGCCAGACGGTCTCTGTAAAAAAGTGTTTCAGAAAGCCCTTGAACTGCCCCTCCTCAATCATCCGAATTGGTTGAGAAGATATTAGAAATTCAATTATACCGACGCCAAAAAGGATAACACCCTGAATACGACAGAGGGATGCTAAAAGCCCAATCAGCCCCACAATCAGCCATTTATGCCTGCGGATATAGAAAAAACCCGCAGAAATCAGACAGAAAAACAAGCTCTCTGTCATGATTCCTCCGAAGAAAAAAGAAAACGGGTATAACAATAACAAAGTCAATGATTTCTCGGCAATGGAAGCTCCGTATTCCTCCTTTACAGCACCATAGAAAAAGACACAGCCCACACAAAAAGAAATGATGGAAACAGCAAATGCAGCCACAGCATAACTGTTCACAAAAAAGTGAAAGAAGCGGATGAACCAGGGATATAACGGGAAGAAGACGAGAAATAGATGCTCTTCTCTGCCAGACCATTCCGTTACTTCTGTGCAATTGACATATCCTTTTTCCGCGAGATCAAGATAATGCTGGGCATCAGATTTATTCCACAGATTGAAAAAATCATTCCAGGAAAATGCAGCTGCATGTGATAAAAAATCTGATTGCACCAAATAGATAAGCACACTTGCAAAATATATCAGTACACGGATCAGAAAAGCCAAAAACAGAATCCGGAGAACGTCTTTTTTCGTCAGACCTTCTCCTTTATAGTCTGTTGTATTTTGAAAAAATCGAGAAACTCTGTATTTTTCCGGAACATCCATTTCAACAAAAAAGCGAACAAACCATATTCCTATAAATAAAATGAAGATGGTATTCAGAAGAATGGTCATAATAGTCTCTTGCCTTTCATTTAACCCGAGATCAATACCCAGGTCGGTCTCCAACGTAAGTATTTTATTACAAAATCCACATCCACCGGCTGTCCGGACAATACCGGATAGAACAGCAGGAACAGGGCAAACGCCACCGTGGCATAAGCGCAGCAGCCGATAACAAAGGCGCGGTCGGATACATGTTTCTTCCACTGCATCAGGCTGTACACGATCATCAGTACCACAAAAGGAACACTGGGGAAATAGTGGTAGATGAAAGTGATCCTGGTGACAAAGAACCAGGGCAGGTACTGCGCCAGGTAGCCGACTGCCAGAAAAGCAGCTGTTGTATATTCTCTGTGGGACAGGGTAATTGCAGTATCTGTGGAGCTCTCTGTTTTTGTGTGTCTTGTCAGAGAACAGAGAAACGCATTATTGCGAATTAACAGGTACAGGATGTAAATAAATGCCGGAATACCGATCCACCATACAACAGGATTGCCGAAAGCGCTGATCCCCTCTTTGATTGCATCGGTCACATATCCCGAATAATACCAGATCGGACGTACCATGGTCGGCCATTCATACCAGGAGGAAGAGTAGGGATGTGTCGCCTCCAGACCACTGTGGTAATTGAACATGGAAGTCTGGTTCGCCAGCATACGGTCAAGCAGGCCGGGATGAGTAGTATTCACAAACGGCAGGTAGGACAGCAGATAGATCACTACCGGGATCAATACGAAAAAGGTCAGACAGAAATCGATGGTCTTGATCGTATAGTCAGGGAAATTCTTCACTATATATTTATGATCGATACCGTTTGTGCTTTTGCCGGGATGTGCTTTGGCATAAAGGTATTCTCGGTAGCGACGCAGCAAATGCGCGAAAAACAGCAGTGCCAGACCACATCCGGCATAGACACCGGTCCATTTGCAGGCAATGCCAAGCCCCATGCAGACACCGCACAATCCTAATGGAAGGAAGGTCTTATGTGGTGGCGTGTCATAAAAACTCATGGAGCAATAACTGTACATAAAATAGTACATGGCAATCACGAAGAACGTGATATAGACATCGATCGTTGCAATCCTCGTCTGTGTAAAATGCATAAAATCAAAGGCAAACAGGAAGCAGGCGAGAGCCGCTGCGGGGGTATTGCCGGTCATCTTCTTCCCCAGCAGATAGAGGAAGGGCAGCATGGCGATGCCAAATAAAGTACCCATGATCCGCCAGCCGAAGGGATTCATCCCGAAAATAGCGATACCCACAGAAATCAGAATTTTGCCCAGGGGCGGATGCGTATTTTCATAAGTGGGCAGTCCGTGGAGGAATTCATAAGCCGTACGGGCATGATAGATCTCATCGAAATACATGCTGTTACGGAAAGAATAGCGTTCCGGGTAGCAATCGCTCTCATCGAACAAAGTCTCGTAAGCAGAGGCATTCACAGGGCGCAGGATTTCACCGTCCGCATCCGTGAAGACCAGTTCGATCAGAGACGCATCCGTATCGGTCAGTGTGAGACGCAGGCAGCGGGCGTCTGTTACGCCTGCCTGCCGGGTCAGATCTTCCAGAGACACATCCTGCCAGGTGAAGACATTATTCAGAATGATCTCGCCCAGATACGTCCAGTCCTCCGCCTTTGAGCTACGGACTTCAGCCGTAAAATGCCGCTGATGCCAGGGCGCGATGTAACTTGCCAGGGTAACGGGAGCTGTATTTTCCGGAAATTCCAGTTCAATGACCTGATTCTGTGTCATATCGTAGGTTGTCTCGGGAGCCTTGCGGTCGCCCAGGTCATAGAGTGCAAAAAAGCTGTAGAGAGCACAGATTGTCAGCAACAGACACAGGTCTGCTCTCGTGAAGCGCACCTGCTCCTTAGAAGGTGTGGGCGCTAAGGGGGAGAGAAAATGTTCCCGGAACAGCTGCCACAGTCCGCTACCGGAGACTGTAGAAGAACTGCGGTTTGCTCCGGCATGCCCTTTTACACCAGCGGCAACAGTCACCGCTTCCCCATGAACATAATATTTCCAGATGATTTTGTAGAAATCATACAGACAATATAACATACCTGCGGATACCAGCAGAATTATGGGAGCCTTGCGGTCATAGTTCTGCGGATCGTAATGGTACAGCACGTTGGCAGTGTTGTAGAAATGCAGCGCGGCGAAACCGGCATAACATTTCCACAGGGAGCCGGCGGGTTTATACAGACAGCAGAACAGCAGCAGTGCAAGTCCCGGATACATATAGCGTTCGTGCATTCTGACAGAAAACAGGAACATAGTCAGAATGATAAAAGCACCGAGGCAAAAATAGCGTGAAGGTTCTTTTCGGCAACGCAAGGCAATCAGAAAAGTAAAAAGAACGATCAGCACAATGGCAATGGATCCCCAGGTTCGGCAGGGAAGGAACAGAAAGATCGTGTTCTGGTCCACCCAGTTCATGCCTAACAGCCCCCAGAAATTATAGGCATTAACCGCCGCATATTCATAGGAACCCAGCGTGGAAGTATACTGCGAGGTGGCGGCATCCAGACCGAAGGGAACGCACAACAGAAGCATGCCGCAGATCACAGCCAGACCGCCGCACAGATTATAAAAGAATTTCCTCCAGGAAAAATCCTGCAAAAATACATGATCCAAAATGCCGACCAGAAGGACGGGAGTGAAGATCAGTGTCTGCGGCTTTAACAGAACTCCAATACCGTAGATCGCATAAGCCGGAAGCATTTTGCCGTCCATAAGAAACAGGCCCATCAGGATCACCACCAGGGTGTGAACGGAATCCACCTGCCCCCAGCAGGAAGAATTCAGGATGATTGCCGGCTGGAATAGGTAAGCACAAGCTACACATACAGATTGTATTTCGGAAAAATGCAGTCTTTTTGTCGCCTCTTTGTAGAGCAGACAGCCGCAGGCCATGTCGCACAGAATAGCAGGCAGCTTTAACAGCATGATATGCAGGCTGGAATAATAAGGGATCCCAAGCAGGGAACGCAGCGCCCCGATGAGATACAGGACATACATGAATCCGGGCGGATAATCGGTAAAAGTCTCCGCGGAATAGAATGCCCCGGGACCTACGGTGAAGATCCGGTCAGCCCACGCAGCAAAACAGGCAATATCATTGCCGAAACCGTGGGTGGTATAAGCAAGGATCAGACGAAGCAGCAGGGCAGCCCCGAAAATGATCCAGACGAACCGGGTAATGTTTTGGAATTTACATTTGTCTTCCTCTTTTTGGAAACCGGTATAGCAGACACCGCACAGAAGCAGTGAAAGGATAGCAAAAAAATGTATCATAAGATATAATTCCCCCCAATATTTTTATGATCACAACTTAAAAATATCAAAAAATGAGTCTTTCGTAAAGACGAATACTTAAAAATAAGTTATAATCATTAGTAAATTCAGACAGATGCAAAAAGGGGACAAACATGAAGAATAAGAAAGTGGAAAATATCATCACAGCAATACTGGCGGCGGCAGTTCTGATCACCGGAGGGATGAGTCTGTATTCCTATCTGTCGGAGCAAAAGGCGAAAAACGAATATGATGCCATAAGACAGGAGGCAGTGGTGGAGGACCCTCGGGTGGAAGAGACGGAAGAAGTACAGGTGAAAAACTACCCAGATCTGCAGATTGATTTTGCAAATCTCAAGAAGACCAATCCGGATTTCCGGGGATGGCTTTATTTTCCGGCGCTGGATATCAGCTATCCGGTGGTACAGGGCGAGGACAACAATTATTATCTGAAGCATTCTTTTGAGGGAGAAAGTGTAAATGCCGGATGTATTTTCATGGATTGTGAGGCTTCGGCGGACTGGTCGGACCGGAACACCTTCGTCTTCGGACATAATATGCGGGATGAGAGCATGTTCGGTAGTTTTAAAAATCTGTTGAAGGGGACGGTAAGCTGTAAGGAGGATCCGTATTTTTATATCTATACGGAAGATAAGGTCTATATTTATGAAATCTTTGCTTATTACGAGACCAGAAGCACCAGCGACCGCTTCGCAACCTTTACCTCGGATGCTTCCTACGATGATTACGTGCAGTGGGCGACGGAACATTCCCTGTATGCCTCGGATGCGGACTTAAGCGACAGGGGGAACATTGTGTCGCTGTCTACCTGCTATGGTTCCGCAGGCACGAAGCGAAGAGCACTGCTCCATGGAGTACTGACAGAAACGGCCGCTTATTAGGACATTGGTACCACAAATGGACAACCAGAGAACAAAAATAAGCAATAAATCACAAATTTAATAAAAAATCTGAACCTTTTTTATGAGATCCATAGTCTTAATAGATGTAAAGAAGAACGAAAACGTTTAAGTGCGTTGGGAGTAACACATGGGGTTTCATAAAGGGAGAAATCAGATGAGCAGACTTAGTAAGTATGTAAAAGAAAAAATCGTAAAGGTTCTGGTGGCAGCGCTGGTAGTGGGAACTGTTGCGGGGAACGGAACACTTACGGTACAGGCAGAGGAAGCGGCTACAGTAGTAGGGGAAGAGTCTGTATCCGGTGGTGACGCTGTTGTGAAAGAAAATGTAGTAGCTGATCCGGAGGTAACACCGGAAGCAACGACGATGGTTACACCGGAAGAGGCAGCAGGTGCAGGTCTTATCATGCCGCTGACAATGAATTTATGTGCGGAAGCAAATGAGACAGTAAATGCGGTGACTGTGGATATTGCTGGAGTTTTAGGAGCTGCCAATGGCTATGGAATTTTTGTAGAGGGAATTACGGAGCAGAGCGGTGACAGTGAAGCTAATATCTGCACAGGCAGTTTGAAATATTATAATAACATTGGCTATACAGGAAAAGGTACTATTTATGTAGATGGTGAATATACAGGCTCAGGCTCCAATATTAGATGTTCTAATCTGATTCTAAAATCAGCTTCTTTTGAGCAAAGAGGTAATCAATGGTTTGTAAATGGAGTTTATGTAGGAACCACTGAGCAGATTGGAAAAATTGAAAGAGGTCAGTTCGATCTGGCAGGAGCATTTACAGCTATTCGTACAAATGCTGAAAACTTGCATGCAATGGGAACGGAATTGAGTTCTAATGAGATTTCCTTGAATGATGGACAGAATATTTTTCGCGTAAATGGAATTTCGGATTTTGAACCTAAAGTAGCTGTGGAAAACGGTAAAACGGTTGTATTTAATATAACACCTGATGGTAATAATTTTAAGTTGGTAGGACAGAGCACATCTGGCATTGATAATTACCCGGAAGCAGATAATGCAAATTTGTTAGTGTATAATTTTGGAACATATGATGGAACTATTACTTTATCTACTACAAGAGGAACGATTCTTGCACCATGTGCTAAGGTGATTCTCGAAGCAGGAAATAATTCAGGTAGAATTGTAGCTGCAAATTTGCAAACGCAAGCAGAGTGTCACTTTAGTGGAAATGAGTGGCATCCCAGTGAAGAGCCTACGCCGACCGTGACACCGACACCTACGCCGACCGTGACACCTACGGCAACACCAACGGCAACACCAACGGCAACACCAACGGCAACGCCAACGGCAACACCAACGGCAACACCAACGGCAACACCAACGGCAACACCTACGGCAACGCCTACGGCAACGCCAACGGCAACGCCTACGGCAACACCGTCGACAACTCCTGACAACAACCCGACACCTACTCCGACTCCGGGCGCTCCGGATACGACGCCAACCCCGGATGATCCCGGTACCCCTGCGGATCCTGTAACACCCGAGGCACCGCAGGTACTTGGTGCGAGACGCCACAGAATGGTGACGATCGAGGATGATCCGACACCTTTGGCAGACAGAGCAGTCCTCGGAGCATCGAGACGGCCGCAGACCGGCGACGCTTCCGATGCATGGAATCTTGGTTTCGCCTTATCCTTGACAGGTCTGGGAGCATGGCTTATCCTTAAGAAGAAGCAATAAGAACAGTAATGACATATAGTTACCATAAATTCATGAAAGAGGGTAAACAAATGAAAAAAAGATGGATGAGTCTGATTCTGACAGTAATCATGATGCTTAGCCTGGCAGGCTGCGGCAGGAATGCAAATCTGTCCTCTGTCAGCCGTGATCCGGCGGACAGCGACGGAACCGTATGGTTCGATGAAGAGGCGGTGGCGCTGGCAGGATCTGTACAGAGAGCCGGCATGAGCGAAGCAGAGATTGCCCGGGCCAATGAACTTCGCACCATGGCAACCGATGCACTGGCACTGGTGAATGCGAAGAGAGCAGAGAATGGACTTGCGGAGCTTACCTGGAGCAACGGACTGGAGTCCTGCGCTATGGTAAGAGCACAGGAAGCTGCTTCCAAATTCTCTCATACCAGACCGAACGGCAGAGACTGGTATACCGTGAACAGTGAACTGATGTGGGGTGAGAACCTGGCGAAGGGATATGATTCCGCACAGAGCGTGGTAGATGCCTGGATGGCTTCTCCCACCCATGCAGCGAATATCCTGGCAGGCGATTTTACGACCTGCAGCATTGCTGTCTATGAGACAGGTGGAAAACTGTATTTTGCACAAGAATTTGGTTATTGATCCCAAAAAGTTTCTGCCTAATGGGACAGAAAAATATAAATAAACAGACAAAACAGGGAAAGAGTTGATATTTTTTGAAATATTAACTCTTTCTTTGCACTCATAAGGTAGCAAAAAGGTTCGGAAAATGTTATAATGATGATACAGCAGTAGTGTTAGCAGCATTGCAGAAAAATGCCGGCTTGAGAAGGTGGAGAGACATCTCGCCGGAGAAAAGAGGTACATTATGAGTGCAAAAACTACACAGAAGGGACAAAAGCGTCAGACCAATGGTAAGACCACGATCCGCGAGCGGCTGCAGAAGGCAATCCGGCGGCTGGTATTGCTATCGATCGTATCATTGGTCATTGTGTCTATGATCATGAATCTGTCAGGTACCCTGAGCAGACTGAAGGCTGATATGCAGGAGATCGCAAAGCTGTCAGCGGATCGGATCCGTCAGGAATTAACGGTATCGGAGACGATCGTATCTGAGCTGGGATGCAGCTATCAGCTTTCCGCGGCTGTATTTACACCGGCACAGAAGCAGGAGTATATTAATCAGCGCGTGGAAGCTTATGGAATGGTCAGGGGGAAGCTGATCGGAAGTAATGGTATCTGTGCCGCTGACGGAACGGATTATAATGATCGTGAGTATTTTAAACGGTCCATGCAGGGAGAAGTGGTGGTATCGGATCCCGTAATTGCCAAGACAGACGGAAAACTCAGCGTGATCATATCTGCACCCGTCTATGAAGGCGGAGATAAAGACGGTGAGATCATCGGCGTGGTATTTGTAGTACCGGATCCGGAGTTCTTAAATGATATTTGCGCAGCCATTTCTATCAGTGAGCATTCCGGATGCTACCTGTTGGGGTCTACGGGTATTACGATCGCACATAGTGATTCCGCCATTGCCCAGGAGCAGAAAAATAATATTGAATTGTCACAGACAGACAGCTCACTGAAGGGAATTGCTAAAATAGAGCAACAGATGCTTAAGGGTGAGACAGGATACGGAACCTATTTCAGAAAAGGTGCTTATACATTACAGGCGTATGCCCCGATTGATGGTACTGACGGCTGGATGGTGGCTGTAGATGCACCGGTTACGGATTTCCTGGGTTCCGTTGTAATAGGCATTATCATAGGTGCTGCGATCGGTGTGATCGCAGTGGCATACAGCATTTACAAGGCACAACAGATCGGACAGCGTATCGGGGAGCCGGTGGCACAGTGCACAGACAGAATACAGCTGTTAGCACAGGGTGATCTGCATACTCCGACACCGAAGGTAGAGACCGGCGATGAGCTGCAGATACTTGCGGAGGCTACCGCCAGTCTTTCCGATAATTTGCAGCAGGTAATCGGTGATACGGACTATCTGTTGGGAGAAATGTCTGAGGGCAATTTTGCGATCGTAAGTAATTGCAGGGAAGCCTACATAGGAGATTTCAGCGGATTACTGGAGTCTATCCGCAAGCTGAATCATAAGCTCAGTGAGACACTGGGTGAGATCAAAAATGCGGTAAGCCAGGTGTCTGCCGGCGCGGGTCAGATGGCGGATGCCGCACAGGGACTGGCAGAGGGTGCTACAGACCAGGCCGGTTCTGTGGAGGAACTGCAGGCGACCATTACGAACGTCACTGAGATTGTGGAGAAAAATGCCAAGGCTCTCGGAGCATCTTATGAGAAGGCAATGGAATATCAGCAACAGGCCAGAACCAGTGGAGAAGAGATGAAGGGACTGACCGATGCCATGCAGCGGATCAATGAGACTTCCAAGCAGATCAGTGATATTATCGGTGAGATCGAGGATATCGCATCCCAGACGAACCTGTTGTCCCTGAATGCAGCAATTGAAGCTGCCAGAGCGGGGGAAGCCGGAAGAGGTTTCGCCGTGGTGGCTGAACAGATCCGGAAGCTTGCGGATGACAGTGCACAGTCCGCGGTACATACCAGGGAACTGATCGAAACCTCGTTGCAGGAGATTGAAAAAGGAAATCAGATCACGGATAAAACGGCGGAAGCTTTGCAGAAAGTGGTGGAAGGTATTGAGGATCTGGCGAACGAGTCCAAGAAAGCCATGGAAGAATCCAATGCACAGGCAGATGCCATGTCCCAGATCGAACAGGGCATCGAGCAGATATCTACGGTGGTACAGAACAACTCCGCTACCGCAGAGGAGACTTCCGCTACCAGTGAAGAACTGTCTGCTCAGGCGACCAACATGAACGAACTGACAGATGCTTTCCAGTTAAGAAACGAGAAATAATCGGTGACGGTTATCATCAAGCCGGACATTTCCGCATACAATGCATAGAAACAAGCATCGGAGAGCAGCCGTGTTCGAGAAGCAGAATATACAGGAAACCATAAGTAAACTAAATAGTGACACAGTGAAAGGTCTTACCGAAGGTGAGGCCTTTCGTCGTTTACGGCAAAATGGCAGGAACGAGATGAGAGCTGCGCGGAAAAAGACAAAGATACAGCTTTTTCTGGAGCAGTTGAAGGATCCGCTGATCTACATATTATTGATTGCAGCGGTGGTATCCATTCTCCTGGGAGAAGTCAGCGATGCCTTGATCATCGGTACGGTGGTCCTGGTAAATGCGCTAGTGGGAATGCTCCAGGAGGGAAAAGCTCGAAAAGCACTGGAAGCGTTAAGAAAACTTACTACTCCCCGGACGATCGTGATCCGCGACGGCATCCGAAGAGAGATCCCCGCGGCGGAACTGGTGACAGGAGATCTGGTGGAGCTGGAGGCAGGGGCACGGGTTCCTGCGGATATCAGACTGACCAGAAGTGCGAACCTCCAGGTGGAAGAATCCGCGCTCACCGGAGAATCTGTCCCGGTGGAGAAAGATGCCCTGTTCCTGGCAGACTGCAGGCAAGAGATCCCGTTAACCGAACGGGTCAATATGGTCTATATGTCCACAGTGGTGACGAACGGTCATGGGGAAGGGCTGGTGGTGGCCACCGGCATGGATACGGAGATCGGCAGGATCGCTTCCATGATCACGGATACGGAAGATGAGATGACACCATTACAGAAGCGGCTGGGAGATCTGGGGAAGCTATTGAGTATTCTCTCTCTGGGGTTGTGCGCCGGACTGTTTTTGCTGGCGGTATTTCAACATAGAAATATTCCGGAGATGCTTCTGGTAGCGATCTCACTTGCGGTTGCCGCAGTACCGGAAGGGCTGCCGGCAGTAGTCACGATCTGCCTGGCCCTGTCAGTGACCAGAATGGTCAAAGTGCACACCATCATTCGAAGACTTCCTTCGGTGGAGACACTGGGAGCGGTCAGTGTGGTCTGTTCGGATAAGACAGGAACACTTACCCAGAACCGACTCACTGTGGAGAAATGCTGGTGGTACGACGTGATGGAGGATGTCACGGGGACAGGTGGCAGAGGGGAACACCGCATTCTGCCGGAGCTGTTGAGAGGGATGCTTTTGTGCAATGATGCTTCGCTGCGGGGAGAGCAGCGCATCGGAGATCCCACGGAGCTGGCACTTTTAGACTTTGGGGCGAAATACGGTCTGCAGAGAGAGCGGCTGGAGCGGCAGTATCCCCGCTTTGATGAGATCCCCTTTGATTCCGAGCGGAAAATGATGACGACCTGTCATAGGCTTCCCGGTGGCAGATCCGGGAGAGGGATTGCCTATACCAAAGGGGCTCCGGATGTGATCTTGCAGCACTGTACCCATATTTTACAGGAAGGAAGGAGCGTTCCCATGACCTCCACGCAGCGGAAGCGGATAGGTGAGGCTGTGGAACGGATGAATTCCCTCTCTCTTCGGACACTGGCAGCGGCACAGAGTGAAGACTGCAGAGGTGGGGAAGAGGGAATGACGTTCCTTGGTATCGTGGGAATGCGGGATCCCGCCAGACCGGAGGCTGGGGAAGCCGTGGAGATCTTCCGTCATGCGGGGGTGACCACGGTGATGATCACGGGAGATCATGTGGATACTGCCTATGCCATTGCCAGACAGCTGGGGATCGCGGGACACCGCAGCCAGTGTATTACGGGCAGAGAACTGGAACGGCTGGATGACACTTCTTTTTTAAAGAGAATTAAGGACTTAAGAGTCTATGCAAGAGTCACGCCTGCACAGAAGGTGCGGATCGTGAAAGGGCTACAGCTAAATGGGGAGATCGTGGCGATGACCGGTGACGGGGTCAATGATGCCCCCTCCTTAAAAGCGGCGGACATTGGTGTGGCTATGGGAACCGGAGTGGATGTCGCCAAACAGGCAGCGGATATGATCCTTGCAGATGATAATTTTGCCACCATTGAAAAAGCCATCGAGGAAGGCAGAGGTGTCTATGAGAATATCCGGAAATCGGTGATTTTTCTGCTATCGTCCAACCTGGGAGAACTGATGACCATGTTTGTGGCGGTGGCAATGGGGCTGGCATCTCCATTAAAATCCAGCCATATCCTTTGGATCAATCTGATCACGGATTCCCTTCCGGCACTGGCGTTGGGAGTGGATAAAAATGACAGCAAAAGCCTGATGCGCTGCCCGCCCAGAAAAGCATCGGAGAGCCTGTTTGCCAGAGGAGGAATAGCATGTACGTTGTTCTATGGAGCATTGATCACCGTGATCGGACTGGCGGCATTTCTGGTGCTTCCCTGCGGGATCCTGGCGGCGGAAGGGGAGCTTGTGGGCAATCCGTTTACCTGGGTAGAACGCCTCAGGGAACTGATGTCCCGGGAACAGATACTGGCGAAATCGCAGACCTATGCATTTACTGTGCTGGGAATGTGCCAGCTGTATCATGCCATCGGCATGCGTGATGTACAGAAGTCCGTATTTGCCATGAGCCCCCGGGATAATCTGCTGATGGTGGCAGCATGTATCATCGGTTTCATCCTGCAGTTTGCCGTGACGGAGATCCCATTTCTCATCAGGGCTTTCGGTACCTCGCATCTGTCGGGACAGGAGTGGCTTCTATTAAGTGTATTGGCAGCATTTCCGCTGTTTGCGCATGAGGTGATAGTGTTGTTTACAAAAAATTAACAAAATCCTCGCATGGAGTTTATGGTCAATTGTTACAATAAAAGTGATCATAAACTATCGTGGGAGGGCAAAATGATGAAAACAATCCGGAAAACAGCAATTGTAATGCTTCTGTTCGTTTATTTTCTGACCTATGGTGTGCTGCCGCAGGTGTTGGCAGCCGGTAAAGACACTCCCATGATCGTGGTGGCTCACCGGGCAGGGGCTAAGGTAGCCCCGGAGAATACGCTCGCGGCACTGGAGCAGGCCGTCCGGGACGGAGCCCCCATCGCCGAGATCGATGTACAGCAGTTATCCGACGGGACACTGATCGTGATGCATGACAGCAATTTCAAGCGTACTGCGGGCGAGGATGTCTGTGTGTGGGATACAGAGGCAGACGTGCTTTCTACACTGGAAGTGGGAAGTACATTTTCTGCAGCATACAGAGGAGAACAGATCCCGACACTGGAAGAGATGCTTGCCTGTGCCGAGGACCGGATCACATTAATGATCGAATTAAAATACTCCGGGCAGGAGCAGGAACTGGAGGAGAATGTCCTTGCGCTGCTTCAGGAGTATGATATGGTGGACGAATGCATCATAGGATCCATGAATAGGGGAATCCTGCAGAGAGTAAAGGAACTGGAGCCGGACATCTCCACAGTATATATTGCCCATGATCTGGGAGAGGATGACTATGATCTGGATTATGCGGACAGCTATAGCATCGAAGGGAAAAATCTTACAGCAGACATGGTGGAAGCCATCCATTACGAAGGAAAATCCGTATATGGCTGGACAGCCAACACCTCCGGTGCCATGCGGCAGATCGTGAATAGCGGAGCGGATGGAATTGTCACGGACGATGTGCGCCTGCTACAGGCATTTTTGAGAGAAAATGCTTGCCGCAAAGCGTTTGAAAGTGTATACTAAATTATTAGGTATGAGGGGATGAAAGAGGTTAGACATGGGAAAAATATGGGAATTTTTTGAACATCTGGATGAGTATGTGTATGTATCGGATCCGGAGACGAATCAATTAGTATATATGAATCAAAAAGCTTTGAAGAGCTATGGCTTTCAGAGTAAGGAAGAGATTGTCGGGTTAAAGTGCTATGAGGTGTTACAGGGGAATTCCGCTCCCTGCAGTATCTGCAATAATGAGCAGCTCAGACCCGGCTATTTTAAGGAATGGGAATATTACAATCCGGTAGTAAAAACGGATTTCCGTATCAAGGATACCCTGGTGGAAGACGATGGCAGAATGCTGCGCATGGAGATCGCTATTGACTGTGGGCATTCCGGGGACAGGGAAACCTCTATGGATTACCATGAAATGGAAGCAGCAATGAATCAGGCGATCCGTGTTGCACTCAGACAGGAAACTCCGAATCAGACTTTGGAGGTATTGCTGGAGCTTCTGGGGAAAACAATGGAGGCAGACCGTACCTATATTTTTGAAAAAAATGATCATGGCCATGATGATAATACATATGAGTGGGCAGCCAGAGGCGTGATACCGGAAAAGGATAATCTGCAGGATCTGCCTCCGGAGGTTTGTGACCAGTGGTATCAGAAGTTCGCAGGGAATCAGAATATTGTGACAGAGAACCTGAGCGAGATCCGGGATACAGATCCCGAAATGTATGAAGTACTGTCGAGACAGAATATTCATTCATTAGTAGTCGTACCATTATATGATGATGAAAAAGTGATCGGTTTCTATGGAGTGGATAACCCTCCGGCAAAATATATCGATTTTGCATCGGAGATCCTGCAGATCATGGGACATTTTATTGTATCTTCCATAAGACGCCGTAATCTCGTGAGAAGGCTGGAGATCATGAGCTATACGGATCCGTTGACCGGATTTGGGAACCGTTATGCCATGGAAAAATATGTGTCGGGGATTCTTCCTCAGACGAAGATTGGCGTGGTGTATTGCGATGTTACCGGTCTGAAGCGTGTCAATGATGAAGAAGGACATTCGAAAGGAGATCAATTGATCCTCAGAGCCTGTGACTGCCTGCGGGGAACCTTGAAGGAATTCGACCTGTTCCGCATCGGCGGAGATGAATTCGTAGCTCTGTGCAGAGGCATGGAGGAGGGAGAGCTGTACCGTGAAGTAGAGGAACTGCGGACAGAGCTTGACCGGAAGAAGGTCACCATGGCTGTCGGAGCCGCAGTGAATACGCTGGGGGCAGTCGGATTTGATCATCTTCTGACAGAACCGGAGCGGCGTATGTATCAGGACAAGGCAGAATATTATAGGAAGAGCGGATTGAACCGCAGAAGACAGTAAGCCCGCATATGATCGTTAGGAGAACCGGATGAAAATAGCGGTATGTGATGATGACAAAGGCTGCCTGGATAGTATGAAGCGGTTGCTTGCAGGATATCCGGGAATCAGCAGAACAGAATACTACCAGAATCTGTCTCAGCTCTCTGAGGCATTGGAAAACGGCATGGGTTATGATCTCGTGCTGATGGATATCGAATGGGAGGGCAATGAGCAGGATGGGATAGCGTATGCGGCGCAATATAACGCACGCAGTCCACAGACCTGGTTTATTTTTGTGACGGCATATAATGATAAATTTTCTGAGAAAATCTTCTGGGAGAAGGTCAATCTGTGCGGTTTCCTGGTAAAACCGGTCCGGAAGGAACATCTGGAAAAGCTTTTGGACAAAGTCAGAGAAAAAATATTCAGCAGCGAGGCACTGATCTTGCAGCATGGAGGAATCACGGAGAAAATTGCTAACAGTCAGATCCGGTATATAGAGAGCAATGCGCATCAGCTGTTGATACATACAATTTCCGGAGAAGTCTCTTTATATGAAAAGCTGGATGTCTATGAGAAAAAGCTGCACAAGGATTTTCTGCGGGTACATAAAAGCTTTTTGGTGAATATGCAGTATATCCGCAGGATTGAGATGAAGGAGGTTACACTGCAGGACGGAACCGTGCTTCCTGTAAGCAAGACCAGATACAGTGCTTCCAGAGATAAATATTTTCGTTATATGAGGGCAATGCTATGATATGCTATATAATGTGTATCCTGTTGTGGATCGCGTATCTGTGGCTGGACTGCATGGTGGTTGCTTATGCGTTTGAACCGCGCAGGGATAGTGTCAGACAGGCAGGCATCATTCTGGGCCTGATGGCAGCACAGCTGCCGGCAGCTGCACTGAAATTTTTGTTTAACGATAATGTGCTTGTTCGTTATGGCGCCATGATAGCGGTCGGTATCGTCACCGTAGCATATGCAGCTGTATTTCTGAAAGGAACGATAGGCCAGAAAGTGCTGTTTATGCTATGCGAATATCTGACAGCTTTGCTGGCGGAAATGCTCAGTATCGGTATTTTGAACAAGTATATGGAGCAAAAGCCACAATTGTCTTACTATACACCGACAATGGTATTGTTGTTATCGGTAGTATTGACAGTGACAGCCATATTTTTTCTGATTTTTCTGGTCGTATGGAAGAAAATTGTCGAAAAAGAATCCTTTAACGTCAGTATTATTATTGTGTTCAGTGTATTTCCTGTCAGCCAGCTGCTTATGATCACTGCGATCAATGAGCAGGTATTCCGGAATATGACGCTGTATACCGGGTGGATACTGGCAGCGGCCATACTGGGCTCCGTTGCAGACGGTGTGCTGTTGTATACCCTGCTCAGGCAGCAACAGCTGCAGGAACTGAAGCTTCGTCTCAGCGAGGTACAGAGTACCTGGGAGATGGCAAGAAATCACTATCATGAGATCGAAAACAGGCGGGAAGAATTCGCCAAGATCCGGCATGACATGCGCAACCAGCAGATGGTGCTGCAGGAGCTGTTGCATCAGGGGGAATATGAGAAGGCGGAAAAAATGCTGGAGACATTGACCGATACGGTGGCGGCTACGACGGAATACCTCTATTGCGGTGACCCTGTATTCAATGCCATCATGGGGGAGACCGAGAAGGCCTGCCGGGAGAAAAGGATTGCCTTTCAATACGATCTGGAGATTCCCCAAAAGCTGAAGCTGGATCCGGTGGCAATCTGCAGTATACTGTCAAACCTAACTAGAAATGCTGTGGCAGCAGCGGAAATGACGGAGAGAGAAGAAGCGTTTTTGTCCGTAAAGGCGGCAGTAAAAGGGGACTATCTGCATATCTGCGTGGAGAACAGCAGAGCAAAAAAGCTTCCCGGAAGGCCGGGGAGAAAAGGCTATGGACTGGAGATTCTGCATGATCTGGTGGAACGCAATCACGGACAGATCGATGTACAGCCCGGTGAAGGAAGCTTCCGGGTGGATGTTACCGTAGAGAATTTTTGAGAATTTCTATCAGGCAGTTTCCTTGACAGGAGCTGCTTTTTTATTTATTATTTATATGAGTTAGGAGCAACTAACCAAAACAATATACAGGAGGTGAGCAATTTTTGAGTCAGGAAACATGGGAGATCCTGTGCGGAATGAAAACAGACGATGTGGAATTGCAGCTGGCATTGCAGTGCGCACCGCTTATTACAGGACTTAAAATATCCAATCTGCTGACGATTTCATCGGACGGCTTTTGTCTGGTAGAGAAGATCATCTCAGGAAGTTTTATTTCCATGTATCCGTTATTGGAAACGGAAGAAAAAACAGTCATACTGCTGTATCAAAAGGAACGGCTGGAGAAATATCTGCGAATGATGCAGGTACAGAAGCTGCTGACAGAGGAAGGGTATCCTTCCTGTCTGCTGGAAGATATTCTGCCGGTCTTGTGCGAAAAGTATGAGGCTTATGCAGAAACCAAAAATGATTTTCCCCATGAGCTGGGGTTACTTTTGGGGTATCCACCGGAGGATGTGGAAGGATTCATCAGACACCGTGGGAAAAATTGCCTCTGTACCGGGTACTGGAAGGTATATGCGGATAAAGAGAGGAAACTGCGGCTTTTTGAAAAATATGAATATGCAAAGGAAAATTTGATTCAGCTGCTGCATTATGGATTAAAAATGACGGAGATCATAGAGATCTGCGGAAGTACAGCAGCATAAAAGGAACAAAAAGTGCGGAAAACGGAGGAAAATGAAATGGATAAGATTTATGTAGTATTTTGGACACAGGGCGGCAATACCCAGGCAATGGCGGAAGCCATCGGAGAGGGAATCCGGGAGGCTGGAAAAGAAGCGGAAGTAGTATTCGTGACAGGAGCGGATATAGAAGCACTGAAGGCGGCACCCAAATTTGCTCTGGGATGTCCGGCCATGGGCGCGGAGGTGCTGGAAGAAGCGGAGATGGAACCCTTTGTATGCGATGTAGAAGGCTTTGCTTCCGGGAAAAAGATTGCGCTGTTCGGTTCTTACGGATGGGGAGACGGTGAGTGGATGAGAGACTGGACCACCCGCATGGAAGCAGCGGGAGCAACGGTGTTAAACGGCGAAGGACTGATCTGCCATGAAACTCCGGATGAGGACGGATTGAATGCATGCAGGGAACTGGGCAGACAGCTGGCTGATGCATAATGGTAATGTGAGAACATAAAATACAGCACATAGAAAAAGGATTCGACATGCGAGATGCCGGATCCTTTTTGCTGTCGGAATTAAGATTTTTTACTGCCGCTGATATAATAGCGCTCCTGCTCCACGGTCTCGGGAACCGGGATGTTGCCATTTTGCAGCTTACGGGTCAACACATCCAGATGATGCAGTCCCTGTGCCACCTTGATCTTACGACGGTCCAGAAGCTCGCTGTAGATCGGATTCTGTGCCAGAGTGGAACAGATCTCTTCCGGGAACGGACAGTAGGTGAACATGATCTGCCGGGCTACTTTATTCAGCCTGGGAGATCCGGCTCCTTCGAAGAGAACCCATATCATATAATCTCTTACAAACATTTCTTTAAAACTGTTCTTCGCACGCTGCAGGCTGGATTTGATTTTTTCCTTAGCTTCAGTGCTCAGATCATGATTCTTGCGATAGAACTGAATATAATCGAAATATTCGCTGGTCATGGATCTGACGGAGACATCGTTCCAGCGGTTGCCCTGTACTCTCTTGCACAGCTCCCAGCGGAATTCACCAGTGAGATGCGTGAAGGTAGTCTTCAGATCTTCGAGATGGAAAATGGAGAATACCATACGCCCCGGACTGTTGCGGCGCTTTCCTTCAATTTCCTGCCACATGACTCCGCGGATGCCGACATTCGGCATGAGGATGATATCCGGCAGATATTCTAAATGTATCGTTTCCTTGCCCATGACATCCAGATGCGCCATGTCCAGACTTTCCCGGTAGAAAGCAGTGTAATCCACCAGACGGATCTCTTCGAGGATCTCTGACACACGGGATACAGTGACATAGGAGCTTTCCAGATCTTTCAGTACATCGTCTGCGCAGAACAGCGGACAGAAGGTAGTGATCCGTCCGAAGGTGATCTTGTTGACCTGCGGGAACATATTTTTAAGCTCGTAATTGACCTTTGCCATGGCGTTGTTCTCCAGGGCTCTCAGCTCAGCATCGGTAATGTTGCCGCCCACTTTCTGCTTATGGATATAGTCGGAATAATCCTGATCGAATTCGTTCCGGCTGGGAGACTTCTGCCCGCGGAAGATCGCCATCAGCCAGTCGTAAAATGTGTAGACGCCGGCGGTACTGTGATCGGTCATGGCTTCCGCCAGACGATACAGGATCACAGCATTTTTCAGACCTGCCAGCTCTTCATCCACATAGCCGAAATATAAAAACATCCGCACCGGCATGGGAATGTCCGGCTGTTTAAGTGTCTGGGTGAACAGGAGCGAATACAGCAGGTAGAATTCTTCGGTCAGCTGCCTGCGAAGCAGTGTGACCTCCTGGTCCTGGGAACTGCGGTCGGAGAGCAGCTTGTAAGCATGCACATGTTGACGGAAGCTGGCTACAGTATCCAGATCGGGACCGGCATATTCCAAAATCGTATTCAGAGAACCTGCCAGCCTGCCGAGAATCTCGGAATCATCTGAAGAACCGGAATCCGCGGAGTCTGCCGATCCCATAAGGCTCAGACTGCTTTGGAAACTCTGGGCTCTGGAGGTGAACAGATTCTGATCTATGAAAGAGAGATCTCCGGCCTTGGACAGCACCCGCTGAATACGATCGTACACTACTTTACTGTCTTCGTTATCCTGCCCGAGCTTGTAATACAGCGAGGTGTAAAAATCAAAAAGGTCATTGCCGGATTCCCGGAAGTAAAATCCACCGATCTGCTGCAGATAGTGGAACTGCTCCTCCAGACTCTGATAGGTGCGCCGGAAATCCAGACTTCCCTTGCGGAGCATGCCGATGGGAAGATCCACTTCCTGAACCATGATGCGGTAATTGTCGGAGGCCAGGATATGGTTTAAACCCATGTAATACCCATTCAGCCAGATATCCGGTGAATCGTCTCCCAGAAAAGCATTGAGTTCATCGAAATGCTCCAGAGAACGTGCCGGTATGCGATAGCGGTCACACAGGGATTTATAGGTGGAGATATCATCGTTCAGGGTGCGGTAGAGCTCACTGCAGTTTAACTCAGAGATCGAGCTGCGGTTTAACAGAATATTGATCTGTCGAAAACAGGACAATAAAAAAAGCCTGGCAACATCCGGATGCTTCTGCAGAATATCGTTCAGGGAATCCAGACTGGTCAAAGGATAGGTCAGGATCGTGGTATCCTCCAGAGTGGTGTAACTGAGCAGATGGATCTCGGAGCAGATCTCACAGATGCCGATGACATCTCCCTTGCCCAGCGGATAAGAACCGCCCGGATAGGAGACATCCACCCTGCCGTTTGTGATCAGGTGCAGTGCCGTCATTGGTTGCCCATAGCTATATATAGTTTTACCTTTCTCTAATACAATTCCAGCCATTCCAGTACCTCTTCTTCATTCGGAAACCTCATGATAATCAATTATACACCATAATACCAACAATTTTCTACTGTACTTTTGATAGAAATGTGATAAAATAAAAATACATATGTGTCACTTTTATATCGACCGAAGAAAAAAGTGATATTTTCAGTAGAAAATGGTGTACGGAAAGGTATGTTGGGGTTATGGAACAGAGCAGTGAATACAGAGAACAATTGCTGGAATCATATAAGCAGGCGGTGAGACCGTTACTTCCCTATCTGCCGTGGCTGGAACAGAGCGCCGGCAAAAAAGCCAGTTCGCTGTACAGCGGGCAGGATATCGGAGTCCATTCTGTGTCATTCCCGGTATATGACGGAACGCTTTTGAATTTCGTGCGGGAAGCCGGGAAGAGTCCTCTGATGGATCGCAATTATGCGTATATATATACCAGACATCGGATCTGTACCCATCAGGACGAACGGAATATGATTCAAAAAGCCGGCTGGAAAGAATGGGACATCTTAAGAGGCATTCTGTCGAAGTATGTTTTAGGCGGCAGGACCAAGGGGAATCTGTGGAGTGAAGCGGTATCGGAGCAGATTTTCTACCTGGTCATCAGACAGATGCAGGAAATTATAGAATTTTGGGATAAATCACCGGCAAACGGTAAGATCTGAGTGGGGAAAGGCAGGACAAGGTTCATGGGAGAAAAATCAGTACAGAAAAAGCGGTACATTGTAGAAAAAGCCAGAGATGTCTTTATGGAGAAGGGCTTTAAAAAAGTAACAATGAAGGATATTGTGGAAGCCTGCGATATCAGCCGCGGAGGTCTTTATCTGTATTTTGAGAGTACAAGTCAGATTTTTATGGAAGTGCTGCGCATGGAGAGTGAAGAGGCGGATGATGTATTTTCCGACAGCATTACGGAGGATGCTACCGCAGCAGATATTCTTCTTCTGTTTTTAAAGGAGCAGAAAAAGGAGCTTCTCCGCAAAAAAAATACGCTGACACAGGCAACCTATGAATTTTATTTTGAAAACGATCTGCCCAAGCGGGATAACATTCTGAAGAAGCAGTTTGATTCCGCAGTGAAGATCATAGAGAAATTGATCGAAGCCGGAGTGGAAAACGGTGAATTTTTGTGTGAGGACTGTGAAGGAACCGCGAGAAATATCATGTTTGTCCTGGAAGGACTGAAGATCTCGGCGCAGACCATCGGTGTGACAGCAGAGGCAGTGGATCGAGAGATCCTGTATCTGTTGCGTGGATTAGGTGTGGAAGAATAAGCAGACAACGTTTGATGATGCTTCAGGGAAGATTTCCTGGAGCATTTTCGCTGTAAAGGAAGGTAAGCAGAGAGGTAAGTTATGATAGAATCGATCATCAGTATGGAACTTCCGGCAGGAGGGCATCTGGCAATCCGCAGGAACCGGATCTGTCCGGAGCAGGAGACGAAACAGTGCCGCCGGATCAGCCTGGTCTCCGGTATCCACGGAGATGAACTGGAAGGGCAGTATATCTGTTATGAGACGGCGAGAAGAGTAAAGGAGCATCCGGAATATCTGAAGGGGATCGTGGACATCTATCCGGCATTGAATCCGTTAGGGATCGATATGGCGAGCCGCACGGTGCCGAGACTGGAGATGGACATGAACCGCATGTTCCCGGGAGATGCTTCGGGGGATATGATGGAGCGGATCACTGCAGCAGTGGTGGATTCCATTATTGGATCGGATATCTGCATGGATCTGCATGCCAGTGATATTTTCGTGCGTGAGATCCCACAGGTACGACTCAGCGAGGATTTCGCCGAGGCCCTGCTTCCCTATGCGAAAATGACCAACGCCGATATGATCTGGATGAATGCTACTGCCACGGTGCACGAATCCACCCTGGCGCATTCCCTGAATCTGCTAGGCGTTCCTACACTGGTACTGGAAATGGGGCAGGGGCATGATATCCACAGATCCTTCGGCAACCAGATCGTGGACGGAATTTTTCACATCATGAGTGAAATGGACATCTGGGAGGGACCGGAACCTGTAGTACAGGAGCCTGCGGTATCCAGTGACGGCGAAGTGGAATTTATCCGCAGCGCGGTGGACGGTGTGTTCCTGCCGTTGATCGAGCACAACCATTATGTGAAAAAGGGAGATCTGATCGGGGAGGTAGTAGACCCGTTTGAGGGCACGGTAAAACAGCAGATCCGTACCGAACGGGGAGGACTTCTGTTTACACTGCGGGCATATCCGGTGGTCTATGAAGGAGACCTGCTGGCGAGAATCCTGACGGAGTGAGAAAATTATGTTTGAAAGAGATATTTATACCATACATTCGACTTACAGAGAAGATATGCATATAAAGGGCTTCCAGTTCGGCAAGGGGGAAAAGTCGGCATGCATCGTGGGAGCAGCCAGAGGAAATGAGATCCAGCAGATGTATATCTGCTCCCAGCTGGTGAAGACACTGCGGGAGTTGGAGAATAACGGCTGCATCAGTGCCGGGAAACAGATTCTGGTGATCCCAACCATTAATGCCTATTCCGTGAACATCAGCAGACGTTTTTTCGGCGTTAAGGAAGCGGACATTAACCGGAGTTTTCCGGGCAATGATTATGGGGAACCGGCTGACCGGCTGACCAATGCACTGCTTACGGAGATCAAAGATTACGTATACGGCATCCAGTTTACGTCCTTCTACCGGCCGGGAGAGTTTGTACCGCATGTGCGTATGATGGAGACGGGATATCAGAATACTTCTCTGGCAAATCTGTTCGGACTGCCCTATGTGGTGGTGAGAAAACCGGTGCCCATTGATACCAAGACCCTGAATTATAACTGGCAGGATGAGATGACGGCAGCTTTTTCCGTCTATACGAACCAGAACAGCCAGATCGATGAGGCAAGCGCAAGGCAGGCTGTGGCAGCGGTCTTACGATTTTTAAAGCGGATGGGACTGATCCGGTACGAGAGCCATTCCGGCTATATCAGTCATGTATTATATGAAAAGGACTTAAGCGATGTACATACGAACCGGGCGGGAATTTTCCGGGGGAAGGTACATGCGGGAGACGATGTACGCTACGGCAATGAGATGGCAGAGATCATAGATCCTTACGACGGATCGGTACGGGAGACCATTCTGGCACCCACCGACGGCATCGTATTTTTTGCCCATACGGAGGCACTGATCAGCGAGAAGGATATTGCCTATCGGCTGATCCACAGACTGCATGAATGACGAACCGCTCAAAAAGGCAGGTAAAATCGGTCTAAATTTGTTGTTTTCTGCTATTGTGGGAAAAAAGCTATAATGGTATGATACTATTCAGAACCATGTAAATATAATCAGATGTTCGTCAAAGGCTCGCATTTGTAAGGGCATCTGATTATATTTATATGGTGAGATAACCACATGAGCAAAAAGTAAGCATCGTAAGATGCGGTTTTGCGAATGGGGTTCTGAATAGTGTCGCATAATATAAAATTTTCGGAGGAGAGACATGGGCAACGTAAGACGTATCTATGTAGAGAAAAAGGAACCTTATGCCGTCAAGGCAAAAGAGCTGCATGATGAACTGAAAAATTATCTGGGCATCGATGTGGCAAAGGTTCGTGAGTTTATCCGCTATGATGTGGAGAATATTTCGGATGAGGTGTTTGCAAGAGCCTGCAAGACTGTATTTTCCGAGCCTCCCGTAGATGATCTGTATGAAGAGACCATCGAGATTCCCGCGGATGCAAAAGTATTTTCCGTAGAGTTCCTTCCCGGACAGTTCGATCAGAGAGCGGATTCCGCAGTGCAGTGTGTGAAGTTCTTAAAAGAGGACGAAGAACCTGTGATCCGTACCGCAGTCACCTATATGATCGAAGGACAGGTGTCCGACGAAGAATTTTCCAAGATCAAATCTTACTGTATCAACCCTGTAGATTCCAGAGAGACCGGCATGGAGAAGCCGGATACTCTGATCACGGTGTATGATGATCCCGCTGATGTTGCTATTTTTGATGGTTTCAGAGATATGGACGAAAGCAGCCTGAAAGCGCTGTACGAATCTCTGGGACTTGCCATGACATTCAAAGATTTTAAACATATTCAGAATTATTTCCACGATGATGAGAAGAGAGATCCTTCCATGACGGAGATCCGTGTACTGGATACCTATTGGTCCGATCACTGCCGCCACACTACTTTTTCCACCGAGCTGACCGACGTGGAATTCGGTGAGGGTTATTATCGTTCTCCCTTAGAGACCACTTACCAAAGCTATCTGGATACCAGAGAAGAAATCTTTAAGGGCAGAGAGGATAAGTTCGTCTGCCTGATGGATCTGGCGCTGATGGCAATGCGGAAACTGAAAAAGGACGGCAAACTTGACGACATGGAAGAATCTGATGAGATCAATGCCTGCTCCGTAGTGGTTCCCGTGGAGATGGATTACGGCGACCACAGAGAGACCGAGGAGTGGCTGGTATTTTTCAAGAACGAGACCCACAATCATCCTACAGAGATCGAGCCTTTCGGTGGCGCTGCCACCTGTTTGGGCGGTGCTATCCGTGATCCTCTGTCCGGTCGTGGCTATGTATATCAGGCGATGCGTGTCACCGGTGCAGCAGATCCTACCGTTCCCGTATCCGAGACACTTCACGGCAAGCTGTCCCAGAAGAAACTGGTAAGAGGCGCAGCCAGCGGTTATTCCTCTTACGGTAACCAGATCGGTCTGGCTACCGGATTTGTAAAAGAGATCTATCATCCCTCTTACGTGGCAAAGCGTATGGAGATCGGTGCTGTTATGGGCGCTGCTCCCCGCAAAAATGTCATCCGTGAGACCTCCGATCCCGGTGATATCATCATCCTCCTCGGCGGACGTACCGGACGTGACGGCTGCGGCGGTGCTACCGGATCCTCCAAGGTACATACCGATACCTCCATCGAGACCTGTGGTGCCGAGGTACAAAAGGGTAATGCACCTACCGAGCGTAAGATCCAGAGACTGTTCCGCCGAGAGGAAGTCAGCCGTCTGATCAAAAAATGTAATGACTTCGGTGCCGGCGGTGTGTCCGTTGCCATCGGTGAGCTGGCAGACGGTCTGACCGTAGATCTGGACAAGGTACCTAAAAAGTATGCCGGACTGGACGGCACGGAACTGGCAATTTCTGAGTCCCAGGAGCGTATGGCAGTGGTCGTAGACCCTAAGGATGTGGATACCTTCTTAGACTATGCCAAGGAAGAGAACTTAGAGGCTGTTCCCGTGGCGGTAGTTACCGAGGAGCCGAGACTGGTACTGAACTGGAGAGGCAAGCCTATCGTAGATCTGAAGAGAGCTTTCTTAGATACCAACGGTGCGCACCAGGAGACCAGAGTAAAAGTAGATATTCCTTCTGAAGAAGAGAATTATTTCGATAAATGGGCCGTTCCCGCAGTAGGCGAGAAGCTGGAAGAGGGAGATGTGAAGGGTGCCTGGGTGGCACTGTTAAACGACCTCAATGTATGTTCCCAGAAGGGTCTGGTGGAGATGTTTGACTCCTCCATCGGTGCCGGCAGCGTACTGATGCCTTACGGCGGAAAATATCAGCTGACCGAGACCCAGACCATGGTAGCCAAGCTGCCCGTACTGGAAGGCAAGACCGATACCGTGACCATGATGAGCTACGGCTTCGATCCTTACCTGTCCTCCTGGAGCCCTTATCACGGAGCTGTCTATGCAGTGACAGAGTCCATGGCGAAGATCGTGGCTTCCGGCGGTGATTTCAGTAAGATCCGTTTCACCTTCCAGGAGTACTTCCGCAGAATGACCGGTGATCCCGAGCGTTGGAGCCAGCCTTTCGCAGCACTCTTAGGTGCTTACGATGCACAGATCGGTTTCGGTCTGCCCTCCATTGGCGGTAAGGACAGTATGTCCGGTACCTTCAATGACATTGATGTACCGCCCACACTGGTATCTTTTGCAGTGGATGTGGCGAAATCTGGTGACATCGTTACTCCGGAACTGAAGACACCCGGCAACAAGCTGGTGCGCTTCTCCATTGACAAAGACGATTTCGACATTCCCATGTATGAGAATGTGGCAGAATTATATGGCAAGATTCACGAGCTGACTGAGAATGGCACCATCGTATCCGCATATGCGCTGGATTCCAAGGGTGTGGCAGCAGCTGTATCCAAGATGGCATTCGGTAACAAGCTGGGTGTGAAGATCGATGATGAGGTCACCACAGACGACCTGTTCGACAACGGACTGGGCGATATCCTGGCAGAGATTCCCGCAGACAAACTGCCTGCACTGGAAGAGAAGGAACTGGATTACACTGTCATAGGTACCGTGACCGAGGAACCTGCATTCGTATACGGTGATGCGAAGATCACCATGGATGAGGCACTTGCTTCCTGGACCTCCAAGTTAGAGAAGGTATTCCCTACCAAGGCAGTGAAGGGTACCGAGGCAGTGGCAAGCGATGTCTACAAGGCAGACAGTATCTATGTATGTAAACACAAGGTTGCAAAGCCCACTGTATTTATTCCGGTATTCCCCGGAACCAACTGCGAATACGACAGCACCAAGGCATTTGAGCGTGCCGGAGCTCATGTGGAGACAAGAGTATTCCGCAATCTGACCGCAGAGGATATCCGCGAATCCGTAGAGGAATTCGAGAAGTCTATCGCACAGGCGCAGATCATCATGTTCCCCGGTGGCTTCTCTGCAGGTGATGAGCCTGACGGAAGTGCGAAGTTCTTCGCAACCGCATTCCAGAATGCGAAGCTGAAGGAAGCTGTCATGAAGCTGTTAAATGAGAGAGACGGTCTGGCACTGGGTATCTGTAACGGATTCCAGGCACTGATCAAGCTGGGGCTGGTTCCTTACGGCGAGATCACCGGTCAGAAGGAGGATTCTCCTACCCTGACCTTCAATACCATCAACCGTCACATCTCCAAGATGGTATACACCAAGGTCGTATCCAACAAGTCTCCCTGGTTACAGGGCGCTACGCTGGGTGCTACCTACTGTAACCCCGCATCCCATGGTGAGGGTCGTTTCGTAGCACCGAAGGAATGGATCGACAAGCTCTTTGCAAACGGACAGGTTGCTACCCAGTACGCTGACCAGAACGGCAACGTATCCATGGATGAGGAGTACAACATCAACGGATCTTACTGTGCGATCGAGGGTATCACCTCTCCCGACGGCAGATGCTTCGGTAAGATGGCACATTCCGAGAGAAGAGATGTTGCGGTAGCCATGAATATCTATGGTGAGCAGGATATGAAGATCTTCGAGTCCGGCGTGCAGTATTTTAAATAAATTGAGAGTTAGTGAAATAATCCCGTAGCCCTTGGCAGGGTATAAGAAACGCGGCACGCTCGCGCTCTGTCGCAGAG
>OHPJ01000240.1_pt1 | contig 29236 bp, 19 predicted proteins | sample 1577701 | NCBI WGS metagenome assembly OHPJ01 (sample SAMEA3879517, study PRJEB24766) | human gut metagenome | biome: human-associated habitat; feature: feces | place: USA | collected 1985/1987 | reverse complement strand
GAGACGATGAACCGGACACACCCAGACATGGTGAAGAAAGCGCACATGCTGATGGAAGCTTTCTGGCCGGGTCCACTGACGATCATCTTCCCGAAGCTTGCCATCGTCCCGGACGGAACGACCGGCGGACTGCCGACCGTTGCGATCCGGATGCCATCCCACCCGATCGCACAGGAGCTGATCCGCACAAGCGGTGTCTCCATCGCGGCCCCATCTGCAAACACTTCCGGCAGACCATCACCAACGACCGCACAGCATGTATGGGAGGACATGGACGGCCGCATCGAGATGATATTAGATGGTGGTGCCGTCGGAATCGGAATTGAATCGACGATCGTCGATATGACAGGCACGATCCCAACGATTCTTCGACCGGGCTTTATCACGAAGACGATGCTCTCCGAGATCGTCGGCGACGTGACGATCGATCCAGCTATTATCGAGCCGGACCCGAATCTTCGTCCGAAAGCACCCGGCATGAAATATACACACTATGCGCCACACGGAACACTCAGTATCGTGGAAGCTGTCGCAGACGAATCGGCAAACCGGGCAAGTCTGCATTCCGGTGTCAAGGTCTCCTACAACGCGACCGAAGCGGAAACATTGCGCGTGGCGGAGAAAATCAAGGCACTTGTAAATGAAAAGGAAGCACAGGGCTACAAGGTTGCGATTCTCACAACCAAGGAGCATGCATCCTTATATAAGAACTATTCGCATGTACTGATCGTCGGCGAGGGTAGCAAGGGACAGACGATTTCCGCACGGCTTTATGCCGCCCTGCGTGAATGTGACAGCGAACAGATGGAATATATGTACAGCGAAGCATTTGACCAGAACGAACTCGGTGGTGCCATTATGAACCGGCTGTTAAAGGCGGCAGGACACAGGGTCATCACCGTGTAGATATCATACATGCAAACCACATTAATGTATGATGTACATAATTACAATTCTAAAGCAGACCATCGAAGCACGCCGGCACTTAATGAGCGACTGATTTTGTCGCGAATTTAGTACCGCTGCGTGATGAGCTGAGCGGAAGCGCGTCTGCGTAGAATTCGTAATTATGTACATTCTTATATTTATATATGGTTTGCATGTATTTCATAAAATTACAGGAGGATTTAAGATATGACAATCGCAATTGGAAGTGACCACGGCGGATATGAACTCAAGCTGGAGGTTATCAAGCATTTGAAGGATCGCGGATTTGAAGTGACAGATTACGGCTGTGACAGCACAGCATCCTGTGACTACCCAATCTATGGAAAGGCTGTTGCAGAGGCGATCGCTGCTGGCAAGCAGGATCTGGGTATTCTCATCTGCGGTACCGGTATCGGTATGAGCATGGTTGCAAATAAGGTCGAAGGTGTCCGCGCCGCACTCTGCAGTGACTGTTTCTCTGCACAGGCAACCCGCGAGCACAACAACGCCAATGTACTCTGCATGGGCGCACGTACAATCGGACCTGGTCTTGCACTTATGATCGTGGACAAATTCGTGGATACACCATTCTCAAACGATGAGAGACATGTGCGTAGAATCAAGATGTTCTCATAGAACTGATCAAATCACGTTACACCGTTGTAATCCACGAACCTGTGGTCGTTGAATCGCGGGCAATTCAGGAATAAGGCAGGACGAATATGCAGACGATTATTACAAACCTCAAACGAGCCTCTGTAGAAATCATCCTTCTCTCGCTGTTATGCGAGGAACCGATGTACGGCTACCAGTTGGCACAGGAAATTAAAAAGCGCAGCAATGGACAGTTCTCCCTTATGGAAGCGTCTATGTATCCCGTACTCGGACGGTTGAAGGAGCAGGGCGATGTTACGATGGAAACGGTACAGAAAACGCCGAAGTCCAAGCGTGTCTATTATCATATTACCGAGATGGGGCGCAACCATCTGGCGCAGATGAAGCAGATCTTTGCAGATACTGTCGGAATCATCAATACGATCATTCAGGCATAATGTATTATGTATTATACAGACGATCGCACAGAAAAAGCGGGTATGCATTTGGCATACTCGCTTTTTTATCTTTTCTTATTTTGCTGGCTTCGGCGTTCCACAGGTACAGGTTGTGACGTATTTTTCATTTTTCTTCCTGCATTTTGCACAGATCCAGATTCTTCCCGACTTCAAATCCTGCCGATAATCACGCTTATTCTGTGCCAGAATGGAATCCACAATCTGTTTCTGCCTTCGTTCTTCTGCCAGTTCTTCCCGCTCCTGCTGTTCGACCAGATCCATAGCCACATCCCCCACCATCGGAGGCGGATCTACACGCAATGGTTCCGGTATAAACAAATGCGCAATCTTATCATCCAATGTTGTCTCTGTCTTGTACATGTAATGAGACGGTCTATTCAAGTTTCCTTTTTCGATTGGTTTCGGTGGTTTCGCCTTTATATTCGCAATCGTTGCTATCAACGATAAAACCACAAATACAGCTATCACAATCAAAATAATCATTCCATCTGACATAATTTCACCCCTGTCATTCTTCCGGTAGCTGCCAGTCTGCAAGTGTCTCCCGGTACGTCACAAGCTGCTGTTCATATATTTCTATGGACTGCTTTTGCTGTTCCGATGATGTCTGTAATTCTGCTTTTTCCGCCTGCGCAAGCAAAGCCTCGTAGCAGGCAACCAACCCCTCCAGACTCTTCTTTCCGCCGGCCTCTACATCCAGAATACATTCCGTCTCAGAAACGGCATTCTGATACCAAACGATTGCCTCATCATAATCTTTCATTTCCTGATAATAGCTTCCAAGCTCATAGCAGATCTCCGCACACGGCGTATCAAGCATATCCCGGAGTGCGTATTTCATAAGCTCCGCGCCGTTCCCCTGCAGTCTTGCCAGATGTGCCAGCACGCAGGCTGCCTCTCTGCCCGCTTCCGCCATCGGATCTTTCTCCCATTCCATCGTGAAGAAATCCTCTGCCCGCTCAAAATCCGGCAGCTCACCACATTTTAGCAGTTCCTTCGCATACATCTTTCGAAGCTTTGGCGACAACGCTCACAGATCTCAAAATCCCGGCTGCCATGGACAGACAATGGCTTGTGTAAGATCTCGATCTCGCTGTCGAACACAACCGGATCTAACCGCACCGTCTCATGCACCGGGTCAATCCACGTAAACGTCCGAAGACGCTTAAAGAGCTTCGGGCGAAGCTCCCGTTTCACATTCATAACTGTATTGAACGCTTCTGTGACGTACCACATCTGCACGATCTCAATCTCCGGAAGCAGACAGTTCTTCAGATCACGAAAACGCGCCCGGTTCTCCGCATCAAGCACCTCGTCCGCATCCGGCGCATAGATGTATTCCATCGTCGCCTTGGAGAATGAGAAATTCCGCGCCGCCGAGAAATCGCCAATCCACGTAAAATCATAGATCTGATCGGTATAGCGTGCCGCGACCTCCTTCGTGCGGTCGGTGGAACCTGTATCCACAATGATGATCTCGTCCATCAGGTCAGCGACACTGTCCAGACACCGCGCCAGAACCTGCTCTTCATTTTTCACGATCATACATAAACTGATGGTTGCCATTGCTACCCCCTGTCATTCGCATCATTTGTTTATCCGTACACATTCTTTTTTTATTATACCTGTTTTATATGTGGCAGACAAGTAAGATTCCTGCTCCTTTTTCGCAATTTTGCTTGACCTTCCAACGCAAAATGAGTATTCTATAGAGTGTGATATTTTATAAGAGAGGACTTCTACTATGAAACAGATTATTTTAACTGGCGATCGTCCGACAGGACGTTTGCATGTTGGACATTATGTAGGCTCTTTGAAAGAGCGTGTGAAACTTCAGAATTCTGGTGTCTATGATGAGATCTATATCATGATCGCGGACGCACAGGCACTCACAGATAATGCAGAGCACCCGGAGAAGGTACGTCAGAACATCATGCAGGTTGCACTTGATTACCTCGCATGTGGACTTGACCCGGAGAAGGCAACGATCTTCATCCAGTCCATGATCCCGGAACTGACGGAGCTTACATTCTATTATATGAACCTTGTTACCGTTTCTCGTGTACAGCGTAACCCGACTGTAAAGGCTGAGATTCAGATGCGTAACTTCGAGGCAAGCATCCCGGTTGGTTTCTTCTGCTACCCAATCAGTCAGGCAGCCGATATCACAGCATTCCGCGCAACCCATGTACCGGTTGGCGAGGATCAGATGCCAATGATCGAGCAGTGTAAGGAAATCGTACACAAGTTCAATACCGTATATGGCGAGACACTGACGGATCCAAAGATCGTGCTTCCGGAAAACAGCGCATGTCTGCGTCTGCCTGGCATCGACGGTAAGGCAAAGATGAGTAAGTCTCTTGGCAACTGCATCTATCTTGCAGAGGAGCCAGAGGATATCAAGAAGAAGGTTATGTCGATGTTCACCGATCCGAACCATCTGCGTGTCGAAGATCCGGGACAAGTTGAAGGCAATCCGGTATTTATCTACCTCGATGCATTCAGCAAGCCAGAGTATTTCGCAGAGTTCCTTCCAGAGTATTCTGGTATGGACGAGCTGAAGGAACATTACACACGTGGTGGTCTTGGCGATGTAAAGGTGAAGAAGTTCCTGAACAATGTGCTTCAGGCTGAGCTTGCTCCAATCCGTGAGCGCCGTAAGATGTGGGAGCAGAAGCTTCCAGATGTTTATGATATCCTGAAGGCTGGCAGCAAGAAAGCCAGAGAGACGGCAGGCAAGACACTTGAAGATGTCCGCCGCTCTATGAAGATTGATTATTTTGATAATGATAATCTGTTGAAGATGTAATTTTAATATAGATTAGTGTATTATGCAGAATGCAAAAAGGGGCGTTATAAAACGCCCCTTTTATTATCTTTATATCCTCTTCAATTTATTGAGCAGCTGCTCATCACTCATCCGAAATACATCATCGATGATCCAGATATGCATATCCCTTGCTCGCTGCTTGAAGAACATCGTGCCAGTCGTGTTATCACAGGCACGTGCTAAAACAAGTGCCTTTCTGGCATATTTGCCACCGAATTTTCGTGATACGGTCTCTAACTCATGCAGCGCATTTCCACCTGCCTTACCACTCTTGCAGGAGATAAAGATCGGACACACCTGCTTCATCAGGATCACATCGATCTCGTTCATCGTATCATAGCCGGGATTCATCGTGTCATGCACCTCACCATCCCAGTCAATATGCGCACCGATCACCGCATCCGAGAACAGGTAACCTTCCCGCGTCGCTACCTCATAGACATGCAGCTCCAGCATGTTTCCTGCCTTTGCGATAATCTTCTTGATCTGATTATTCTTGAACCGAAACATCACTTTTTTCCCGTGTTCTTCGTAATCCTTGAGCATGCCAATCTCATACAGATCCCGCAGCAGACGGATGGCATCGCCAAGCTGATTGATGTATAACTCACTCCAACCTTCCCGCTGGTTCGGTGTGTTCTTGCGAAGTTCGTCAATGACTCCACAATGTTTGTTCCAATCTCCACGGTATCTACGGCACAGATCCCACATAATCCGGATATCCTCCCGGAACTGATCGGTAAATTTCCACTCGGAGATACTTCCCGTCTCCTTCGTGAGCAGACCGCCATGCAGCATGATATCCTCCGCGATACTGATATTAAAATGATAATCGGACGTGATCACCTTCGAACCACGGACATCAATTTCCTTTCCGGTAAATGGATCGATACGCAGCTTGCTGACTTCCATTCTTGCGGAAATACACCCAAGCGCGATCAGAAGCATCTCACTACCACCGGTCAGAGCAAACCGAATCCCCGGATATTCCCGGATAATGCCCGCCAGAGTTCCTATAATGTTATCGAGATCATCCTTTGGTACCTCAATAAATTCCAATTCCACATCTGGATATTTGTGGTCACGAAACTGCTCGATATCCCGGATCTGCTTCGTAATCATATTATCTTTGTGTCCGAGAAAAATCACGCGTTCCGGCATGTATTTCATCATCACCATCACATTCTCAATTGGTTCCTGCGAAAAGAATTTGACGATCGCTTTTGTTCTCTCCATGTAACTTCCTCCTATAAAAGAATTGCAAAAGTACCCACCCCTGATACTTTTGCAATGATTCATTCTCTATTCTTTACTGCATAGATGCAAATAACGCCGCAATCTCCTCTGGCGACAGTGTCCGGTTTGGATTGTCGTCCACTGGCATTGTCGGTGCTGGTTCTGCATCCATATTCATCGTTGTATCTGTGATATCCTGCTCTACTTCGTGCACTGCCTCTGCAACTTCCTCCGCATGTGCTTCCTCTGTGGACAGATCTGTCTGTCCCTGTTGTGGAAACGGGATCACATCTGCATTCTTCACATCCTCTGCCGGTTTATCTGCCTGCAGATTGCCAAGCAGAGCATCGATCATACTCTGATCTAACATACCTGTATTGGCTGCTTCTTCCTTGAATTCTGCCTCTTCCTTTAATTCCTTATCGGCACTACCGCCAAACTGCGAGAAGAAGTCCTCCGTATTAAATGCAGGCTCTGTTTCTTCTGTTGGTGCAGCCTCTTCTGCAACCGTTTCTGGTTCTTCTGTTGGTGCAGCCTCTTCTGCAACCGCTTCTGGTTCTTCTGTTGATGCTGCCTCTACCTCTGCTGGTGTATCATCTGTCTGAGTCAGAGAATCATCTGCGATTTCTAGTTCTGCCTCATCAGCTGTATCATTCTCAATTCCACCGGGGATCTGTGACTCTGGTACATCAGTCTCAGTCGTATTCTCAACATTCGTTACCACTTCCGGTTGCTCATCTTCCGGCACTCGTTTTTGCACATCCGCGGTAACGGCTGTCGATGCTGCCTCTACTGATGGTGCTGCCTCCACATATTTCGGCATCTCGATCGCATCCACTGCCTCACGCAATGCAGTAAGCTGGGCTGTCACCTGCTGTAACTGGGCAACCACTGCCTGTACATCGCCTGCCAGCTTGCCAAACTCCTCCAGCACCAGTGCAGTATGATCCGGCTCCTTCTGTGCCTGCAATGCTGCCTGCATTTCCAGTTCCTTCTGCATCTGTTCCGCCTGCTGTACTGCTTCCTCTTCCTTCTTCCGATCATAATTGATCAGAATCTTGATCGTCTTTTTCAACGCCTCATCCAACTGCTCTGCCTGCGCAGACAGATAGGTGTTTGTCTTTCTCTGCTGCACATAGGAAGCCTTTGCCAGACGTTCCATATCGTTGAGGATCTCCGTATCCTCTTTTTTCGTATGTTCCTGCAAGGTCTTTGTCACATATTCCTGCATTGCCTGTTCTTTCGCCACTTTGATGTCGACAAAGGACAGAAGCAACGCATAGATACTTCCCACCAATACAAGCGAGATTATCGCAACATAGACTGCCTGTGAACGATATGCAAGCATGCAGTATCCCCACGCCAGAAGCGCCGTGAAACTGATCATGCCAAGTGTTACCATTCTCTTATATCGATTCCCCATCTGTTTTTTGCCTCCCTGCTTCTCGCCACAGATTACCCTTTATAATGCTTCTCCGGATCTGCAAACTTCGTATATTTTCCAATCCAACGAAGATCGACGCTGCCCGTCTCACCACTACGCTGCTTGGCAATGATGATCTCCGCGGTCTGCGGTTTTGTCGTTGTCTCCGGATTGTAATATTCGTCTCGATAAATAAACATAACCACATCGGCATCCTGTTCGATAGATCCAGACTCTCGCAAATCCGAAAGCACTGGCTTGTGGTCCGGTCTTGCATCTACCGCACGGGAAAGCTGCGACAATGCAATAATTGGAATCTTCAGTTCCTTCGCCAAGTTCTTCAATGCACGGGAAACCTCCGCGATAAACTGCTGCCGGCTCTCCACGGCACGGCTTGGGCTCATCAACTGCAGGTAGTCGATCATGATAACCTGCACTCCATAATTCTGCTTCCATTTTCTTGCGATTGAACGAAGCTCTGAGATTGTAACCGATGAATTTTCCTCTATGTATAACGGCGAATTAGCAACTGCCTCTGTACTTTCGATGACCTTATCCCAGTCATCATCCGACAGATCGCCGACCTTCATACTCTTGGAATCAACCATTGCATCTACCGCCAGAATACGGCTTGCCAGCTGTTCCTTACTCATCTCCAATGAGAAGAATCCAACCGGAATATGTTTCATAACCGCCAGATGATGCGCAATATTTAAGACAAATGCCGTCTTACCCATCGCAGGTCTGGCTGCTACAAGCAAAAGTTCTCCGGCATGCATACCAGTCAGCATATTGTCCAAATCCCGGAATCCCGTCGGAACACCAGTAACCTTACCATCGTTTCTTGCCGCTTCCTCCATCTCACGAATGACATTCATCACAATCTCGCGGATCGGCACTGTATCCTCGGAGCCGTTTCGGTTCTGCACGAGCTTGAAGATACTCTGTTCTGCGCGCTCCATAATGACTCCAACCGGTTCCTGTGACTGGTATCCATCCTTCTCGGTATTCTCACAAAGCTTGATCAGCTGTCGGAGTGCCGCCTTATCCTTGACAATCTTCGCATAGTCCTTCACCGGAGCATATAACGGCGCTGACTGCACTAACTGTGCCAGCGTCACTGTGTTTGCCACTTCTTCCGGGATATCCTTCATCCGCAGCCGTTCTACCAGCGTGATCGGATCTACACTTGCGCCCTCAGAGTACAGTTCAACCATGTTATCGAAGAGAATTCCGTACTGCTTATTGTAGAAATCTTCTCCTGTCAGCATATCCACCAGATCAGAAATCGCATCCCGGTTTACAAGCATTGTTCCCACGATTCCCTGCTCCGCCTTTTCATTATGCGGTTGTACACGTCTTATCGTATTTTCATCCATAAAATTAAGCTTCCTCAATCTTCACGGTAAGATCTGCGGTTACCTTTGTATGCAGCTTGATTCCAACCGTACGTGTGCCCGGTGCCTTGATGGCATCCTTCATAACAATCTTCTTTTTGTCGATGTCATGTCCAAGCTGCGACTTGATTGCCTCTGCAATTTCCTTGGAAGAAATGGAACCAAAGGTTCTTCCGTTTTCACCCATCTTGATGGAAAGCGTGATGCTCTCCTTCTCAATCTGTGCGGCAAGTGCCTGTGCGTCTGCCAGCACCTCTGCGGCAACCTTATCCTCATGTGCCTTCTTCAGCTTCAAATCATTCAGGTTCTTTGAGGTTGCTTCCATACCAAGCTTCTTTGGAAGCAGCATATTTCTTGCATATCCATCGGATACTTCTACAATCTGATCTTTTTTTCCAAGGCTTTTTACGTCCTGCAATAAAATAACTTTCATGTCTGGTTCCTCCTTAATTCCTAAATATCGCCTTCCCGATACATCTCATCCAGAAGGGTCTTTAACTGGATCAATACCAATTCATTTGTACTATTTGTAAACTGGGCTCCGGCGATATTTGCATGTCCACCGCCACCCATTTTTTCCATAATAATCTGTACGTTCACATCGTCGACCGACCGTGCACTCATATAAACCGTGCCATCCTTCTCTGTCGTAACAAATGATGCACGGATTCCTTCGATGTTGAGCAGGTCGTTCGCAACCTTCGCCGCAACCACCGTCGGTGCATCGGATTCCTTCGGATCAACCGTGGAAATCGCAAAATGCTCCATATAAATCTCCGAATTGATGACGCCCTCTGCCAACTGGCGATACGTGTACATATCACTTCGGAACATCTTTCTGACACGAACAACATCCGCACCACTCCGGCGCAGATACGATGCTGCATCAAATGTACGCACACCCGTCTTGGTCAGAAAATTATCTGTATCAATCACGATACCAGCATACATGGCATCCGCCTCGATTGGACGAAGCTTTACCTTGCCCTCGATATACTGCAGGATCTCCGCAATCATCTCACATGCAGAGCTTGCATATGGCTCGATATACGAAAGTGTTGCATTCTCGATCACCTCGTCCGATTGTCTATGGTGATCAAATACCACGATAGACTTTGCCAGACTGAGCAGCTCCTCACACTCGGTCATGCTTGGTTTATTCACATCCGTTACGACAACCAGCGTGTTCGGAGTTACCCGGCTGATTGCTTGTTCACTGTTGATGATCATATCATCGCCGTAAACGCTGTTCCCCATAAATCCGCTGATGATCGGGCGGATGGCTGAGGTCACCTCATTCACTACGATATATGCCTTTTTATTTAACGTCTTAACCAGACGATACACGCCCACTGCCGAACCAAACGCATCCGCATCCGGTCGTTTGTGTGCCATGATAATAACACTGTCTTTACTTGTCAGAAGCTCCTGGAACGCCTGTGCCTTAACACGCGCCTTAACGGTTGCGGACTTCTCAGTTCCTGCACTCTTGCCTCCAAAATACGTCGTCTTATCACCATATTTAACAACTGCCTGATCGCCGCCTCGTCCAAGTGCCAGTCCGATTGCGGTACGCGCCCGCTCATACGCCTGCGCAAAGCTGTCTGTTCCAGCACCGACACCGATACTTAACGTAACTGGAATCTCGTTTCCGACATTGATACTCTTTACCTCGTCCAGAATCGCAAACTTTGTCTCACGAAGCTGTGGCAGATACTGCTGCCGGAATACGAAGAAATATTTATCCTTCTCCAGCTTCTTTCCAATCGCGTCGATCGTGGAAAGATACATGTTGATTCGTCGGTCAACCAGTGCTTCCACCAGCGAATGACGAACCTCCTCTGTATTCTCCATAACCTCATCGTAATTATCAATATACAACAGTCCTGCGACAAGCTTCTGGTCTTCATTTTCCTTCTTGTAGATCCGAAGCTCTGTTTCATCATACAAATACAAAGTAATCATGGCATCTGCCTGATGATCGACCATCGCATCCTCATCCGAATCCACTAACGCCTCGGAAAAATCGATACGGCGCAACAATGCCCGATAGACACGGTCGTTATATTCCAGATCCATCTGCATTTCCTCGGACGATAACGCCTCCGCATCCACCGCCGGGAAGAATGCCGAAATGTTTTTCCGAATCCGCTTCTTGGATCCAACGCCAATCTCTTCGATAAACTTTGCATTGCCCCACAGAATCTTACCATCCGTATCCAGCAGCGCATACGGAATATCCAGCTCTTTCAAAAGCTCCTTCTGAATCTGCCCCTGTTCCAGCGCAAACCGGAAGACAACCGGCATGATCGCCGCCTTCATTACAATGAAAAATATAATCTCACATACAACGAAGATAAAAACTGCCGCAGCGGCAATCGCACCGCTCTTTTTGTCATGTACATACAGCACGATCACCATGCCAACCAGAAGCACAGTCAGTGCCAATGGCATCAGCAGATATTGTTGTATTTTCTTTTTTAAGATCTTTTCGTTATTCATCGATTCTCACCTGTTGCCGTTTCAAACAGCCTCTCCCAGTGACTATTTTGCGATATTCGCAAGTCTTTCCTTTACCTGCTCCAATGTCTCTGTATACTTTTGCAGCTTTGCACGTTCTTCCTCAACCTTTGCTGCAGGTGCCTTATCTACAAACTTTGGATTTGCAAGCATACCGGATGCACGCTTGATCTCTGCCTCTAACTTTGTCTGTTCCTTCGTCAGACGCTCGATCTCCTTCTCGATATCCACAAGCTCTGCAAATGGAATGTAGATCGCTGCATCATGGATCACAACCGATACCGCATCATCTGCGATTCCACTCTTATCTGCCTGTACATGTACCTCGTTTGCATAGCCAAGCATAGCGAAGAAATTCTTACTTGCCGTAAAGATTGCACGAATGTCTTCCTTCGGCGATACAACATAGACACTTGCCTTTCTGCTCGGTGCAACGTTCATCTCTGTACGCACGTTACGGATACCGCGTACAGCTTCCTTGATCTTATCCACAGCAGCCTCATCTGCCTTGAAATCAAATGCCTCGTCATATTCCGGCCACTTGGAGATCATGATAGATTCCTCGTCGGTCAGTGTACAGAAGATCTCCTCTGTTACAAATGGCATATATGGATGCAACAGCTTCAGACCGGTTGTAAGAACCGTCTTCAATGTCCAGAGTGCAGCTGCCTTTGTCTCGTCTGCGTCGTCCCAGAGTCTTGGTTTTACCATCTCGATATACCAGTCACAGAACTCCTCCCACAGGAAATCGTACAGCTTTGATACTGCGATACCAAGCTCAAATTTTTCCATATTGTCTGTGACCTCCTGAACGAGATCATTCATCTTCGACAAAATCCACTTGTCCGCAAGTGTGAAGCCGTACTGCTTCATCGCTGCATCGACATCAGCGGTCATGGCAGCATCAATACCTGTGATATCTGCCTTCTCAATATTCATCATGATAAATCTGGATGCGTTCCAGATCTTATTTGCAAAGTTACGGCTTGCTTCAACTCTCTCCCAGTAGAAACGCATGTCGTTACCCGGTGCATTTCCGGTAATCAGTGTGAATCGGAGCGCATCGGCACCATACTTGTCGATAACCTCCAATGGATCGATACCATTTCCAAGAGACTTACTCATCTTACGTCCCTGATCGTCTCTGACCAGACCGTGGAAGAGTACCGTGTGGAACGGAAGCTTGCCTGTCTGCTCGATCGATGAGAATACCATACGGATTACCCAAAAGAAGATAATATCGTATCCAGTTACAAGTACATCGGTCGGGAAGAAGTAGTCCAGATCTTCCGTCTTGTCCGGCCAGCCAAGTGTAGAGAATGGCCAGAGTGCAGAGGAGAACCATGTATCCAGTGTATCCTCGTCCTGCTTTACATTGTTGCTTCCACATTTTGGACAAGTGCACACGGTCTCCTTCGATACGATCGTCTCCCCACAGTCCTGACAGTAATATGCCGGGATACGATGTCCCCACCAGAGCTGTCTGGATACACACCAGTCACGGATATTATCCAGCCAGTTGTAATAGGTCTTGTCCATACGCTCCGGAATCAGCTTCAGCTTGCCGCTTACAACTGCTTCCTTCGCCGGCTTTGCCATCTCGCTCATCTTGACGAACCACTGTGGCTTTACAAGTGGCTCTACCGTTGTCTTACAACGGTCATGCGTACCAACCATATGCTTGTGTGGTACAACCTTCACGAGAAGTCCGAGTGCATCAAGATCAGCAACCATTGCCTTTCTTGCCTCATAACGATCCATGCCTGCATACTTGCCGCCAAGCTTGTTGATCGTAGCATCATCATTCATAATATTGATCTCTTCGAGATTATGACGCTTTCCAACCTCGAAATCGTTCGGATCGTGTGCCGGTGTGATCTTTACACAGCCGGTTCCAAAATCTTTATCTACATACTCATCGGCAATCACCGGAATCTCACGGTCCGTGAGTGGCAGCTTCAGCATCTTGCCAACGATATCCTTGTATCGCTCGTCCTCTGGATTTACTGCAACGGCTGTATCACCGAGCAATGTCTCCGGACGTGTGGTTGCGATCTCTACGAATCTTCCTTCCTCGCCAACAACCGGATAATTGATGTGCCAGAAGAAGCCATCCTGCTCCTCATGTACAACCTCTGCATCGGAAATGGATGTCTGACAAACCGGACACCAGTTTACGATACGGGAACCTCGGTACATATATCCTTTTTCATACAGCTTACAGAATACCTCTGTAACTGCCTTGTTATTTCCTTCATCCATCGTGAAACGCTCACGATCCCAGTCTGCGGATGAACCCATCTTCTTCAACTGGTTGACGATCTTGCCGCCGTACTCTCTACGCCAGTCCCAGACACGCTCTAAGAACTTCTCACGTCCAAGGTCTTCCTTGTCGATGCCTTCCTTCTTCAAAGCCTCGATAACCTTCACCTCTGTCGCGATGGCCGCATGGTCGGTTCCCGGCTGCCACAGTGCATTGTAACCCTGCATACGCTTGAAACGGATCAGGATATCCTGCATCGTATTATCGAGTGCATGTCCCATATGCAACTGTCCGGTAATGTTTGGTGGCGGCATCACGATGGTGAACGGTTTTTTGCTCCGGTCTACCTCCGCGTGAAAATATTTGTTTGCAACCCATTTTTCATACAGACGCGGTTCAATCTCCGCCGGGTTGTAGTTCTTCTCTAATTCCTTAGCCATGTCTTTCTTCCTCCATATATGAATGATGTCGTGTATAAAAATACACAATCAAACTTCTCTTGTTTTGTATCTGCAATCCGGAATTACAATTCCAGATTGTAGGTCGCAAGCAACTCCCGGATATAGCTTTCAATGCCCGGATTCGCTGCAATACTTGCTTTTAACGCCGCCGTGGCATTCTGCCGGATCTTCTCACAGCTTGCCATCTTCTCGCGGATCTTCTGCCGCCGTACATTCAAGCCATGCTTAATCTCAACCATCTCCCGCCGGTCGATCAGTGCATTTGTCTGATTCTTCCAGACCATCGGATCGGTCACGCCAACATCAGAAAGCTGTTTTACCAGCCTGTCACACGCAAGATAATAGCTCTCGCTTGCCTGTGAATATTTCTTTGCATCGCGCTGCATCTGGTTGTACAGATCCCAGCGGTACATCAGTTCCTTCCCGGAATTGACGTCGTATTTTTCATAGATATAATCTAATGTATTTGTATTATTGACATATTTTGCTTTGACTTTATTCAGTAACGAGATTGCCCTTTGAAGCTTTGCGTCGTTTTCCTGTACGCGCCGGTTGATATTTGCATACTGGATATAACACACGGCAAAGCAGATCACCGCAATCGTTCCTTCGATTGCCGCTGGCAATGTCACATCCTTCTTCGCAAGCAGCGCCACCGCAAACAAGGTAATGCTAATCAAAAGGAATAACACCAGCACCACGATCAAAACGCTTCGAATCCGGTATGCATTGTCGGTATCCTCCACACGTGCATATTTCAGATCTTCTTTTTCTCCCTCGAGATATCCCATGTCGTTTTTCAGCATAGAATCCCGCATCTCCATATCATTTAAGTTTTTGATCGTATCCGGAATGTCATCCTCCAGCCGCTGCATCGTACGATACTGCTCTGTTGTAAGCAGATTCTCTGACTGCTGATATTTACTACGGTTGCCGTCAAGACGTTCAATCTCCTTCGCCGTATCTATGATATCTTCTGCAAGATTCACTGGCAGTTCCTCGATTCGCTGAATATCAACGAGATAATCCGTCACGAGTTTGTACTCCTGCTTCATATCCTCCATGTGATATTTCGTATCGACTAACTGTTCACAGAAATCGCCAACGGTCTTTCGCTCTCGATTCGACGATACCGTCTCTTTGACTTCCCGCCGGATCTCCGGATCAACACGTTCTTTCAGCACCGCTTTTTCCGCGGCCCGCTTCGCCTTTTCCTTATTTCGTTCTGCCCTCGACTGATTCCTGCGCTTTCTGCGTTCTTCCCGCATGCGTTCCTGTTCTTCAATCAAGGCGTCATATTCGGCATCATCTTCATTCAAGTATGCCTTGATCTTCTGAAACATTCCCATCAAATCGCCTGCTCTCTGAATTCATCCTTCAATTGTCCAAGTATAATATCCATTCGCTTGTCGTAATCGATCATGTCCTTATTCATACGGTTGTATACCGCACGTTGTAACATAGAGAAGATTGTCATCTCCCGGACATCCTCATTCGAATCTCCGATCTCAATCATCAAATTCTCAAAATTATCTTCATCGAGGTCAAACTTCCGCATTTCCTGCTTCAGTGTCGTCGCATCGTTCCCTGCCGAAAATACGATCAGGTAACTGCGCAGACTCTCCTCGTTGCCATTTAATTCATACGCTTTCATGAAATAGCTTTTTGCATCTTCCACATCCATGTTGTTGGCTGCTGCCACACCTCGGTTGTGATAGACATTTCCAAGAAATACCTTGTCTGTGATATCCTGCTGGTTGTCCAGAATCTCATCGTAAATCGATGCCGCCTTGATGTATCTGCGGTAGCCAAGATAGCTGTCTGCCTTTAATTTCTTACGCTGACTTGATGTCAGCCGACGATATTTCTGCCATGCTTCCACATAAGTTGCAATCTCGTCCGGTGTATAGTAATCCCCGGCATTTAAAATTTCAACCAGCAGATCCTGTGCAAATGTCGCCTTGTTCGAAAGTGCTACCAGCTTCGCTGCAAGCTCCGGCATATCCAGCTCATCCCGAATCCAGTCAAACAGCTTCTCAGACAGAGAAGACTTCGAGATCAGCACGGTATTATTGTAGATATAAAAGCACAGCTCCTCGTAGGTGTTGATCTCCACCTTCGTATTCAGAAAGATGAACGGATGCGATGCTTCTTTTCTTGTACATAAGATAATTTTTGACATTAAACATCAAACTCCTTACGATAAATCTTGTTCGTGGTCGGGAATAATTTTCCAAATCCAACATCCTTAATGATAAATGCGCCATGATGTGGATTCTCAAATTCCACCTCCACGGAGAACTTAGACGTCTTGTTCGGACGTTTCGGGATTCCGTGCAGCTTCACGACTTCCCGCTCTTCTTCTCCGGTCTTCCGGTTCCGGTATACCAAAGTCAGGGACTCTGTATCATCCAATATAATACTGATCTTTCCGTGGATGTTGTACCACTGTCTGCCGCCCAAGGCGATCGGAATAAACCGATCCTCCTCGTCCTCCGAAGAGATTCCGACATCAAAGATCACATTCTCCTTTGTCTCTACAAAATACTTCTTATAAAATTCGCCATATTCACCGCCGACTGCCTTGTAGCAGGCACCCTTGGTATAGATATTCTGTCCGGCAAATACACGTCTGCCCTGCGTCAGAAGCTCGCGTGATTTGTTCAGCCATTTCTCGGAGAATCCGAGTCCGGTCAGATAAATGGCCGAAATGTATGTTTTCTTTGTCTCATTTGCCACAATCTTTGCAAATGTAATATCCATCAGGATATTGTCACCGCCGAAGGCTGCCAGATTGAAATTCTCAGAATAGTCCTCATGTGTGACACTGATCGTGTTCAGTTCGTGTCCATGCGAGATATCAATTCTGTAATAATGCAGGCCATCCGTATTGTAATCAAACAATCCCACACTGTTTGTGCGCAGGCTTTCATCCTGATTAAAAATGTAATACAGACCACTGTCAAGATGGCTCGTGATCTCCACCTGCTCCTTCTCGACACCAAGCTCCTTGTAAAACGTTGAAAGTACACGGAACAGATCCTTGTTATATTCTGGAATCGTAATGACAAGCTTCTTTACCGTCGCGCCCTCATAACGATACAGGAAAGAATCGACATGCATTTTAAGCATCATTAAAAACAGCTTGCGATAACTGTAACGCGTATTATGCACCTCAACAGTCTCCTCACTGCGCGCATTCTGAAACAGCTCATCCAACACGATACCCTGCTCCTTGAAACGTGCCTCGGAAGCTTCGGAGCCAACATACCACTCTCCGGTCTCTAAGCCGAAGAAAAGGATGTTTGGCATCATATATGTTTCTTTGTTATTTAATTGGTTGACTGTCTCCGGCTCGCGCGAGATGTCGTTATAAAAACTAATCTGCGTGGAATCCGAACACAGATCCATGCCTATATAATACGCCTCTGACATGTCTTTTTCCTTTCGTACTTATATCTATTTCTATGCATTGCAATCCACAGGTTTCCCCGCGATATTACAATATACTCAAATTCTCTTCAAACAGATGTACCGTATTCAGGTAAACATCCAATGTCTCTAACAGCTCATTATCTTCCCGCATTTCCTGATTGACAAGCATGCTGTTGATAATCTCAAAGCGGTTCCGGTCTTTGCGGTTAAACGCTTTGGACTTCAGCGATTCACTCTCTACCACATAAGAAGTACCCTGCTTATCATCCGAGATTTCATAGACAAGGCGCTCGCCGTGGAACACGACATATTCCTTCACATACATGCCCGGAATCATCTCATCCAGAAGCTCTGTCTTGTAGATCAGATTCTGTCTGGAACCAGTATCAAATGCGTACTTCACTGTTACCTGTTTGCCCGGCTCGCTCTTGTAGATCAGATAGGTCTTGAGCATGACATCCTGTGGCAGCTTGATAAAGGACTGGAAGCTCTTGTAGAACGGAAGCAGCTTGCCTGCATCCATAAACTTGCCAACCGCATCCTTGATCCACGTCTTCTGCTCGCCCGTATAACGATCCAGCTTCGAGAAGTGATGCAGCATGGACATACGGGAAATCTCATCCTCGATATTGCCCTTCTGAATCTCCTGATACAGACAGTCAAAGACACCACTTGGAATCTGTGCATCTTTGATTAGATAGTTATAGCATGCAAACCGCAGGAACGCCTTTACGACCAGTCCACGGTTTCTGCCTGCATAATACGCGGTAAAGATATCGTAGATGTACTCGACATTTCCCATCGCGAACATCATCTGTGCCAATGTATTTTCTGCCAGCAGGGAAATATCTCTGACACGGTTACGCACCGTCTTAAAAATACCTGCCAATTCTTCCAAGTCACCCTTATAATGGTTGATGATATATACCAAAATCCGCTCATTGACCTTACCGGATTTGTACAGATGGATACAGATGGAAAGCAGATCCTCATTTAAGAAGCCATTGCTGTCCTCCACACCATAATCCGCCAGACGATACAGCTCTTCACTGTCGATCTCATCGAAGCCATACAGCTTCACCGCCTGAAATGCCTTGTCGAACATGTTCATATCGACCATGTAAGCGATCATCACACGTGCATTTGCGTGATTTAAGTATTCGATATCCAATTTTTCGAGATACTTTGTAAGCACCTCGTTATCCAGATTCTCATGGTAATATTCAATAATATTCAGATATGCCTGCTGCTTGTAATCATAGGAGATCTCATCACAGTTAACAATATCTCGTGCGGCATTGACCTCGATTGCCTTCTTGAATGTGAAATCACCAAGCTGCTCATAGTTATGCAGCAGCACCCGGTAATCCCGCGGACTGTATTTACAGCAGATATCCATATATGCATTTTCATCTACAATACGTTCCAGTCGATACGGAATAGATCCCGCATACCGGTTTCCCGCGCTATCCTCGAAGATAATGGAAGCCGTGTTCGACAGAATCTCCACATATGCTTCGCCGTTTACGATCGGTACGCGCTGTACTTCCTCTAACTCCTGATGCGTCACGATCACGGCACGCACGCCCTTGTTAAAGCAAACAAGCTTCCGACGGAAGATAATGTTGATCAGCTTGCTCGCATAAAGCGGACTGACCGTCTCTGGCTCCAAGAACTCATCATAAAGCACAGTCAGATCATCGCTGACCTTGCCGCTGATAATCATATTCTCCATGAAATCCTGCATCGTTGTCGCATATTCATGGTACACCTTCATGTGCTGGGACTTGTTGTAAATTACGTTCGCATACAAGTACGCAAGCTCTTTTTCGGAAAGTGTATTCTTATAATTCAGATACATCAATACCGACTGCGGTATCAGATCATATCTGGAGAAATTCATACTCTTGACAAAGCACTCATTCAGCCCAATAAATTTCAGGTTGCGTTCCACTGCATCCCGGTAGAACCGATGGTACTTGTTATCCAGTTTTCCTGCGCTGATCAGCATCGAGCAGATACTTGACAGCACCTCGTCACTCTTTTTCTTGGAGTAAATGCTATCCATGATCTCGAAAATCTTCGCATCAAACTGACGGAATGATGCCGCAAGCTGGATAAACGCCTCGATCACTTCGTCCGACAGATACTGGTGGCGCAATCCCCATCGGATCGTTGTAACCTCAAGATCTGTAATATGCTTCAGCAGCAACGGGTTGTTGTTTAAGACTTCGCAAAGCTCCATGTACATAAGCGGGCTGTTGTATCCCTGCTCATACAGGTTTTTAACTTCCCGGTACAAAGCGGTCTGATCGTTATTATAGGTATCATCCACAAACAGCAGCAACCAGAAATAGAAGATCTTGTCATCCTCTGTGTGGTAGCTTCTGCGAATCAGTTCCTTTGCCTGTTCGGTCGCACGGCGGTCCTTGCCAACCATCGCCTTCAGATATGCATAATAACAACTCTGCTTGTTGTTCATTCCAGAGTTATCGACATCCGCCTCGATACGCAGGAATTCTTGTTCTACCTTCTCTGTCTCTCCCTGCATAATGTTCATATGCATTGTTCCCAGACGGTACAGATCTTCCTCTGGTACATAGCGTGCCAGATTGTTAAATGCAAATAAGGTCGTGCTAATGTATTCCCGAAGCTGGATTCTGCCCATGCGGTAATCCATATATGTCGTAATCAAGCGCACCTGATTCGACTTAATCAGATGTGTTTTGCTGCCCGGTTTGGACACTTTTATCTCTTTTTCTGTCGGCTTGGACAGGTTAATCTCAATCTCGATTGTCTGGTAGACATTCTCGATAATGATTCTGCCGGATGTCACGCCGTCCGGAATATTCTCCGGTGAAATCAGTACATCCAAAGCATACAGATTGCCATAAAAATCGGCACTTGTAATCACCTTTCTCGCTGGAATAATGAAATCCTCGGTGGAGCGTACCGTTGAACTGCTGTAGCCCCATGTGTTTTTGCTGATGTTAATCGAAATCTTGGAAAGCTCCTCCGGGAACTCCAGATTGATCTTCGCCTTGGATACTGACAATGTCAGCGCACGTTTCTTGTGTACATAGACGAGGAACTCCTCCAAAGCCTGATTGACCGACTGGCTTTCCATCAGACTGTTGTAGATCTGCTTGATCACCGGATCGCGGTTGATAAATGTCCGCTTAAAATCATCGCGCACAAATACACGCGCCGCCTCTGCCCAGTTGCTCTCAGCGAGTGTCGCAAATTTGAAAAGATCATCGATCTTCTGATCTCCGTATTTTACATATGGTGTCGTGATATCAATATCATACAGAATCTTAAATTCTCCACCGTCCGTAATGACACTGATATGTCCTTTGTAATTTTTACCTGCTTCCAAACAGGTTGCATCGAATGTGAATCCGACATCAAAATTCTTCGCAATAAATGTATGCTGGTTGAACCGCAGCATATAGCGGCTATCATACACCATCGCTTTGATGACGTGGTCATTCGTGCTGTTCACCGTGAAGACACCTTCGTACAAAGTTCCCGATTCTATATTCAGTTTTAAAAACTTTTCTGATATCGCTACCTCAGGCCGGTCTACCTGAAATTCGCCCTTTGCGTAATGTTCTACTATCGCCTTCATGGTATCTCCTTTATTTCTCGGCTTCGTAATGAAAACCTACTTGTCATTCGTCTATTTAATAGGTATAATTATCGATATGAGGGTATAGTTCACCCACTATCCCCTTTTAACACATATCACATTATAACAAACCCCCTTTCTTTTTTCAAGACAGGGATATAAATGGTTTGTTTTCTAATTATTAGGAGGAAACTATGAGCAACGGACCACTTCGCATCGAACAGTATGAGACTGTGCGATATGACATAAATTGCAATCCACTCGGTGTCCCGGACAGCGTGACACGCGCGATCATGGAAAATATCAGCGCGGTCGGTCGCTATCCTGACACATACTACGACCCTTTACGGAACGCCATCGCTTCTTATGCCTGCTGTGCGCCAGAGCATTTGGTGCTTGGCAGCGGCAGCTCTGATCTGCTGCGTCTCTTTGTTGCACTTCTTGCACCAAAGAAGGCTTTACTGCCGATCCCATCAGCCACGGATTATGAACATGTATTATCCGTGTATGGTTGCGAAACAGACTTCTATGAGCTGGACATCAATCAGGATTACCATTTGGATATGGATGATTTTATTGCACACTTATCGGATACATACGATATTGTGATCCTCGGAAATCCAAACAATCCAACCTCCCAGCTTATATCAAAAGCAGATATCGAGAAACTTGCAGCCGCATGCAAGGAGCTTGGCATCGCACTTTTACTCGACGAAATGTACATTGAATTTACAGAGAACTATGAGCGTAACACTGCGATCTCTCTGGTAAATACCTATGACAACCTGATTATTTTGCGCAGCGTATCCAAATTCTTCTCTGTACCAGGACTGCGACTTGCTTATGCGATCATGAACAACGAAACAAACATGACGATCATCAATATGACCGCCACACCAAACAGCATTTCCTGTCTGACCGCAGCTGCCTGTACTGCTATGCTGGAGGATACCGCCTACATCCACGAATCGCACTCCCGCATCTTTACCGAGCGCAACCTGATCTACGCAGCAATGAATACAAACAAGAATCTGCGGTTGTTCAAACCGAGTGCAAACTTCGCGCTGATGCAGATTCTAAAAGAGGATGTCACTGCAAAATCCCTGCTGGCACATTGCAATCTGAAGGGCATTGTCCTTCGGAACTGCGAGAATTTTCACGGTCTGGATTCGCATTTTGTACGATTCTCAATCATGAATCCGATGCAGAACGACCTGATGGTAAATACAATTCTGGAACTGTTACGATAACACTTTTGAGCTTTCGCAAAACAAATTCACAGAAACCAAAAGAGCAACTGGAACACATATCTGTTTCCAACTGCTCTTTTTGATTGTTATCGTATTGCTGTTATTTGCCCAGCTCTTTCTCACTCATTGCAAGTGCAGATGCGATTACTGCATCCATATCATAATACTTGTACTCGCCAAGACGTCCGCCGAAGATCACATGCTCCTCCTGCTCGCCAAGCTCCTTGTACTGCTGATACAGCGCGCCATTTTTCTCATCATTTACCGGATAATATGGCTCATCGCCCACCTTCCACTCAGAAGAGTATTCGCGTGAAACAACGGTCTTTGGCAGATCATTGCCTGCATCATCCTTGCCAAACTCGAACCATTTATGTTCGATGATACGTGTCCAAGGTGTCTCAGCATCTGTGTAGTTCACTGCCGCATTTCCCTGGAAGTTTGGCCTGTCTAAAAGTTCTGTCTCAAACCGCACGGAACGATATTCAAGCGCGCCAAGCTTATAATCAAAATAAGCATCAATGGCACCTGTATAGACAACCTTCTCTGCCATCGCATCATACTCTGCTTTGTTTGCAAAATAATCGGTAGAAACCTTTACTTCAATACCAGCCAGAAGGTTCTCCACCATCTTCGTGTAGCCGCCCATCGGAATACCCTGATACAGCGCATTGAAATAATTGTTGTCAAATGTCAGACGGACTGGCAGACGCTTGATGATAAACGCAGGAAGCTCTGTACATGGGCGTCCCCACTGTTTTTCCGTATAGCCTTTTACCAGCTTCTCATAGATATCTGTTCCAACCAGACTGATTGCCTGCTCTTCCAGATTCTTAGGCTCCGTGATACCAGCTGCCTTTTTCTGCTCTTCGATCTTTTCCGCTGCCTCTTCTGGCGTTACCACACCCCACATTTTATTAAATGTGTACATGTTAAACGGCAGGCTGTAAAGCTCGCCTTTGTAATTTGCAACCGGTGAATTCGTGAACCGGTTGAACTCTGCAAACTTCGTAATATAATCCCATACCTCTTTGTTGTTCGTGTGGAAGATATGCGCACCATATTTGTGTACATGGATACCCTCTACATCCTCTGTGTACACATTTCCGGCAATATGCGGACGCTTGTCAATCACAAGCACCTTTTTCCCTTTTTCCTTTGCCTGCTGTGCAAACACCGCACCGTAAAGTCCGGCACCTACCACTAAATAATCATACTTTTTCATGTTTATCCTCCTCTTAGCCTTTAATCTCTTCGAAATATATCTCTTGTATATACCTTTTCCTGCACATCGTCCAGCTCTGCGCTATAACGGTTTGCAAGAATTGCATCACACTGTTTCTTAAACTCTACCAGATCATTTACGATCTTGGAGCCAAAAAATGTCGTTCCATCCGGCAGTGTCGGCTCATATACGATTACACTTGCCCCCTTCGCCTTCACACGTTTCATCACGCCTTGAATCGAACTCTGACGGAAATTATCCGAATTTGATTTCATCGTGAGTCGATAGACACCAATCGTAACTTTTTTCTCACTTTCAGCATTCCATTCATTGTTCGCGCCATAGCTGTAATAACCGGCTTTTTCAAGCACGCGACCCGCAATAAAATCTTTCCGCGTCCGGTTACTCTCCACAATCGCCGTCATCATATTCTGTGGCACACTGTCATAATTCGCAAGCAGCTGCTTCGTATCCTTTGGCAGGCAGTACCCACCATAACCGAAGCTCGGATTGTTATACTGTGTTCCGATTCTCGGATCCAGGCACACACCATCAATAATTGCCTGGGTATCCAGCCCTTTCATCTCTGCATAAGTATCTAACTCATTGAAATAGGATACACGTAGAGCGAGATAGGTGTTTGCAAAAAGCTTGACCGCTTCTGCTTCCGTAAATCCCATAAACAGCGTATCTATATTTTCCTTTTCTGCGCCCTCCTGCAACAACCGTGCAAAAGTATGCGCCGCCGCATCTACTTCTGCATCCGACTTATCTGTACCAATAATAATACGGCTTGGATACAAATTGTCATACAGTGCCTTGGACTCCCGCAGAAATTCCGGAGAAAACAGAATCCGGCTTGTCTGATATTTCTTTCTTACTGACTCCGTATAACCAACCGGGATCGTCGATTTGATTACCATAAATGCTTCCGGATTCACCTTCAGCACAAGTTCAATCACGGCTTCCACCGCTGTGGTATCGAAGAAGTTCTTCTGACTGTCGTAGTTTGTCGGCGCAGCAATGATGACAAAATCCGCATCGCGGTATGCTGTCCCTCCATCTAAGGTTGCTGTCAGATGCAACTCCTTCTCTGCCAGATACTTCTCAATATAATCGTCCTGAATCGGAGAAATCTTATGATTGATCTTCTCCACCTTCTCAGGCACGATATCCACCGCTGTCACCGTATGCTTCTGGGACAACAGGGTTGCAAGTGACAATCCGACGTAGCCGGTTCCTGCAACCGCAATCTTTATATCTTCAAATGTTCTCATATTCGAAATCCTCCTGTAACACGTCTTTTCGAATAACTATTTACTCACTCCGCAATGCTTCCACTGGATCCTTCTTTGATGCTACACGCGACGGAATCAGTCCACCGATCATCGTCAGCACAACGCTGATTGCAACCAAGAGCGCACCACCTGTAACCGGAAGCTTCGCAACGCCGGTTAGTCCTGCAAAATGGTGAATGACTGCATTGATTGGGATGTTCAGGAGCACGGTAACTCCAATACCGATCAAACCTGCCACGAAACCAATGATAATCGTCTCCGCGTTAAATACACGCGAGATATCCTTCTTCGATGCACCGATGCTTCGCAACACACCAATCTCCTTCGTCCGCTCCAATACGGAAATATATGTGATGATACCAATCATGATCGAGCTTACCACGAGCGAGATTGCCACGAACGCCATCAGCACATACGAAATCGCATTGATAATCGTACTGATGGAAGACATCATCGTTCCTACCATATCTGTGTAAGAGATTTCCTTCTCCTCTTCGCCGTTTGCTTTCACCATATCGTTATATTCTTCGATCACGTCGATGATCTTTTCCTTCGACTCAAAATCGATCGGATAGATGCGGATGACCTTCGGATCATTCTCATAAGCGATACCAAGTGTGACAAGGTTGTCATCATAGGTCGCATTCTCAGCAGATTTCAGATCGGACAGCGACATGCTGTTTGACACACTTTGCGTCTGTTCCGTCATCGTCTGCATGAACTGTTTCAACTGATCTGCCGGAAGGCTCGCCATATATTCATACAGCTGATCCTCTGTCATGTCTGCGATTCCCATCTCGCTCATTGCATCCTGCGCCTGTTGCTCAGCTTCCTTCTGTGCCTCCTCGTTCAGATCTGCACCAAATTCATAGCCGGTAAATACATTCTTATCTGGATCATCCAGCTGCGCCTTGCCAACTTCGCTGTCTCTCGACAGATTCATCAACTTCTCCACCAGTGCATGCGTATAACCAATCGTTGTTGTGATCGAATGTACCGTTGCATCCTCATTCGGACGGACGATACCAACCACCTTGATATCCAGACCATTTTTGATCTTATCTTTCAGGTAATCAGCATCATCGCTCTTATCCACATAACATTTCTCTGAATCATCGTATTCGTAAAAATCGGAAGATGGAATTACCTTATAGGTGAGGCTCAGCAGGTCATCATAGGTGTACGAGGTGTTTGGATACGTCTTCGTCTCACCCTTCAATGCCGCACGCATCATCTCCTGCATCTCGCTGACATCCCGGATGCCAAGCGAATACAACTCATAATCGCTGATCTCGTTATCCTTCGTCACGACCATCACGACTTCATCGTAATTCTCCGGCCAGCGTCCGGCTACAACATCATACTGGTTCTCGAGCAGCTCCTGATTGCTGATCATCTCGGACCAGACATTCGTCGTACTCTGCGTCCCTGTCATACCCAGGTTATCCATCTCTGACATCGAACCAAATCCGATACTGTCAAAGACGGTACTTGGATTGACCTGATAGACTTCTTTCTCTACATCACTTTTGTAAGCGTTAATCGTAATGCCATAGGTGTACATGATATCGCTGGTGTAGTCCTTCATCTTCTGACCGTCACCTTCCTCGATATAATCCTTGAAGGATACCATGTCGTTAACCTTGACTTCACCAAGCATATTCTTCATATAATTACCGACAAAGTTGTTTGAATACACCTTGTCCATATCATGCTCTTCTTCACTCTTCATCTCGGTGCCGAGCATAATTCCCATCATTGCGGACATGTCAATGGACTCATCCGTGATCTCCAGCGGGTAGGTAGAAAGAGTATCTTCCTCCACGCTCTTGATATAATTCCGGAATCCATCGGACAACGATAAGATCAGCGCGATTCCGATGATACCGATACTGCCTGCAAATGCGGTAAGCAGGGTTCGTCCCTTCTTTGTAAGCAGGTTGTTGAAGGACAGATTCAGCGCTGTAAAATACGACATCCGCTTATGCTTTAAGTCCTTCTTGCTTAATTCCTCATACGTTTCCTTCGCTGCTTCCTCATCGGAATACGGCATGCTATCATCTGTAATCTCACCATCCAACAGCTTAACAATTCGTGTACTGTACTGCTCTGCAAGCTCCGGGTTATGGGTAACCATAATAACGAGACGGTCTTTTGCAATCTCCTTCAGAAGATCCATGATCTGCACGCTTGTCTCTGTATCAAGTGCACCGGTCGGTTCATCCGCAAGCAGAATCTCCGGATCATTGATCAGCGCACGCGCGATTGCCACACGCTGCATCTGTCCACCGGACATCTGATTTGGCTTTTTATGGATCTGGCTACCGAGTCCAACCTTCTCGAGCACTTCCTTCGCCCGGCGTCTGCGCTCGCTCTTCGAGACACCCGACAAGGTCAATGCCAGCTCGACATTCTGCAGCACCGTCTGGTGCATGATCAGATTGTAGCTCTGGAATACAAAACCAACGCTATGGTTCCGGTAGGTATCCCAGTCCTTATCCTTGTATTTCTTTGTTGTTTTTCCCTTGATTATCAAATCGCCATCGGTGTACTGATCGAGCCCTCCCACGATATTCAAGAGTGTTGTCTTTCCACAACCGGAATGTCCAAGAATCGAAACAAATTCATTTGCCCGAAAATTAATACTGACTCCCTTTAATGCCTGTACCTTTGAATCGCCCTCTCCATAGTCCTTTACTATGTTCTTCAGTTGCAGCATGTCATCTTCCCTTCATTTTCTTTCACTATAACAAAAGCGATTTCTTCACCCTTCGGGTTCCCGAAATCGCTTTCATACTCTTACATCATGTATTCAATCATCTTGTTGACTGCTTCGCCAAATTCCTCTGACTTCTTCTGTGCATCATCGAAATCCTTACCGATAACGCCATAGTAGAATTTGATCTTTGGCTCTGTACCGGATGGACGGACGCAAAGCCAAGCGCCACCTTCGAGCTCGTAATATACAACGTTTGACTTCGGAAGTCCGGTTGGAACAACCGCCTTATTCTTCATGTTTGTCGCTGTATCGTTGTCGTAATTACGTGCCCAGAGCACTTCTAAGCCTGCAATCTCCTTTGGTGTATGAGACTTTAACTGATCCATGATACTCTTGATCTTCTCCAGACCTTCGATACCCTTTAATGTCAGTGTATGGATCGCATCTACATGATAACCATACTTCTCATAAATATCGATCATGGCATCCCACAAAGTCTTGCCCTGTGAACGGTAATATGCAGCTGCCTCACAGAGTGCCATCGTTGCTACGATCGCATCCTTATCTCTGGCATGTGTACCGATCAGACATCCGTAGCTCTCCTCAAATCCGAAGAGATATGTGCCATTATGTTTTGTCTCAAACTCCAACATCTTCTGTCCAATGAACTTGAATCCGGTCAGAACCTCTACGAGCTTCACGCCGTAGCTCTTCGCCATCTCATTTACAAGGTTTGTTGTAACGATAGACTTGATCAGTGCGCCATCCTTCGGCAGTCCCTTTGTCGCCTTGATCTGGCTGAGCTCATATTCCGCAAGCAGACTTCCCGACATATTTCCGGTCAGGCAGTGATACTCGCCATCCTTATCCTTTACATACACACCGAGACGGTCTGCATCTGGATCCGTTGCGAGAACGAGATCTGCGTCATGCTGCTTTGCAAGTGCAAGTGCAAGCTCGAATGCTTCTGCTGCCTCCGGGTTTGGATAGCTTACAGTTGGAAAATCGCCATCTGGCAATTCCTGCTCTGGAACAACATATACATTCTCAAAGCCAAGTTCACGCAGAATTCTTCTGGCTGGGATATTTCCCGTTCCATGCAATGGTGTATATACAATCTTTAATTCTTTTCCGTATTTGTCGATGCACTCCTGATGCAGTACAAGCTTCTTCAGCTCTGCCATATATGCATCATCGATTTCCTTGCCGATGACTTCATACAAACCTTCATGGATTGCTTCCTGCTTTGGCATTGTAATGGCATCCTGTACAGAGATTGCCTTTACCTCACGCATGATACCCGCATCATGTGGAGGTGTAATCTGTGCACCATCCTCCCAATATACCTTGTATCCGTTGTACTCTGGTGGGTTGTGGCTGGCTGTTACGTTAATACCTGCCACACAACCAAGGTAACGGACTGCAAAAGAAAGCTCTGGTGTTGGACGAAGAGACTCAAACACATATGCCTTGATACCGTTTGCTGCCAGACACAAGGCTGCTACATCTGCAAACTCTGGTGAACAATGTCTGGAATCATAGGCAATC
>OHPJ01000181.1_pt1 | contig 35976 bp, 28 predicted proteins | sample 1577701 | NCBI WGS metagenome assembly OHPJ01 (sample SAMEA3879517, study PRJEB24766) | human gut metagenome | biome: human-associated habitat; feature: feces | place: USA | collected 1985/1987 | reverse complement strand
TTGCGAGCAAAGTGAGCTACAATGCTGGCGCCGCAACAGACGATTATGCGAGCCAACGCAAATCTCCGTTGTGAGACACGCTACTGTCAATATTTAATATGCTTTCTTGAATACCCTATCTTACAGGGGCGAGGTTCATAAATCGGCCCCAAGAGATAGGGGCAAGCCCCTACCCTAAATATGAGCCCCTTTCAGACGCTCAAGCGGCATCATTTATCCTCTGCAAGTTCCAATTGATTATGTATCAACTCAAAATAATATCCTCTATTTGCCACCAGCTGCTCATGCGTTCCCTGTTCCACGATTTCCCCATGACGCAAGACAAGGATGTTGTCAGCATGACGAACCGTGGAGAGGCGGTGGGCTATCACGATGCGCGTGCGGTCTGCAAACACCGCCTGCAGATTCTCCGTGATTTTCCGTTCGTTTTCGGCATCCAGCGAACTTGTGGCCTCGTCCAGCATGAGATAAAGCGGACTCTTGTAAACCGCACGCGCGATCATCATGCGCTGCCGCTCTCCGCCGCTCACGCCGATTCCCTCGCTGCCAATTTTGGTCTCGACACCGATGGGAATCCCCTTGACATAGTCTTCCAAACAGGCGGCACTGACAGCCGCTGCCAACCGTCCCTCGTCCATCGCTTCGCCAAGAACTATATTGCGGCGTATCGTGTCAGAAAACACGAAATTGTCTTGCATCACAATACCGGTGACACGGCGCATGGATTTGGCGCTGAAGTAAGTCAGCGGCTGTCCGCCCAAAAGGATTTCGCCCTCCGTGGGCTGGTAGAATTTCAGAAGAAGTTTCATCAGCGTTGTCTTTCCGCTGCCGCTTTCCCCGACGATGGCCGTCATCTGCCCTGCTGGAATCGTGAGATTGAGGTGTTTCAACACGGGCTGGCCGATGCTGCCCGTATAGGAGAAAGAGAGGTCTTTCACCACGATGTCGCGCGGGGTGTCTGTCGGGACGTCAAGAAGTTCCACGCCATCTTCGTCCTCACAGAGATGTACTTCCTCCGAGCGTTCCAAACTGATTTTCGCGTCTTGAAACTGCTGGAGGAAACCGATGAGCTGCGAAAGCGGACCGCCAACCTGCCCTATGATGGCCGAGATGCTCATCATCATGCCGAGAGTGAGGTCGCCGTGTACGACAGAGGCGGCAATCCAGCAGGTGATCAATATGTTCCGGAGCTGGCCGATGAGCGTGAAGCCTGTATTCTGCACTTGCCCCAAGCGGAGCGACTTCTGGTTCATGGCATACTGCCGCTGCTGGAGCGTGCGCCACTCTTCAATCTTGTACTCCTCATATCCGTTGAGCTTGATGTCGGTAATTCCCGACATGAGTTCGTAGAGTTTGTTTTGGTTTTCGCTGCTCAGTTTGAACTGCTCATAGTCTATCACTTTCCGGCGGCGGAAGAAATACGTCATCCACAGTGTGCTCAGAATAGTAAAGAAAATGTAGGCCGCCAGAATCATCGGACTATACCAGCCGATGATAGTTAAAAAGAAAGGTACGGAAACGAGGGAGAAAAACGTCTGCACGGTTCCCTGTGTCACGAAACTCTGAAGGCGGGCATGGTCGCCGATGCGCTGCTGATAGTCGCCGACGCTCTTGGTGTCGAAAAATGTCATCGGAAGCCGCAGGAGTTTTGTGAGATAGTCGCCGAGTATGCGCATACTGATATGGGTGCTCATGTGAAGAGTGACCCAGCTGCCTATAAGGCTCATCGAGAACGACCCGATGAAGAGCGCCACCTGCGCCAGCATGATGTTGATGATCAGTCCCATGTTGCGCATGCCGATTCCCTCGTCCACCATCTTCTGTGTCAGAAAAGGAGTGACGAGCGAAAGCAATAAGCCTAAGAGCACCATGAAAGACGTAAAGGCCATCTGCCACTTGAAAGGCCAGACGTATTTTTTTGAGAAACGCACGAAACTGTGCTTTTCCTTGACAGACTGACGGCTGAAGAAATCCTCACGCGGTGCGATGGCCACGACAACGCCCTTGTTGCCGTTAAGCCAGTATTTCGCGAAAGCCTCTTCCGTGAAGCGGTGGCGACCGTATGCAGGATTGGCCACCTTGTAGTGCCAGTGTCCCGTGAGTTTGCTGCGGTCTACGCCTTCCAGCACAACGAAATGGTTCTGCTCCCAATGCAAAATGGCTGGCAGCGGACATTTTTCCCGCAGCTGTTCCAATGTCATTTCAAAGCTGCGGCTCTCTGCCCCTATTTTGTCCAAGGCGTCGCGTATGCCCGCAACGCTCACTCCCTCGCGGGTGAGATGCGAGAGTGTGCGCAAATACGACAGCGGGTAGTCCTTTCCATAGCATGAGGCAATCATGCGTATGCAAGCCGCGCCGCAGTCCATCTGGTCAAACTGCCGCGTGAATTTCAATTTGGAGCGGGAGAATATATCTTTCAGCATCAATCGTTTTTTTGCAAATAAGTAGGCGGTCAGATTTATTTTTTACATATGTAAGAATAATTCTGACCACCTACTTAAAAATCAAAATTCTACGACCTTTTTACTTAAGTAATGGTAAAAAAATAACTTGACCAATTTTGTGGAGTAAGGAGTTATTTCTTATGCCCTGTCTTTTTGCCGTTTTTGAAATTTGTCATCGGTCACATAGCCCGCTATGCTCCCTCTTCCAAATTCCAAAACCAACAAAAATACAGGTCAAAATAGCTCAACTTATTCTTTCACCATTACTAAAAGGCCATATTTATTGTCTCTTCTTCGGCTGGATGTTCAGTCGGTAAATCAAGTGCAGCATGCCGTAGCTCGGAATCACGTTGCGGTAGGTCTCCGTGCGTCCCTGTCCGTTGAGTGAATGTGTCACGGTTGAGAGGTTGTGCAGGATGTCGAAGCCCTCGAGCGCAACAGTCAGGCGTTTTTTGAAGAACTTCTTCGAGAGACGTGCGTTCCAGACGAGTTCGTCCGTATTCATCTCGTGTGCCTCATATCCGCGGCGGCTGTACATCGTCAGGTCGGTGAAGATCTGGAAGTCGAACGGGAGTTCAAACTGTCCTGTCAGCCCGTAATTGAAGTTGGCGGCATTCACCGTTGAGAAGTCCTCGCGAGCGCTTGTGGCGTTGCGCCATGTTCCGCTCACCTTCGCCCCAATTTTCTGGCTTCCGATTTTGTAGTCGAGTTTCAAGGTCTCAGTGATGAACAGGGTCTTCACCTTGCTGCGCGGATTCATGTTTTCTCCTTCAACGGTGATGAGGTCCACATTGTTGTAGAACTGCGAAGAGGTCGACGTGCCGAAATAAATGCGATGTTTCTTGTCGAGCGCCATATTGTAGTTCACGCTTCCCGAAACGTTATAATTGCCGTTGATATTCACCTGCTGGAACGTGGTAGCACCCGTCTGGCGGTTATAAAGTCTCGAATAGCCAAATTGATTCTTCGAAATGTTGTAGGCCAGTCTGGCATTGAAGGAACGCTGCTTGCGCGGACTGTTGTTCTTATAGTATAACGACAGATTGTGGAGGTAGCTGTTCTTCAAGCGTGCGTTGCCCACGTCAATGTGCAGCGGGTTGTTGTCGCTTCTGTAGTCCAAAGTCTGCACGAGGTCATACAGTCTCCCTTCCATACTGTATTGCAGTTGCACCTGACGCTGCCAATTATGCCAGTTGTGCGTAAGTTCAAAAGAAGGATTGAAAGTCACCGCCGTCTTGCTGAACAGAGTATCAATATGGATGTCGCGCTGATAGTCCAGTTCGCGTCGGGTAATAACCAAAGGTAGCTCAGCACTGACGGACATATATGCACCTTTCTTACCTACCGAACCTTCCCAATGCGATTGTATGCTTATCTCATTTTTATCCGTGTTGAGTGTTTTGTTGAAACTGTTGCCACGGTCAACAACATTGAGGTATTCACTTTCCGATGGCAGCATTCCCAACGGGTTGTTGATGTTCCAATCTGCCAACTGCTCAAGACGGTAAATGCCATAGTCATCGCGGAGATGTATATGTTCGTATTTATATGACGGCGTAATCGACATATTGAATGGCAAGAAATACCAGTATCTCAACCGACCATAGTAGGAGTTTATCTTATATGGCTTTTCGTTATAGAAGCGGTTGCGAATGTCGCTTACGCTGTTTGCGTTTTGTGGATAGTCAAGACGATAACGGTTGTAGGTTTGGGTCACATAGTCTTGAAAAGAAGCAGACGCATCGATTTTGAGTAAATCATCCGAGAAAGGAATTTTCTGATTGACGCTTGCATACAAATATGCAAACATGTCATGACCGTCATTTTGCGTTTCGTCAAGGGTTCTGTTCACTGCCCACGCCTGTAACCAGGGAGTTATACCAGGATTCATTATGCTGTCGGTCAGTCCAGACATCGACGTAATGTCTCTGTTGAACCTTGCAGAAGCGGAGACTTCATAATTATTGTAGTCCTTATACTGGAAATATGGCATAAACTGCAATTCAGTTTTCTTCCACATAAAGCGCCAGTTATGGCTCGTTGAGAAATTCGTATAGCAATTTCTGCTCCTGCTGTATCTATGTAAGAAAGTGTTACCACCCGTCAGGAACTGTTCTCCAACGGAGCTATATATATTGTCGGCATCAGAATGCGTCAATGAAACATCACCAGAAACCTTAAAACGTTTACGCTTGTCGCTGACCAGATAGTCCACTCCGCCAGTTTTTGTGGTCTGCAAGCCATCCAAGGAGTTCGAGGGAGTCCAATCTCCGCTTTCTCCAGGCTTACGTGTTTCGTTGATATTGTTGAAATTGGCGAATGCAGACACGCGCGACTGCGGAGTGAAACGCAGGGCAAAAAGACGTCCAATATATCTGTCTTTTGTTCCTGCCGCCCCCTCGGCATTGGCCAAAACACCAATGGAATATTGCTTCTTCAGCTTTATGTCCATGACATATTCCTCATCAAAGCCCAAATTCTTGCCAGCAAAACGGCTCAGGTCACCTTGTTTTTTATATACCTGCACTTGGTTGACAGTATATGAAGGCAGATTTTCCAAAAGCACGGTATTGTCTTTCTTGAAGAATTCCTCGCCATTGAGCAAGAGGCTCTCAACATATTTGCCGTTCACATATATTTCTCCGTTGCTTTTCAGTTCAACTCCAGGCAATTGCTTGATTAAGGCATCGAGCATAGATCCTTCTGCCATTTGGAAAGCATCGGCATTAAACACCAAGGTATCTTTCTTTGTATAGAACTTGACGCGTGAAGCCGTCACGGTTGCCACACCAAGTTTCTGCTCACGTTGGCGTTTCAATTTTATAGTGCCGTAATTGTAATATTTCATACGGCCTCTTGGATTAAAATTAATCCGCTTATACTGTGTTTGATAATTGTCGAAAGAAAATTTCACGATATATGTAGCAGGCTCGTCTTTAACCTCAAGTAACCAGGCTTTTTTTGTTTCGTCGACTTGCCCTTGCCAGCCTGTATACATTGAATCTATCACCACACTATCACTTGTCATAAGAACTGCCTTAACATTTTCCATCAGTTGATTTGTCAGCCAGTCATGCACATCACCATAAATGTATTTTTGAGCAGAAGAATGGTTTTGGCTTACAATAAAGAATAGGGCGGCTATTATATATAATATTCTATTTCTCATGGATTTTGGGAATTTAGGTAACAATATTTTTTTCCACGAACACATCAACAAATAATAATTGAGTCTGCTACAAAAAGTAGCATTTTTGAAAATGGGGAAATCACAACTATCATTTTGTCACTAATTACCCCTTATGGTGGGCTATTATCAGCATGATTACATTGAAAAACATTGTTTTTTTTGTCTGCTTTGTGTCAAAATGATACATTGATTTTTATTATTGACTATCGACTTTTTGTAGTGGACTCATAATTTGTTTGTAAAAAAAGAACACGTCATTATCTCAGAACATAAATGACAATCCGATCAAAGATTGAGTTGAAGTAGTAGGGGTTGTGTCATCAGTTGGTGTAGGAGTCGGTGGAGGTGTTGACTCACAATCTACAAGGCAACAGTGTTTACATTTAATTTGACATCCGTCTTGACAAGTAGTCTGACATTTACTCTGACAGTCATCTTGCTTTGCAAAAACATCAAATCCAGCAACAGGAATAGTACAGAAGCCACCTAATAGTTTACCTTCTTTTGTTTCAATCAACGCTGGAATATCCAATTCCAAAATATCAAGTATATTGTGTTTCGGTTTCAGTTTCATATATTTATATGTTTTTAAATATGACATTCCAGCTCTGCGCTCCTTTATTTATAAAACATTATTGTTAATTTGATAGACTTGAAGTTTTAAGTTATACTGTCAAGTGTAGCTCCACCTGTCAAGTGGAACAGGCCGAATATATAATTCGTTGAGTATCCGCCCTGCTCCGTTTAAGACAAACGGAGCTACATTGAGAGGTACATTTATTTTCAACACTGCATAGCTGCGTATGAAAGTATTGAAAACAGGAACACAAAACTGAACACCACAGTTTCATTTACTCAAAACATAAACGAAAATCCAACTAAAGAAAGTTCTGATTTAGTAGGAGTAGTGTCTTTAGTAGGTGGCACCGTCGGCGGATTTGTCACATCACACTTAGTTTTGCAAGAATTCTGACATTGATGCTTGCAATTGCTCTGACAAGTACCAGCCTGGCAACTATCATTACAACTATTCTGACAACCAGTTTCACAACCATCCTGCATTGCAAAAACATCAAAACCCGTAGTTGCAATAGTACAGAAACCACCTAAGAGTTTGCCCTCTTTTGTCTCAACCAATGCCGGAATCTCAATTTCCAACATTTCGAGTTCTTGAACTTTAGATTTTAGTTCCATAGCTCATTCTTTTAAAAGTTAATTATTTAAATTCCAGCAAGATTCTAATATGAAACTCGCCCTGTTTTCAATATGTATTCAAGACGACCACGCACTCTTTCCAGCTTTGCATTATCGTCCAGTCCGAAAAGACACTCCGCATTTTCGTCTGCATCCAATTTTGTCTGAGAGCATCCGCCGTGACAGATTGGATAAATCACGCATGCCTTGCAATGCTTGTTGCCGTACTTCAACGCCATTCTTTTATGGAAACGCTCGTTCCATTCGATTTCGCCATCTGCATTGAGCACACCTTCACGAATGTCAGGGGTTATATTTATTGCAGTGCATTTATATACGTTTCCGTCAAAATTGATTGAAGCCTGATTCTCGGCATCGTCGCGACATCTTTGATTATTATAGTTCTTCTCGATTCTGACCTGTTGGTCTTCTTTCATGAAAAGATTTGCCAATTTCAAAGCCTTCTCGCGCACTTCCGTTTTGCTTTTTTCCTGCCAAACCTGCTGAAAATCGAAATATATCAATTTGCGCTCTTCTGGGGTAAGTTCCTCAAAATCGTCAAGCACGTCAACCAAAGAATCGATATTGTCTTCCGTATAGTTGAATCGGCAATTAACGCGCATTCCCGCACGCACGGCACCGAATAAATTATCCAAAATTATGCGATACGTTGGTTCACCACTGGCAGTGCATCTTGACTTGTTATGTTTCTCTTCGTTGCCGTCAATGGTTATTTGGAATCCCGGCTTGTCGGCCAAAGGTATTTTCAACAGTTCTTTACGAACTTCTTCCGTCAAGAGCACACCGTTTGTCGTAAAATTCAAGAACATATTGACACCATGTTCCTTACAAGCATTGGCTGCATATTGAATTATGGGTAATACCCGTTTCTTGAACGGAAGCAAAGGCTCACCGCCGAAGAAGTCAAGATTAAATGTTTTCAACCCCTCAGAGGAAATCTTTTTGTCCAAGAACTTCAAAATCCGGTTCATTGTCTCGTCTGTCATTTGCGACGAGGCCTTATGCTCTTCGTAGCAATACCAGCAACGGAGATTGCAGTTTAATGTCGGGAGGATGGTCAGATGATAGCCAGATTGGCTTTTGTCTCCCTCGTCCCATTTTGCAATGATGTCCTCAGCTTCGTTGCACTCGTCATTGACAATCATGCCGTTCTTTTCCATTTCTTCATATAGAGGACTGCTGATGTCCTTCATGAAGTCTATGTTTTCCTTGTGTTGCTTGATAATCTCAACGATTTTTTCATCGAGAACCATAACCCTGCTGGTTGTAAGGTTAAACAGCACACCCTTATTTCCGTTCTGGAAAAGAAAATTGTATTTACTGTATTTTCCCATGTCTGTTTAGTTTCTTATGGTAAATTAGATATAAAGTAGAAGTGGTCAACGTTGTGTCTGTCAAAACAGATGTCCACCTCCTGGGATTTTTAGGTATGAAATCCTTGACATCCATCCAGTCGCCCAAATTTATTGGATAATCCTGCTCGTCATATCCTTCACGGCAAAGTGCGATATAACGCATTGCATAGACAAGTGCATTCAATTCGCTTGATTCGTCAATTACCATTTGGGCCGCTTTCATGAGTATCTCCTCATTGTCGTCAATCCACTCTGCTGGTATATGATTCTTTATCCCATACATTTTTCTTGCAGTGGCATAAGCCAATATGCCGCCAGACCCTGTTGCCAAACTCAAGTCTTTATCCTTTTGAATTGCGTAACAACTTAGCTGTCGGTCGATTAGGTTCAATTCTTCTGAAATATCATCCTCTATCATATTGTGCTCTTTCAAGAAAATGAGCCCCCAGCCAATACCAGCCAGACCATTGCTGAAATTACATGGAAACTTCTTGTGGTGTACAGCCGCAGCAACGCCATCCCATAAAGCCTTGATATGATCTTTGTACGTATGGTCTTTTGAAGACTTTTCATAAATGCACAGCCATAATATCTGCCCCATCGTACCATCAAACAATCCTTTTTCCTCCAATGGCTTTTCTGACACAAACTGCGCTATACCCTTGACATCTATATCTTTTTTCTTGAATTCCTCCAGGAACTGGGAACACAATCTCTGCTGGACTTCTGTGAAATCACGGAATGTCTTTGTAAAGCTTCTTCGATAATATTCCCTCAGGGCAACCCATCGTTTGCTTTCTTCCTGGAATTTTTCAAGAGCCATCAAAAACAAATCCCGGTTTGTTTTGCAGAGCGTTGCAAACTCAACACACCATAATGATTGCGGAAAAAGAAGATAGGATATCAGCAATTCATTGAAAAGTTCATCTGCACTATACCTTTTATATGGAGACTTCTTACGGTAGATGTGACCAACTACAACCTTCTTCAAAAGAACGCATTCGCCTCCTTCCATCCACACTTTCATACTGATATATGCTTCGTCGTTGCCATAATAGCGCAAACCTTCAAGGCCTCGCAGATGATTCCAATATCGCTTGCTCGCCGCATAGCCTGCACCAAGCACCACGGGAATTGGCTCTGTATCTGCTTCCGGAGCATATTCATTTCCCTTCCACACTATTTCAGTCAGCGTGTGTCCCTTTATTAAAGGCATATATGCTCCATAGCTTTTATAGGTGCGTGAAGCTATTTCACGCACAACACCATCAACCTTTTCCAAGTAGCGACCTTGCGTGCAAAGCAATCTTCTGTCGTTCTCAGTTAGCAGATTTACAATATACTCACACCACTGGCTATCATAAAAGCGCATGTGTCCGTCAAGCAGCAGGAAATACGGGGTTTTAGACAAACCAATGCCCATATCTCTTGAAGCAGCGACTCCTTGGCGCTTTGAATTTACTATATAGTAAACATTTAAGGGAAGCAAATCTTTTTGATAAGGATAGCCATCCGTAGAGCAGTCATTGATAACTATAATGTCAACTTTATTGCCGACAGTTTCACGAATACTACAGACCGTTCTACCAACTTCTTCCCCTTCGTTGAGAAAAGGGATTATGACAGTGAGTTTATTGTCTGTCGGCTTTATTGCAGGGTTGACGTATCCATTATTCTGTCTTTGGGAAATTATGGCACGCGCATCTTCCTTGACACGTTCCGTTGCCTCAAGCATCTCCCGGTAATGAACCTTGGTTGTCTGGGTGTCTGAATATCTGTACGAAACAAGCAACTGTGGTTCAATCATAATATTTGCACCATGCAGAAGCATGGACATCCAAAAGCCATAATCTTCTGCATAGACGTATTTATGTTCAAAGCGTATATGATGCTTTTCTATAAACTCGCGTCTGGCGATGGTTGTGGAATTTGCAATCATATTATCTTTCAGCATATCGTCAACAGTGCATGATATTGCCTCGCCAATCATGTTGTCTTCCTTGTCACCGTTTATATATTCCATACATCCGCCCATAACGTCAACATCGGGATGTGATTCCATATAAAGGTACTGACGTTCGAGCCTGTCTTTCGGCATCACATCGTCCGCATCCATTCTGACAAGATATTTTCCAACGGCTTCTTTCAGATACGTATTACAGGTTCCTATGAAATCATGTTCGTTTTTAATTAAACGAACACGGGAGTCATTATATGATTCTACTATCCTTACACTATCATCCGTAGAACCATCATCAACAATGATAAGCTCAAAATTCTCGAAACTTTGAGACAGCACACTGTCAATGCAAGCCCTAAGATAAGGAGCAGCATTATACATCGGTATGACAACCGATATTTCAGGGGGTACATGTCCTATATCTATCATCGTTGTAGGATTATTTATAACACTTAAGGGATGAGCCATTATTCAAATTACAAATTATGCCATTTAAACCTCTCACCTCAAACCTAAGAATGAAAATAATTATAATTCAAGAGTAGCCGAAATCTCAATAGCTTAAACAAATCAAGCCAATGTTTGCAATCCAACCTTTCTATTATGATACAAAATTATTAGATATCTCAAAAAATTCCAAATTTTAGATGTTGTTTTTATATCACCAGTTATAAACTTTTATTATTTAACAAATATAGACCATCCATCTGTGCCCACACATGAGCATGATACGGCAGAATACCATCTTTTGGCAAAAACAGACTGCTCCACGCTGCGTCATAAAAACGCATGTGGCCGTCCAAAAGGAGAAAATAGGGCGTCGTGCAATAATTTATACCATAATCTCTCGATGCAGCGACGCTCATTCTCACCTCATTTTCGAGAGAAATGACGGAATTAGAACTGGATACGCTCCCGAAGCGGAAAGCCGCACGTGGAGCAGTCGTTTATTGTGATGACATCCACCATGTCGCCCGCAGTTTCACGCACGCTTTTAACGGTCATGACGACTTCCCCCCTTCGTTGAGAAAGGGAATTATGACGGTTAGATATTTGCTGCTTGCGGACTGCATGATAAAATTTGTGTTTTATAATTATAGGGTTATTCTAAAAACTCTGATTTAAACATCCTATTTTACTGAATGGCAAAAGTTCCTTTATACATTTCATTGCATACGGTAACAATGACCACATAACTTCCACCCGTCAATGACGTGGGCAAAGGTACTTCTTCATGTGAAGTAATATCAATACAGAAAGAAACGCATTCTGTTCCTTGCGTAGACTCATATATCCTTACATAAGATGTCACTGGCAAACCTTTAACGAAGAAGTGCAATTTATTGCCATCTACAAACAACTGCAACGGGCATTTTTGCGGACTACGTTTATATTTCCAATTGTTGTTGTTATCGTCATTTACTTTCACTTGCACCAAGCATATTTCTTCGTCAGTCGAGTTTAAGCCGCCATTTGCCATGATATTACTTGTTTGTATAAAAACAAGCATTAAGGCAATTGCACATTTCAATTTGAGTTTCATAATTTTGTTTTTTTGTTTGGCGGCAAAGGTAAAGAACAATCGTATCAAGTTCCAAATTTTTCACTTCACTTTTACTTCACTCGACTTCACTCTTAGCCTGCCCGACTTCACTCTTAGATCTTTATCCAACTGTAATCCAGACAATTGAAAAAAAATAAAAAACTGACAAAAAAAACGACAGGCTTAAAGACTTCTGATGTAAACATCAAGGTCTTCCGCCTTACTTTGTGGATTCCGCAATATCTTTACAGCCAGATTACGACGTAAATTTGTAACAGCAGACTGTGACACGTTCATCAATTTACTGATTCCCGTAGGCAGTAATCCAACACGAAGCAGAATGCAGACGCGTATGTGCACAGACGTTATACGCTTGCAATTTTCCTTAAGGCATACCATAAAAGCTGCAAATGCCGCATCTTTCTTTTTTACATACGCCTCCAATTCGCGCCACGATGTTTCTTTCAATGCTACGTCTACGTCATTTTCAACCATTGCCCTTAATTTTCGAACCACTGGAGAAGAGGAATAATCAACGGGGGAACCATACGCACCGCGCAACGCGATGAAAGGATTGTCGTTACTTTCATAAGGAAGAAGCTTGTCCAATTCTTCATTACCATTTTTGGTCGTCACACTGGAAGCAGTCTCTTCCAATTGCTCTTCTCTTCTTTCAAGAGAAAAAGGTTTTTCATTGGAGACTTCATCGTTTTCATGATTTTCTATTTCATCTGCCTTCACATCTTTTGTCTTGTCTGCCAACTCACCATTGCTTCTGTTGCGCAACGATAAAAACGTCTTCTTTATCCACGGCCATTTCTTAAACGCGAGAGTAACTAACAATAACGCCACAACAGATATAGCCACCAGCATGTGTTCTTTTGAAATTCTCTTTTCATTCAGAACGCCCAAATCATATTCAATTTGCTTGCGCTGCATATTTTTATCACTATATGTGGACGTGCTCTTTTTTTGATACTGCATATTTATCTGATAGTATTTCCCGGCAGAGTCAAGTTTCCCAATTTTTTCATACAGTCTGGCAAGATGTCCACTTGCAAAACGAATGAAGACCTCATTAGGACTTGCAAATTCAAGATTATAATACATAAATGCAGAATCTATATCACCCGATTTTTCACACAATCGCCCCATCACATTATAATATATCTCGTTGTTAAGTCCTGGCTTTATCCTATGTGATGAATCCAAATCGGTTGTCATTGCCTCATAATTCTTCATGCACAGTTTTGCATAAGGCAAATCATTTAGCGCCATATAGTTTTTGGCTCGTTGTACCCATATCCGCGCAGCCCCGTTGCGATAGCCTACCACCGAGTAATATTCATAGGCCTTGTCGCATGCAGACAATGACTGCTTATAATCCCCGACGGCCTCACACATATTCGACAAATAATAATAGCTGTCTGCCATGAGCATGGTGTCTGTTGTCTGCTCAGCCCAATATACGGCCTGCCTACGTTGTTCCAACACCATAAGCGAATCGAGATGGTTCTGATAAATATCACTTAACTGCAGATGGCATTTTGCACGCATTACCTTGTCAAATTTCGACGTACGGTCTGACATTCTCAGAAATCTAAGTGCGCAATCCTGTGCTTTCGCAAATTCATTCCTATCATCATACATTCCCGCTGCAATATAGTTGGCCAACAGTCCTTCCTTTGTAGGTTTATCTCCATAATATTCAATAACGGCTCGCAAGATACTGTCGTTTTCCACAGGCTGGTATGTCTTGAACATATAATACTGCGTCAGCAAATTGTAGTACATGCGGTTTTCGGTGTCCAAAGACTTTGACACACGCCCAAACGCCGCCAAGACCTTGGCAGTATCTACATCGGCCTCGTTTAGCAGACTGTCAATGTGCATCAACTGCGGATCATACGGCCCACGGCGGCTGCTACACTGGCAAAATGCCAAGGAGCAGACCATGAGAAGAAGAACGGGTATCGGATATAGGATGTGTTTCATTACTAATGCTAAAATTGAAATACAAAGATATACATAATAACATGATGCACTTTGGTTTTAGGAAAGAATTTTCAAAAAACGGAAGATTTTGGCGGAAAGGGTGTGGGGAGGACTGAGGGAATAAAGGATAAATGCAAAGTAGGCAGCCTGAATATTTTTTGCATTCAGACTGCCTACTTACCATTACTAAATATTGGCAGCAGCACCCTCGCAACGGAGATTTGCGCTGGCCCACATCATCGTCTGTTGCGGCGCCAGCATTGTAGCTCACTTTGCTCGCAAAGTGAGGGCCACGAACACGTAGCGAATATGGTCAGCGCTTTAGCGCATGACTTTGTTAGATTTTTAGCCGTGTTTGGTCGCCACAATATTCGTCCCAATATTCGTCCCCCTCACTTTGCGAGCAAAGTGAGCTACAGTGCTTCGCCGCAAGCCTTCGCCGAATGTTCGCGCAGCGCTACTTGTTGCTATGCCACAACCGCCATGCTATTGGGTGAGATACACCCGAAAGAGGAAATTCTTCGACTTTTCACCATATTTCTGGCACTCGGGATCCCCCTTCTCCACGTATGAAACTCTCGAAATGTGTAAATCTTTCCAGCGAGAGGCCAGCCACTGCATGTCGCCATGCTCCACCACCTTGCCATTCACCTCGGCATAGCAGCCCGGCAGACGGAATGCACGCAACACCCGCACCACGCCCTCGTCTGTTTTCCAGACGTTGCTCTCACTCATATAATTCATAAACCGGCGCACAGCCACAGAAACCACCCCACTGTCCATCGCGCTGCCATCGCCCTTGTAAAGGTCGCACACCTTTCCCAAGTACCACGCCACATCATCGGCATGCTTCAAGGGATTGATTTTGCCGAGCATATCAAGTTTCAAGGAATCGGCCTTGCCGAACATATCAAATTTCTTGTTCTGCCAGTCTGTCGAGCGGAACGTATCCAGGAAATCCTTCATGGAGTCAGTCTGGCCGATGATGTACTTGGGATTGCTACGCGCCATCAGAGGACCAAACAGGCAAAACGTCTTGAAATACACCACCCGAGGCTTTTCGAGCAACCACCACTCCACGCCATAAACCGTGCGATAGTTGGGGTTCTTGGGGTCCAGCTGGCGCAAGAGCGCATAGTTTCGCCCAACGCCTCCGACTACAAACGGGGCAGCATCCTCACTATAACTGGCACTGACCTTCTGGCTCTCGGCCGGAGAATGCACATCCAGTTTGCCGCTGAAGCAAAAGCCCCCAGTGTAATGTCCTATCTGCTTGTTGTAACAATCCACAATCTCCTTGATGATGGCCTCCGCTTTGGCCACCGCTTTTTTGCCTTTGTAGGGAACAGCATAGACTTGCGTTTGTAGACAGTTGGTTGAATCAAGCCGATCACGTCCTTGCTCATTGCTAACAGCAACCACCTTGCAGGCTGACAAGATAGAAGAGAAAGGATTCTGTGCCTGCGCACACAGCGTGGCGAGGGCAACGAAAATAACAGAAAAAATTGTACGTTTCATATTGCGCATTGTATTTGTTGGGAATCTTCATGATGTCTGATGGCTTCGTTCACCACCTCAACGGCTATCTGCTGTTCCAGCAAGGCTTCCACCACCCTTGCCTCCACCTCGGCAACGATTGCGGCGCGGTCTGCTTCTGCATGGTCTGTCGGTGGCGCGAGCTTCACGCTGGCACTGTCCTTGACTTCCTCCTCGGTTTTTGAAGTTGCTACGGTTGCTGCAACCAAGCGTTGCTGACAACGCTGTTTCTTTGCCGGCATTTCCGACGGCGCGTCCTTTGGGACGGCAACACGTGTTGCCACGTCCCCTGGCGTTGGCAACACCTGGCGGGCAAGCTGCGGGGGCTGCTGCAAACCGTTGGTCTGCCACAAAATCTGTGTTGCAGCCAAGAATGCTATCATCACACACGCCACAGCCACATATCCGAAACGAGGCCTGAAGCGGCGTCTCAAGCCTGCGGGGTGTTTTTTCTGCGCCACCATCCGGTCGTACTCGTCAGCCCCGGGCTTCAGTTCGGCCAAGATTTGCCGGTAGAGCGCATCGTCTTCATTGTGCTTCATGACCTGTTTTTTTGAGTATTCTTATCAACTTTGCCTTGGCGCCAGAGAGCATGCTTTTGACCGATGGTTTCGGAATGCCGGTCTCTCTGGCAATTTCTTCTGCGGAATGATCTTCCAAATATCGCTTCCTCACGAGTTGCTGCTCGCGTGGCGACAAGCATCTGATGGCGGAGTCGATTCGTCCCCGTGTCTCCTGCGCCACGACTTCGGCATCTGCCTGATAGGTTTCGCCTGCCATTCGTTCGTCTGGACACGGCACTTCAACCATCATCTGCCTTCGCTTATAGGTGTCAATGCAACAATTCTTGGTCACCATAATGGCCAGCTGCTTCATATTTCTATTTGCATCCAGTCGCTCGCAATAGTTCCAAAGACGCACCAACGCATCCTGCGCGACATCCTCGGCATCATCTTGATTGCCAAAGAAATCACGCGCGACCTTGACCATCAATGGTCGCAGCTCTGGCACGATATTTTCAAACTCTTTGCGATTCATTTCAACTATATATACTGCAAAAAACCTCGAAAGTTAAGTGACGGCGTGATTTTTTTCATTTTTGAGGGGGGATAGCCCGTGCTTGGCCGCCGCAATATTCGTCCCCCTCACTTTGCGAGCAAAGTGAGCTACAGTGCTTCGCCTCAGACCTCCGTCGCATGTCGGTTGGCTCAAAACCGCATAGAAACATCCTTGGATTTTCTTCGGGCCTTCCGCCATTACTTTTTCTTCTACAAACTTAGCGATTTTATCCGATTCCCAAGGCAGCCTCGCGCCATTTTCTCCCCGTCCATAAGAAAAGTCATCTACTCGCGGCCGCAATTCGTGCTGCTCGCGGCCGCGAGTAGCGCTACCTTCGGCCGCGCGTAGCATTACCTTCGGCCGCGAGTAGATAACCTATCAATATTCTCGGGAAATCCTCCGCGGTCTCTCTTTAGCCGCTCTTCCTTTTGTTCGCTCCTCGTCGTCTTTTCCATGTCGCCTCGCTTTTTGCCCATTATCTGAAAAATCATGCCATTTAACAAAAAAGTAACATGTAAATTTGTTTGTTGAGAAATATGTTGCTATCTTTGGGACGAAAATGCGGAGGCATTCACGTTGTTGAAGCGAGAAAGCGTATTTAACGATGTGTGAATGAATGAGTTGCATGTTAGTCTTGGCCTCAGAACTCTCATTAAATGAGCTGAGCTGCGTGTGGCAAATTCTTGAAATAATTAAATAGATGGTTCCTGATGTTAAGTCTCTGAAGTTGTCTTGCAAAGTGAATGTGGCATAGTGAAAACAGACTTGCAGTTTCGGCAGCATATTTTCATGGATATGGTTGCCGATCTGACAAAAAGACGTTTTTCGCATGAATGTTGCATCACATTGCAATAAGACAATGGAAGTAAGTGCTTTTCCTCAACCTCCAGTGAGACGGGATGTAACCCTGTTGCTGGCCGCTCCATAATAAAGCGTGGGCGGTTCTTCCGCATCAAGATGGCGGAATATGTTTGCAACAATGTTTCATTTTTTGTTTCGTTCGTCCATTTGCCCTTTCGGGCGTTTGGCGCAACGCCATAATTATGTTATGCATTGGGGGATGCATGCTGCAAGACCAGCAGACGCGCCGACGGCAAGTCTGCGTTGATGCCCCATGACGGGGCGGAGATGCAAGACGGGCGGTTCGGCTCCTATTATATAAAAGGTGTGCTGACGTTGCGCAGCCGTTATGGAAAAAGAAAATGATTTGGGGCTGGGCATGCATTGCCTCGCTCTGAAACTTAACATAATCAAATCTACAAATTATTTATTCACTAATTGTTTAATTCAAATTCTCATCTCACAATGAAGAAAATTTACAATTTTCTTGCTCTGATGCTGCTCTTTGTGGCAGGATCATTGTCAGCAGTTGCTGCTGAACGCGATTGGACCGTGTGGGACGTTGCAGAAAGCCAGATTGAGACGCCGCAGAACGGTATGTTCGTGGTGCTTCAGCAGGGCGGCAACAAGGCTGGCTGGTCAAGCAACAGCTATCTGAATCCCTCTGGCTCCTTCAAGGCAGCCGTTGACGCTAGCTGTGTTTACGAACTCGTAAAGGTTGGCGAAGACGCGCAGGGCGATAACGTATTCGTTCTGAAAAACTTCTCCAACAAGCAGTACATGTACTCTGGTGGTCACACTTTGTCTTATGGCGAAGCTTTCCAGTGTACCATTTTGAAGGGTGAGGCTGGTTCGACCGACCTTCGCCGTTTGATTGATGGTAACGAAAAGCAGCCAGAATCAGAAGGTAACGACTGGGTGCTCGCAGGCAAGTTGCCAGAAAATGGTGAAAGACCTAATTACCTCTGCTATTGGGGCTGCCCAGCTTACTCGACTTACAGCGACACCAACAACTGGCGAATCTATGAAGCCACTCCTCATCAGCCAACAGCTGACGAGAAATTGGAGACCGTCTACAACGAAGTCTTCAAGAATGGTTTCTCTGATATCGAATTTGCTGTAGGTGATCAGCCGGGTAACATCTCTCAGGATCTCCACGACAAGATCGAAGCTGCTTACAATGCAGCCAACGACGCTATGGGCAACGACGCTGTTTCTGCGGAAGCCAAGGAAAAGATCGTTCAGGACATTCTTGATGCTCAGGAAACGCTGAACAACGGTGGCCGCATCATGCTCGTTCCGGGTAAGTACTACATGTTCATCAGCCAGCGTTCACAAGACGGTATGTTCGATGCGGGCGGTAGCTTGAAGTGTACGAAGGACAAAGTCGCTATCGACGTTCCTCCAACATTAAGCGATGCCAAGTATATCTGGACTGTTGAAGATGCAGGCAATGGTCAGTACTACATCAAGAACTATGCAACTGGTCGTTATGCTGGCAAGCAGGGTAGCACTTCTTCTACGTTCCCAAGCATTGAAGGCGCAACTGTTAAGTACAACGTTGCTTTCAATCCGAACGGTGACGCTGCTGGTTTGATGTTCAACATTACTGACGAAGGTGGCAATATGTGGCACTGTGATGGCAGTATGAATGTCGTTCGTTGGCAGTCGAAGAACGGACTGGGTTGCTTGTTCGCAATCAAGGAAGTTCCTGGTGACGTTGCAGACCAGCTCGCTGCTATTGTTGAAAAGGCTCGCTTCATGAAGAAGTATCACGCTTTGGTTGATGAGGCTAAGTCTACTTCAGAGCAGTATAAGCTTAATTCTGACGTAACTTTCGACGACAAGTATGCTTCTGCAGGTCTTGTTTCTTCATTCGAAAAGTGCAACGCAACTGAACCTTCTGAAGGTAAGGAAGCTTATGCATTCGATGGCAAGCTGAATACTTACTACCACACTTTGTGGTCTGGTAATGTAGACGGTGAATACCATTGGGTACAGGTGAACCTCGGCGACGAGCCAATCCAGAAGCTCTTCGTCAAGTTCTCTCAGCGTCACAACAACCGTGGTGGTAACCCGAGCCGCATCGCTCTCGTTGCACAGGCTGATGCCGACGATCCTGAAGGAGCATGGACAGATACTTTGTTCAAGGACACTGTTATCTACCAGTATGCCACTAACTTCCCAGATGGTACCATCGACAGCACTACGACTGTAATGCGTATCGATTTGGGTAAGCCGGTTCAGCACCTCCGTTTCGTAGGTCTCCAGACTAAGGTCAACCAGCTCCACGGCCTCGGCCCATGCTGGCACGTATCAGAATTGCGCTTCTACAAGGACGGTGGTGACAACCCACGTTACGACATGATTCCTGAAGAAGTACGCCAGAAGTTGGCTGACGCCATCGCCAACGCTGAAAAGCTCGCTTCAGACAGCTCTGCAACTCAGGCTGACTATGAAGCTTTGGAAGCCGTTATCAAGGAATTCAACGATGCATATCCTGATGACACTGAACTTCTCGAACTCTTGAAGGATGCTAAGGCTCAGGCTGAAGCTGAAGGCATGGTGGGCACAGCATGGGGTTACTTCCCAGCAGATGCTCAGAGCGGCTTGAAGACAACGGTTGACAATGTTTCTTCTTATGTTGAAGCTAACTCTCCGTTGAGCCTCACTGCCATCGCAGACCAGTTGAAGGCGCTCCGCAGCGCAATCAGCACGTTCAACAGCAAGTTGATCGTTCCTGAAGACGGCGCAATCGTTCGCATTAAGAGCGTAAGCCAGAATCAAAACGGCGACCAGAACGGTCAGTACGGTAACATCGTATATGCTCGCAACGCCGACACTGTTGCTAACGTTTACTGGGGCTATAAGGACGACGAAAACCAGAGCACTCGTTTGAACGCTGTATGGCAGCTCAGAAAGCAGGCCGACGGTTCATTCGTTATCAAGAACTTGGTAACTGGTCTCAACATCGCCAACTTGTATGACGGCGTTGAAGACAAGGACGAAGTGGATCTCTCACAGCGTTTGAGTTCAACTAAGGAAGATTCTAAGTTCACCCTCGTTTCTGGTAAGCTTCCTGGCGTATTCAACATCCAGTTTGTTGAAGGTCGCTACATGAACGCTGATCCAAACCACAACGTGGTTAACTGGAGCGGTAGCGATGCAAGCTCTTTGTTCGTGTTCGACGAAGTTTCTTCTGATGTCGTTGCCGACGGTATGACTTACAATGTTAAGGCCAATGCTTATCAGATCGTTACTATGCCGTTCGACATCCAGTACGTAGAACCAGCTCCTTACAAGCTCCTCGGACAGAAGGATGGTAAGGCTCAGCTCCAGCTCTACTCTGAGTCTGAAATCATCCCGGCTGGTACTCCGTTCATCGTTAAGACTGACGAAGATATCAACTACCTCCAGATCGGTATCCAGGCTGCTGATGCAAGCGAACTTGCTAACGGCACTTACGTTTACGACCACATCAACCAGAATGGTATGGTGGGTACTTTGAACTCGCTGACTGTTAATGCTGGCCTCGGCTTGCTCCTCGACGGTGTGATCAAGAACTCTGTTGACAACACAACTGTTGACGCCAGCACTGGTTACTTCGTTGAAATCCCTGAAACGACTGAAGATGGCGACATCGCGCTCAACATCGAAGACGTTATCAACGGTATCAACAACGCAGTGGTTTCTAACGCTAAGGGTGGTGCCATCTACACTATCTCTGGTGTGAAGGTACGCGCTAACTCAACTGTAGGTCTTCCTAAGGGTCTCTACATCGTTAACGGTAAGAAGGTTTACGTAAAGTAATCACTCTCTGAATGTTAATGCATTTTCAATAAAAAGGGCGTTCCGCATTCGCGGGGCGCCTTTTTTGTTTTCTGGGCCGCCGTGGCCTTCAGCGACATTTTGCTTCTTTTTCCTACCGCTTGGCCCTATAAAATCCCTTTCAGAATTGTGGATGTGAAAAGCAAATTGTAACTTTGTCCTGAAATTGAAAAACCTGAACCAGACGGGGTAGTTAAGTAGGGTTTCAAAATAGGAATATTAACGTTTTATAGAGAGGCGCCGCTGCCCCTGAAGGGGGCTCATATTCCAGGATGGGGGCTTGCCCCTATCTCTCGCCGCAGCTTATCAATTCTCGCTGCTGCCCCTGTAAGGGGCGCATATCGTTGGCGGGGCTTGCCCCGCAATAATAATCGAGATATGAGCCCCTTACAGGGGCGAGGTTCATAAATCGGCACCAAGAGGTAGGGGCAAGCCCCTACCCTAAATATAAGCCCCTTTCAGGGGCGCTGGCGCCTCTCTATCAAACTTGGTCTTTCTGTATTTTCCCCCGCCCACAGTCTGATTCCCTTAACCAGCCCTGGCGTGAATGCACGACGGAGGCCTTCTTATCACATCTTTTTATGTATGCAATTATCTTAAATGCAGTCGCCGTCGTTGTCGGCAGCGCTGTTGGTGCTTTGGCGCGCAAGGGAATACGTGAGAAATACATCACCGTTCTCAACACCGCCATGGGCCTTGCCGCCATTGTCCTCGGCGTCAATGTGGCCATGGAACACATGATCAAAAGTCACTATCCCGTTCTCTTCATCTTCTGCCTGGCCATCGGTGGGCTCATCGGCACTTTCTTGAAGCTCGACCAGCACTTGGAGCGTGCCACGCGCCGCGTTTCCGGCGGTTCCAACCTCGCAGAAGGCATCACCACGGGTGTCTTGTTCTGTTGCGTCGGAACGCTCTCGATGATGGGCCCCGTGCTGAGCGCCCTCTTCAACGACAACACCTATCTCATGACGGCCGCCACGCTCAACCTCGTGACAATGGTTGTCGTGGCCTCCAGCTATGGTTTCGGCACCGCCATCACGGCCTTTTTCGTCTTTGCTTGGCAGGCCAGCATCTACGGCATTGCAAAAGTTTCTGCCTCCTTCATCTCTGAAGAACTCATCGCGGAGGTCAGCATCGTCGGAGGCGTTTTGATTGCCGCCGCTGGCCTCGGCGTGCTCAATATCAAGGATTGCAAAACCATCAATCTGCTGCCCGCCCTCTTCATCCCCATGCTCTTCTTCCTTGTCAAGGGATTGCTGGGCCTTTGATAGTTGGCAGCAACGGGCAGTCTGATGATATAGCATGAAATCTGGAAACGGAAAAAGTATGGAAGCAGTCAACTATAGTTATAAAAGAATCCTCGCCATTGCGTTGCCCATTCTCGTTAGTGTGTTGATGGAGCAGCTCATCGGCATGACCGACACGGCCTATCTCGGACGCGTTGGGGAGGTGGAATTGGGAGCCGCGGCTCTCGGCGGTATCGCCTATACCGTGGTGTTTATGCTCGGCCTCGGTTTCAGCATCGGTGTGCAAATCATCATCGGCCGCCGCAATGGAGAGGGTGCTTACACAACCATCGGCAGTGTGTTCTATCACGGCCTCTTCTTCCTGCTCCTCCTTTCCCTCGTCTTGGTGGCGTTCGTCTTTTTCTTTGGCGACCGCTTGATGGACAGTCTCATCAGCTCTCCCGAAATCGCCATCGCCTCAGATGTCTACCTGACGTGGCGCATGGCGGGCATCCCCTTTGCCTTCATCACCCTCGTTTTCCGCGCCTTTTATATCGGCACCACCAACACCCGCACGCTCACGCTCAACTCCCTCGTCATGGTGTTGAGCAACGTCGTCTTCAACTATGTCTTGATCTTCGGTAAATTCGGTTTCCCTGCTCTGGGCATACAAGGTGCGGCCATCGGTTCGGCCTTGGCGGAAATCGTTTCCTTCCTCTTCTTCCTTGTCTATACCTCGCGGCGCATCGACTGCGCAAAATATGCCCTCAATGCCATGCCGCGTTTCCGCTTTGGCATTCTGAAAAATGTGTTCGATTTGAGTGTGTGGATAATGATACAGAATTTCCTGTCGCTCGGCACGTGGTTTATTTTCTTCCTGGCCATTGAGCACCTCGGGCAGCATGATTTGGCCGCCACCAACATCATTCGCAACGTCTCTGCCTTCACCTTTATGACGCTCGTGGCCTTCGGTTCCACCATCTCCACCCTCGTCAGCAACTTCATCGGACAGGGAAACGACGACAGCGTGATGCCCATGATACACCGCGTGATGAAACTCACGTTTCTCATCCTCGTGCCCGTCATTCTCCTCATCGCTACTTTCTCATACAACGTCTTGAACATCTTCACCGATGACGCGGCGCTCATTCGCCACGCCCAGGGAGCCCTTTACGTGCTCCTCTCCTCATACGTCTTCAGCATCCCCGCTCAATTGTGCCTCCATGCCGTATCTGGCTCTGGAAACACCAAGGCCGCGTTCGCGATGGAGTCGGTCAGTCTTTTGATTTATACGGTCTACGTCTTCGTGGCCATCTTCCATTTCCGCAGCAGTCTGCCCGTATGTTGGCTCAGCGAGTTTGTCTATTCCATCCCCATTTCCTCCCTGGCCTATTTCTATATGCGCAGGGGCTTTTGGCGGAAAAAGGCGGCGATTTGACCCGTCGGGAAGCCCGAAAAAACCACCCGATTGGACTTTTCCCCGTGACTAATCGGCTGATTTGTTAGGCATTCTCATAAAAATGTGGCGCGTAACCTTGTGTAATTCACGTAAAAATCGTAATTTTGCAACGCTTTTCTGATGGGCCGCTGTCGGGATGAGAGTTCCCCGTTACGCCCACAGACGAATAACATAATAAATTACCAAAAGAAAAAATGGCAGATTTAATTAAAATCGCTGAGGAAGCATTTGCTACGGGCAAGTCATTCCCCGAATTCAAGGCTGGTGACACAATCACCGTAGCTTACAAGATTGTCGAAGGCAACAAAGAGCGCGTTCAGCTCTATCGTGGCGTTGTCATCAAGATTTCTGGTCATCAGGACAAGAAGCGTTTCACGGTTCGCAAGATGTCTGGTAACATTGGTGTTGAACGTATCTTCCCAATCGAATCTCCGGCTATCGAAAGCATCGAAATCAACAAGCATGGTAAGGTGCGTCGTGCTAAGCTTTACTACCTCCGTGCCCTCACTGGTAAGAAGGCCCGTATTAAGGAACGTCGCGTAAACGTTGCGAAGGAAGCTTAATAGCCCATCTCACTTGTACACACTTACACTTACAATCGCCTGTGTTTTGCATCCCTGCAAAACATCGGCGATTTTTTTTGTTTCCACGAATTATTAATTATTCCTGTAACTTACGGCTGCTCGAATACCTCGGCAGTCCATTCATATACGGGTTTTATAAGCATGCGGACGCCGTCTTTCTCCAATTCTTCATATTCATGGTCTGTCAGCAGAAGCAAGTTCTTGCATTTGGTTCTTTTGTGGGCAAGAAGCAAACCGTTGATTTCGCGCTTTCTGGTCTTTTCTGAAGAAATGTCGTAAGACACCTGAATGCACTGAAGCACTCTGTTGCCGTCACACACAATGAAATCGCATTCTCCGGAGCGGTCGTTGAGATAATAAACATCCCATCCCTCGTTCTTGCATTTGCGTATAAGGTGTGTCAAGACAATGGTTTCAAGGCGCCAACCAAGGTTCTCGCCTAAAAAGGCATTCTCTCTTTGGTTCATCATCGCAACATCAACGGCATATAGCTTCTCACCAGTCACGCGCAGTTTGCTTTTCGGTGAATATTTCTTGACCCCAATGACAACGTATGCCTCTTTGAGATATTTGATATAGTTATGTACTGTATGGTGAGACTTGAAATCAAATAATCCGGCCAATTCTTTGGTCGATAATATGCAGGGTGATGTGTTGAGCAAATGGTGCGCCATGTCCTCGAATTGGGCAGGATAGGCTATCTTGTAGCGTTGCTCAATGTCTCGTTTTAAGATATTGTCAAGGAGATTGGATATGTATTTCTTGTTATTCTTAATCAGTAGCAGTTCCGGGAATCCGCCCTGCTTCATGTATTCGTCAAAAGTTTTCCTCTGCTCCGCAATGTCTTTGGTCGATTTGCTCTTGTGGTCCACTCCTTTCATGTTGCAGTATTCCGTAAAAGAAAACGGATATAGGGCAATTTCGCTGCTGCGTCCCGTGAGGTGCGTGGCCAAATCGCTGCTCAGCAATTTGGCGTTACTGCCTGTCAGCACAACGTGTATCTTGACGCGCAGGAGGCGGTTGACAAACAGAGGCCATTTGTCGATGTTTTGTATTTCGTCAAGAAAGATATATTTGAAATCCCCGTATATTTTATACAATATCTCGAGAACATCGTTCAAGTCGTTCGCACTAAGGCCGTCCAATCGTTCATCGTCAAAGTCAATGTATGCAAATTTGACGTGGGCGTCTGCAAGCGTTTGCAGGCATAGCGTGGATTTTCCACTACGGCGAACGCCAATGACTACTTGCGCTTGCGGACTGTTTAAGTCCACAAGGTTTTCTTCGTTGCGAGGACAGAGGTGCCCATTGGGCCAATTGTCAATTTCAGACTTTTGGTCGCTGAGCACCAGTTCCAGGGTTCTTTTGTCTATAACCGTTTCTTTCATGGCCGTGTATCAAGTTGGTGGATTCTTGCTTTATGCTTTTGAGAAGTGGGAATGTCCATCATAAATGGCGCTTCCCATTAGGGCGTAAAGTTACAAATAATAATTGCTCGCTGCCTTATTTTGCAAGTTTTCTTTCGCCGCAACGCCTTATTTTACATATTTCGCGCCTCCTCACTGCCTTATTTTACAAGTTTTCGCCCGTCAGAACGCCTTATTTTACATATTTCGCGCTCACTCATTGCCTTATTTTACAAGTTTTCCAATAAAAAACGGTTCCCGTATTAGGCGGAAACCGTTGAGATAGAGGTCGTAAGAAAGTTCTTCCTTGGGTTTTGATGGGAATCGGGCGCTAAGAGAGGGCAGGCTTGCGCTAAGACGAGGCAGGCTTACGCTGAGAGAGGGCTTTCTTATTCTGAGGCGAACTATGCTTGCGCAGAGAGATGACTTCCATAAGGCCGCTCATTCCATGTCTCCAGTGAAGGATTCCACGATATAGCGCGGACGGCGTTTCACCTCAGAATAAATTTTCCCGATATATTCCCCGATGATGCCGAGCGCCAGCAGGATAGCGCCGCCGACAAACCAGACGCTGACGAGTAGGGAGGTCCATCCCGGCAACGTATGGCCGTTGAAGTGCGCTATCAGCGCCCAGACGATGACGGCGAACGAAATGACGATGAAGAGAACGCCGAGCAGGAGGATGAGGCGCAGCGGACGGACAGAAAACGAAGTGATGCCGTCCCAGGCAAATCCCAACATGCGGCTGAGCGGATATTTCGACTCGCCGGCAAAGCGGGCGGCGCGGTCGTATTCAACCGTTGCCTGGCGATATCCCAGCGATTTCACCATGCCGCGCAGGAAAAGGTTGCGCTCAGGATAACTCAGCAACGTTTTTACCGCGCGGCGACTCATAAGGCGAAAATCGGCGTGGTTGTACACCACCTCCGTTCCCAGCCAGTGCATAAAACGATAGAAGAACACCGCCGTTTGCCGCTTAAAGCATGTGTCGGTTGAGCGGTCGCGCCGAACGCCGTAGACAATGTCGTTGCCTTCCAGAAAGCGGTCCACCATCGTGCAGATGGCGTTGACATCGTCTTGCAAATCGGCATCGATGGTCACAATGCAGTCTGCCGACTCGCAGGCACGCTCCAGGCCAGCCCACAAAGCGTGTTGGTGGCCCGCGTTGTGCGCCAATTTCAAGCCGCACACCTCGCTGTGGGTCTGCGACTCCGTTTCGATAATCTGCCATGTCTCGTCAGCGCTGCCGTCGTCAACATATAAGATATGGGTCTGCACCTCCTTGGCGGCCAGCGTGTCGGCCACTTGCAGCAGGCGTTTTGTCGTTTCATGAAGAACGGGCGCTTCGTTGTAGCAAGGCACCACGATGGTTAATCTTGTCATGAGAGTTTTCTGTTTGTTCTGAACGGCAAATATACAATAATTTCTCCGAAGGCTCCGCTGAAAGTGCGTCCGCTTTGAATATTCCCCCGTTTTCTTCGGTGCTTTCTTTGGTGAAACCACCTTATCTGGCTTAGGTGTAATCCTGTCTTTATGTAAAATAATACACTGGTAAAACTTACAAAAAGATTATTTGCGATGTGTGTAAATAAAAATAAGAAAGTTTTCAAGGATTTTCTTTGTGCAAAAAGAAAGTATTTCTACCTTTGCGCCGTGATAAATAAAAGCCAACGTCAAACCCAATACACACAGCAATGAAACGTACCATAGAATTTACGAAAATGCACGGGGCAGGTAATGATTATATTTATGTCAATACGCTTGCTTATCCGTTGAAGCATCCCGAAAAACTGTCCGTTATTTGGAGCGACCGCCACAAGGGCATCGGCGGCGACGGTTTGGTGCTCATTGGCGCTTCGGACGTTGCCGATTTTTCGATGCGTATTTTCAACAACGACGGTTCAGAGGCCCGCATGTGTGGCAATGCCTCCCGCTGCATCGGCAAATATCTTCACGACAACGGGTTGACCGATTCGCTCGACATCCGCTTGGCCACGCTTTCTGGCATCAAGGTGCTCCACCTCTCGCTCGGTGCCGACGGATTGGTTGAGCAAGTGACCGTTGATATGGGCGAGCCGCAGTTGGCTGTGTCTTCGCAGTTGGCATCGCCCGACGGCAGTATGCGCGAGGGCGTCGTGGTGAGCACAGACGGCAAGCGATACGTGGGAACCTTCGTCTCCATGGGCAATCCCCATTTCGTTATCTTCACGGACGACGTTGAAAACATAGACCTCGAGAAAGTAGGCCCAACCTTAGAGTTCGCTTCGCTGTTTCCCGAGCGTTGCAACATCGAGTTTGCCGAAGTGAAGTCCGATGGCAGCATCCGCATGCGCGTGTGGGAACGCGGTTCCGGCATCACCCTGGCCTGTGGCACTGGAGCCTGTGCAACGGCCGTTGCTGCCTCATTGACAGGCCGCCGACCACGCAAGAGCGTCGTCGCGATGGATGGGGGAGAGCTCACCATTGAATGGCGTGAGGAAGATGGACACGTGTATATGACGGGTACGGCAACCAAAGTGTTCGACGGAAGAATCACCATCGAAGAATAGACAATCCCTCTTTCCCTTCTCCCTATAATAATCCCTCCTCTCCCTATAATAATTCCCCTTCTCCTTATAATAATAAGACATAGAACATCCCCATAAAAATCATATACGATGCTTACGGTAAATGAAAATTTCTTGAAACTGCAAAAGAACTATCTCTTTGCAGACATAGCCCAGAAGGTGGCCGCTTTTAAGGCAGCTCATCCAGAGGCCAAACTGATTAGATTAGGTATTGGCGACGTAACCCGTCCGCTGCCGCCAGCAGTGATTGAGGCACTTCATAAAGCCGTCGACGAGATGGGGAAGGCCGAGACCTTCAGAGGCTACGGGCCGGAACACGGCTATGAGTTCTTGAGAAAAGCCATCGTTGAAAACGATTTTCAGTCGCGCGGCATTGATTTGGACATCGACGAAGTATTTGTCAACGACGGCGCCAAGAGCGACACGGGAAACTTCGGCGACATCCTCGGCACAGAAAACACCATTTGCCTGACCGACCCCATCTATCCCGTTTACATTGATTCCAACGTGATGGGCGGCAGAGCGGGCCAGTTCCTCGGCAATGCGTGGAGCCGGATTACTTACTGTCCTTGCACGGCAAGCAACAACTTTGTCCCCTCCTTGCCCTGCCATCCCGTTGATTTGATATATCTTTGCTATCCCAACAACCCGACGGGCACAACGTTGTGCCGCGGCGAACTCGAGAAATGGGTGGACTACGCCCGTCGCAACAACAGTCTGTTGCTCTATGACGCAGCCTATGAAGCCTATATCACGCAGCCAGACGTCCCCCACAGCATCTATGAGATACCAGGTGCCAAAGAATGCGCCGTGGAGTTTCATTCCTATTCCAAGACAGCCGGCTTCACCGGTTTGCGTTGCGGATATACCGTGGTGCCGAAAGCCCTCAAAGTCAAGGCCGCCAGTGGCGAAGACGTTTCCCTCAACCAGTTGTGGAATCGCCGTCAGTGCACCAAGTTTAATGGCACCGCCTACATCGTTCAGCGGGCAGCAGAGGCCATTTACAGCGAAGCTGGAAAGCGTCAGGTGCGCGAAACAATCAACTATTACATGACCAATGCGAGCATCATGCGCGAGAGCCTTACGGCAGCAGGATTAAACGTCTTTGGCGGCATCAACGCCCCCTATATATGGTTGCAAACGCCCGACGGCATTTCAAGTTGGGAGTTTTTTGAACGCCTCCTGCATGAAGTGCATGTCGTTTCCACGCCCGGCATCGGTTTCGGGCCTTCTGGTGAAGGCTACATCCGCCTTACGGCATTCGGAACGCGCGAAGATTGCGAAGAAGCAATGGCGCGTATAAAGCAATGGTTGGGGAAAGCGTGAGCGGACCTTCGGCTGTGGCGTGATGTGAAGGCAGGAAAATCGGAAACTCTTTATGGCCGACATCTGGACGCCCAAGCGATTGAGCCACAGCCGCCATCTCTGGATTCCCATCCGTTTTGTCAACGGACTTCCTCGCCTTCAGGTCGAGGAGTAGGCGTTCTGGCCAAGTAATCCGCCGCTTCCCGTCAGTTCTTCGTGTTCTTCTGCAATCTCCTTGCAAAATAATTTGTAATTTTGCAGGGCTAAGTAATGATGATATCATTACTAATTAAAGGCAGGTCGTGGCGTTCATTGCATATTTCGCGCCTGTAAATCGAAAGAGCTTCTGCAAAGCCGGCAAGCGGCAGGAGCGCGAGACGCCCCATCGAAAGAAAAGCAATAACTTTATTCCATATCAATTATGAGCAATCTCAGATTTAAAGTTGTAGAGGAAGCGTTCAAGAAACGCCCAGTAAAAGTGGTAGCGCCGAAGGAGCGCCCGTCGGAATACTTTGCCAAGTATGTGTTCAACCAAGAGAAAATGTTTAAGTATCTTCCGTTGAACGTGTATAAAACCTTGCGCGAAGTGATGGAGACAGGTGCCGACCTGCCTTTGGATATCGCCGACGAGGTGGCCAAGGGAATGAAGCAGTGGGCCATGGAAATGGGCGTGACACACTGCACGCACTGGTTCCAGCCTCTGACGGAAGGAACCGCCGAAAAGCACGACAATTTCTTGGAGCACGACTTCAAGGGCGGCATGATTGAAAAATTTTCAGGCAAAGCCCTCGTGCAGCAGGAACCCGACGCTTCTTCATTTCCCAACGGTGGCATCCGTTCAACGTTTGAGGCCCGCGGCTATTCAGCTTGGGATCCTTCTTCGCCAGTGTTCATCGTGGGAGACACTTTGATGATACCGACCATTTTCGTTTCTTACACGGGCGAGGCCCTCGACTATAAGGCCCCTTTGAAGAAATCTCTTGGCGCCATCGACAAGGCTGCAACGGCTGTTGCTCAATTCTTCGACCCAAAGGTGCAGCGTGTCACCGTCAATCTGGGTTGGGAACAGGAATATTTCTTGGTGGATGAAGGCCTTTATGCGGCGCGTCCCGACCTACTCCTGACGGGCAGAACCCTGATGGGACACGATTCTGCCAAAAACCAGCAGATGGACGACCACTACTTTGGCGCCATTCCCGAGCGTGTCGTTGAGTTCATGCGCGACTTGGAAATCCAGTCGCTGGAGTTGGGCATCCCTTGCAAGACGCGCCACAACGAAGTGGCCCCCAACCAGTTTGAGCTCGCTCCAGTTTATGAGGAATGCAACCTGGCTGTCGACCACAATATGCTCATTATGTCGTTGATGCGCAACATCGCCCGCCACCACGGTTTCCGTTGCCTGCTCCACGAGAAGCCTTTCGCTGGCATCAACGGTAGCGGCAAGCACAACAATTGGAGTCTCACCACCGACACCGGCCATCTCCTGCACGCGCCGGGCAAGACCCCAGAAGACAATCTGCGTTTCATCACCTTCATCGTTGAAACCCTCATGGGCGTCTACCGCCACAACGGTTTGCTGAAGGCCTCCATCATGAGCGCCACCAATGCCCATCGTTTGGGAGCCAACGAAGCGCCGCCCGCCATCATTTCCAGCTTCTTGGGAACGCAGCTCAGCGAACTCCTTGAGCGCGTTGAGAAATCCACCAAGGAAGACCTCTTCACCATGGAAGGCAAACATGGCATGCACCTCGACATCCCGCAGATTCCCGAACTGATGGTCGACAACACCGACCGCAACCGCACCTCTCCTTTCGCTTTCACAGGAAACCGTTTTGAATTTCGTGCCGTTGGCAGCATCGCCAACTGTGCCAGCGCCCTGATTGCTCTTAACACCGCCGTTGCTGAGGCCCTCACCGATTTCCACGCCCGTGTGGAAGCCCTGATTGCCAAAGGCGAGAGCAAAGTGTCGGCCATTCTCGACGTGCTTCGTGAAGACATCAAGACGTGCAAGCCCATCCATTTCGATGGAAACGGATACAGCGACGAATGGAAGGCCGAAGCCGCCCGCCGCGGTTTGGATTGCGAAACCTCCTGTCCGCTCATCTTCGACCGCTATCTCGACGACAGTAGCGTGAAGATGTTCGAAACGATGAAGGTGATGAACCGTCACGAGCTTGAGGCCCGCAACGAAATCAAATGGGAGACCTATCAGAAGAAAATTCAGATTGAAGCCCGTGTGCTCGGCGACCTCTGCATGAACCACATCATTCCTGTGGCAACGAAATACCAGAGCGAGCTTGTCGACAATGTCCACAAAATACAATTGGCATTCTCCGACCCTGAGAAGGTGAAGAGCTTGACGGCATACAATATCGACCTCATCGAGAAAATCAACAAACACACCAACTTCATCGCCGAGAACGTGGAAGCCATGGTGGAGAAGCGCAAGGAGGTCAACAAAATCACCGACATCCGTGAGCTCGCCGTTGCCTACCACGACGAGGTGGCGCCCTATTTCGATGCCATCCGTTACCACATTGACAAGTTGGAATTGATCGTGGAAGACGATATGTGGCCGTTGCCTAAGTATCGTGAACTGCTGTTCGTTAGATAACACAGAATCCGTCTCTCGCCATTCCTCTTTCAACAGGAATGCGTGAGACATATAGCAATATAATCGGGTGGGGAATACTCACCCGATTTTTTTGTAAGTAATGGTGAAAGAATAAGTTGAGCAATTTTGACCTGTATTTTTGTTGGTTTTGGAATTTGGAAGAGGGAGCATAGCGGGCTATGTGACCGATGACAAATTTCAAAAACGGCAAAAAGACAGGGCATAAGAAATAACTCCTTATTCCGACTCCACAAAATTGGTCAAGTTATTTTTTTACCATTACTAAATACCCGAAAAATTGACTAAAAACTAAGAGGTTTTTATTTTACCTCCATGTTTTGCAAAATAAATATTTCGTTTGACTGAAAAATAATTAACAGAACGTTTGGTTTGTCATAAAAAGTTATTAACTTTGCGGTGTTGACACCTGCCGAGTACGCGCAACGCCAATCATGAAACACACGATCGTTCGACAAAGACAGGCGGGAACGAAACTCTGAAAGACACTTGAAGTATAACATAAAACGAAAACATTATGGTACAGAACAAACAAATTCGGAATTTCCTTTTCCTGCTTTCTGGTATCGTGTTGCTCTTCTGCGGCAGCATTCCCAACTTTGCAGAGTCCGTCATCGCCCTACTAAGAGGCCTTCTGAGCTTCATCAACTTGGGCTGGATTGGCACGTTGCTCATCATTTCGCGCGTGTTGCTCATTTTGGGAGGTACTGCCCTATCTGTCATCGGCGCCATCTTCATGATTCAAGATGCAACGGCAGCGAAGCGTCAGCCCAACTGGGTGGTTCTCGGTTGCACTGGTGGCGGCATATTCTTCGGCCTGCTCTCCTTGGTGCCTCTGCTCTTCTGGATTGGCATCTTCGGCGTTGCAGCCTTGGTCGTTGCAATGGTTTTTGCCTATAAAGACGTGGTTGGCGCTTGGCGCAATCCAGTCTCAAAGATAGCTTCCTTCATGATGATTGGCTCTCTGGTGGCCTTCTTCGACCGCTTCTACAACATCCCGATGGGGTTGATGGAAACACACTGGCTGGCAGGTCTTTGCGGCATCGCGGCATTCATCTACCTCTGCGTATGGAAAGGCAAACTCGCCGTTCACCTTGACGAGGCTGGCCGCAGCGGTATGCAGTTGTTCTTCGTGGGCGCCATTCTCTATGCCGTGGCCACGCTATTCAACTTCTTCCCGTTTGTCAACTTCCTGGGATGGATTCTCGCCGTTGCAGCATGGGTGGTTGTTTTGATTGGCTATATCAAGCTGATGAACAGCACTTCCTTCGGCAAAAGCGGCAACAAGCCTGGCATGTTCATGATGATCGGCCATTTGGTGGCCATCCTGAGCTTCATCCCACTGTTTAACTTGGCAGCATTGGCAAGCGTTGGCTTCGGCTGGTGGATGATGATTTCAGGCCTTGAAGAAAAAGCATAAATAATTTGCATGAAATAAGGAAGCCTCGACGGCTGACCTCTCGCATGAGAGCGGCCGCAGGGTATCCTAAAGAAAAAATAGTTGGTATGGTATATTGCGGTGTCACGCAGTCAATGCGTTGATGCCGAAATAAAAGAAAATGTAATGAATTTTAGGCGGTTTTAAATTTTTCCGCCTCGTATCCTGCCACATCTCGAAGAGATTCGACATTACGCGCAGGGTGCAAAAAGTAGGTTATGTATGGTGAACCTGATATTGTGCTTTCATTTATTCGGTATGCATATTGGGTTATGTCGGTAGAGGCCGATGTATGTAACTATTGTAAATTTGTGTTTGACATGGCCAGGTTTACCTACACAAGCATAAACTACACAAGGGGGACATCGCTGCGAAGCGAAGTCCCCCTTGTTTTTGTTTGCTCAAAATCGTCTACGCGTGTAGACGGTTATAATGCGCCCCTGAAAGATAGGGCGTTCAAAATCCAGAGAAATCAAGGTTAGCGGTAGCGCCCTCGCAGCGGAGATTTGCGCTGGCCCGCATAATCGTCTGTTGCGGCGCCAGCATTGTAGCTCACTTTGCTCGCAAAGTGAGGGCCACGAACACGTAGCGAACATGACCAACGCTCTGGGGCATGACTTTGTTGGTAAGCGACGAGATGGTGTATTTCACGGTTCTTGACTGCTTGTTGGAGAAGCTGAGGCCATCACATAATTTTCGGCATACACATCAGAACGCGAAGGAGAAGCCGGCCACGAAGCCGAAAGTGGCATCATTCTCGAAATCCATGGTCATTTTCGGCCCAGCGAAAACGCCGAACTTAGGGGTGATCCAGGCGTTGAGCGTTGGGGAAACGGTGAGACCCCATTCCGTGTGAGTGCTTGTGGAGCCCTCTGGGAAAGTCGCGAAACACAGGGCATTAACGGGAAGGTTCACGAAGAAACGGCTACCAAGGTCGTAGCGCACAGAGGGGCCAAATTCCACTTGGCAACCCCAATCGTCCACAAGTCCTGCGTTCACTCCGAAACTGACGTTGGCGCCGACATGGAATTTGTCCCATTGTCCGATGGAAGTGAAGTAGAGTGCGCCTCCATAGCTACCAGTTTCCTTCACGTGGTCGAAATCATACGAGGAGAACTGCGCCGAAGCGTGACGCTCTGGAAGAGTGACGGAATCATCGGCCAAAGCCGTCTGAGAGATACTGAGTCCTGCGAGGAGGAGCAGAGCGCTTGAGAAAAAATGTTTCATGTGTTTGTTTTTTAAAAGTGTTAAGTATTATTTTGTATGATGCGTTTCTCCCGTCCTTTCCGCCTTTCCCCTTGCTGGAAAGGGTGGAGCGAGCGCGGCGGAGAACTTGCTTATCTGTTTATGAACGTCGGAGGAAAAAGTAACCCCTGGGCAGAAATAAAATCATATTTTCGCGGCATTATTTTTTGAACATACGAAAAGGACTGACTTCCGAATATGGAAGCCAGTCCTTTCGCTTGCTTGGGGTTGATGGGTGGGGAGATTAGAATGAGCCAAAATGGTCGTGGCTACACGCTACCCTTTCTTTCTTACGCTCTGCAGATGAACGACGCAGAACGTGAGGGTCAATCTTTCGGGCGATAAGTCTTCGTACCTTTACTGCCGGTTATCGTCAACGATGAACCGTCACAGGAATACTCGTACTTAGTTCCGTTGATGAAGAGATACTTGCCGTTGACCGTGTACCATTTGAAATCTTCGTCCACGGAGGACTCGTCGATAGAAACATCATACGAACCATGTTCTCCTGTACCATCGGAGGAGAAATAGTAGTAGTCCTTGTAGTAATAGCCTGATGTGCCAAGCCATTCACCATAGAGGGTGCCGTCGTGCTGCTTGTTGACATCATCATCATCATCCGAACTACAAGCTGCAAATAGGCAACCGCAAAGTGCCATCAACGTGAATAATACGGAAATCTTAATCTTGTTCATTGTGTAAAGAAGCACTGGTTCGTGTCGTGCGCAACGCTAATGATTATTGATAAGGAATTAACTCAAATGCTGTCGTACAACGTTTGTCGTATAACTCTTTATGAGGAACTTCCTGAAAAGTAACCCTTGTGCCCCCAAAAATAACGCTCAAAAAAAACAACTTACCAAAGTTAGGGCTCATCTTTTGGCCGTACAGCAATGCATAACCCCAAAAGGTCTTTTACCAAGACGATGTTTTGTAAGCATAAAAAATAAGTAGGTTGTTCAAAATCCAGGAAAATCAAGGTTGGTAAAGAGGTGACAGCGCCCCTGAAAGGTAGGGTGTTCAAAATTCAGGAAAAATCAAGATTGGCAAAGAGGCGCCAGCGCCACTGAAAGGGGCTCATATTTAGGGTAGGAGCCTATTAATGAACCTCGCCCCTGTAAGGGGCTCATATCTCGAATCTTATTGCGG
>OHPJ01000163.1_pt1 | contig 38388 bp, 35 predicted proteins | sample 1577701 | NCBI WGS metagenome assembly OHPJ01 (sample SAMEA3879517, study PRJEB24766) | human gut metagenome | biome: human-associated habitat; feature: feces | place: USA | collected 1985/1987 | reverse complement strand
GAGTTGAGCTGCTCCCGCTTCATATAGATAAGCGGTATGGAGATGGCGAAGAGTGGTATGGCAAAGGTCGATATATCTATCTTAAAGCCAAAGAGGGTGATGATCCAAGCGGTGACGGTCGTACCAATATTGGCACCCATAATAATACCTACAGCCTGTGAAAGCTGCATAATACCCGAATTAACAAAGCCTACAACCATTACCGTAGTTGCAGATGATGACTGTATAACTGCTGTTACAGCCATACCAAGCAATACTGCCATAATTCTTTTAGAAGTCAGCTTTTCAAGTATCTGTTCTAATTTACCTCCTGACAGCTTTGCTAAGGAATCTCCCATGACATTCATTCCATATAAGAACAAAGCCAGTCCGCCTGCCATCGTAAGTACACCAAAAATATTCATTTTACATAAGCTCCTTTTTGAACGACTTTTTCACACATCATGTGTATTCTAAATGAGCATTGTAAAATGTATTATGTAAGTTATGTAAAATTTATGTAAAATTGCAACGATGCAGAGCCATGAACCTTGCCGGATACTCGTCGAATGCTGGCATTCGTAAGAGTATATGGCAAAGGTTCTTTGGCGAGCACGCCTCAATGAGCAAAAGCAAAGCCTCGCAGAGGCGATTTTGCGAATTGAGGCGCTGCATCGTTGCCGGGATCATCGAATTCTAGTATAATTTTACCCCTTCCATATCTCCGGTCATACGGAAGATCGCCCACTGGGCAATATTTACTGCATGGTCGCCTACCTTTTCCAGGTACTTTGCCATCATCAGATAATCCACCACACGGTCGGCATCCAGATTCTGTTCCCGGATAGCCTGCATCATCTCTTTCTTCATATCGTTAAAGAGGTCGTCCACCACATCGTCATGCTCCACAACTTTTTGGGCATTCGCTTCATCTCCCTCCACGAAAGCCTCCACAGAATTATGGATCATATCCTTTGCCTCTTCCATCATTTTCAGAAGCAGCTTTTCCTGTTTTCCCTCAGAATTCATATTCCCCATCCGCAGATACAGCTCCACCATATCTGCCACATGATCACCGATCCGCTCAATGTCTGTTACAACCTTCAGTGCTGCACTCACCAGCCGCATATCTCTCGCCACCGGCTGTTGTCTGGTCAGCAGACTTAAGCACATAGCTTCAATGCTTCTCTGCATATCCACCATCTTGTGATCCGTATCCAACAGAGTTTTTAAAATATCCTCTTTGTTCTCCCGGATTCCATATAGCATATGGTCATAACTGATCTCTGCATGTTCTCCCATCTCCGATACTTTATTTTTCAAAGTCTCAAGATCCTGCTCAAATAATACTCTGGGTGACATCTCCCATTCCTCCTATCTATTCATTCAAAATCAACCAAATCGTCCGGTGATGTAGTCTTCTGTCCGTTTATCCCGGGGTCTTGCAAAGATCTCGGAGGTTGCATTCTTCTCGACCACTTCTCCTACCAGGAAAAATGCGGTATCATCTGACACTCGGGCTGCCTGCTGCATATTGTGGGTTACGATGACCACAGTGTACTTTTTCTTCAGGGTCTCCATCAATTCCTCGATCTTTAATGTAGAGATCGGGTCCAGGGCGGAAGTTGGTTCATCCATCAGAAGCACCTCCGGGGATACTGCCAGTGCCCTGGCAATACACAGTCTCTGCTGCTGCCCGCCGGACAGACCCAGTGCGGATTTATGCAGACGGTCCTTTACTTCTTCGAAGATAGCGGCACCCTGCAGGGAACGCTCCACGATCTCATCCAGTTCCTTTTTATTCTTGATGCCATGCAGTCTTGGACCATAGGCAATATTGTCATAGATAGACATGGGAAAAGGATTGGGCTGTTGGAATACCATACCCACCTTTTTACGAAGCAATGTGGTATCCACCCGCTTATCGTAAATGTCCTCTCCGTCCAGGATCACTTTTCCTTCGACTCTGCATCCATCCACCAGATCATTCATCCGGTTCAGGCAGCGCAGGAAAGTGGATTTTCCGCAACCACTGGGACCGATAAATGCGGTGATGGCATGATCTGCGATCTCCATATTTACATTTTTCAGTGCGTGGTTCTCTCCGTAATGGAGATTCAAGCTTTCCACGGTTATTTTACTGTTAGCCATAAAGGTCTCTCCTTTTTGTGATTTCTCTTACTCTCGTCTCAATTTATTTGCTGCCAGCTTGGTCAGCAGATTCAGGATCAATACAATAACAATGAGAACACATCCGATTCCAAATGCGTTGTCATATTGTCCCTTCTGCATCTGCAGATACAGTTCGATCGTCAGGGTTCCGCCGGACTCCATTGCCTTGTGGGCCAGCTTCGCCAGATTGTCCCCGAAAGCTCCGGTGAACTTTGGCAGCTTATAGTCGCTTCCTGCAGTAAATAGAAGTGCTGCGGATTCTCCTACAATTCGTCCCAGAGCCAGGATGATACCGGTCACGATACCCGGCATGGAGGACGGCAGAAGGATGGTACGGATCATATGCCATTTCGTGGATCCCATTCCCAGAGCACCGGTACGATAGCTGTCCGGTACGGTTCGCAGAGCTTCCTGCGTATTTCTGGTGATCAGCGGCAGCACCATCAGGGTCAGGGTAAAAGAACCGGTGAGCAGCGAGTAACCGAATCCCAAAGTCTCTCCGAAAAAGATCATACCGAACAGACCGAAAATGATAGAAGGAATACCGGACAGGGTCTCGGTGGTAAATTCAATGAGGGAGACCAGCTTGCCGGGTTTGGCATATTCGTTCAGGTAAATAGCGCTTCCCACACCAATGGGGGTTGCGATCAGCAGAGTGATCACGATGATGTACAGAGTATTTAACAGGTTGCCGGCAATACCCGTGGTCTGTTTTCTGGCACTGGTCACAGTCGTTAAAAATGCCCAGTTCACGGTGTGAATGCCTTTCACAAAGACATACAGGATAATTCCCAGCAAAAGTGCCACCGCCAGTGTGGCGGAGATGTAAATAGCTGCCAATAGCAGCATGTCAGTGGGGCGTTTTCTTTTTACATATAAGGTGTCTTTATTCATTGTCGTCCGCCCCCTTTTTCAGTATTTTATTCAGCACTACATTAATGATCATAATGAATACAAACAACACCAGTCCGATGGTAAACAACACCTGTCTGTGCAGTCCGGAAGAATATCCCATCTCGCTGACAATGGCTGTGGTCAGGAATCGCACGGAGTTAAAGGGCAGGGGCACATTCACGCTGCTGCCGGATACCAGTGTGATAGCCATAGCCTCTCCGATAGCTCGTCCCACTCCCAGAACGATAGCGGTCACAATTCCGGATTTGGCTGCCGGAAGGATGGATCGGAAAATGGTCTGCACATGGGAAGCACCCAGTGCCAGGGAGGACGATTTTATTCCTGCGGGAACGGCGCGTATGGAAGTCTCGCTGATATTGATCACCGTGGGCAGGATCATGATCGCCAGTACGATCACGGCAGACAACAGGTTCGCACCTCCGGTGAACTGGTGTGTCGTGGATCCCCGGAAGATCAGTCTTTCTAATTGATACATGAGAGGATTCAATAAGTAGATTCCCAACAATCCATAGATAACGGAAGGGATGCCGGCTAACAGCTCTACCGCAGGCTTTACAATGGCAGCTAAGGGCTTAGGTGCCACCTCTGCCAGAAATACCGCTGTCAGTACGCCGATGGGTACACCCAGTAAAATTGCCAGTGTTGTACCAACGATAGAAGTCAGGATAACCCACAGAATACCGAATTTCGGATCTGCTGCCGTCGGCATCCATTCTGTACTGAACAGAATCTCTTTTAATCCCACTTTTAAAATTGCCGGAGTGCCACTGATGATCATATATAAGGTAATGGAAACTACCGCCAGTACAGCGAAGAAGGCACAAATCGTAAAGACTATTTGTGCCACAGTTTCCACTACCGCTTTGTTTTTTCTGTTTCCCATTACGGAAGCGTGTGTTTGACTATTCATCGCTTTTTCCTTTTCTCGATTCCGAAACTTACTTTACAGTGATCAGACCAACTTCGGAAGCGATCTGCTGTCCTTCATCGCCCATTACATAATCGAACCATGCCTGTACCAGATCGTTCTGCTCGGAGATCTCACCTTTGGTAGCCATTACGAAGGGTCTGCTTAAGAAGTAGTTACCAGCCTTGATGTTCTCTGCGGTAGCCTCTACGCCTTCCAAGGAAAGTGCCTTAACACTATCATCCAGTGCATCCAGGGAAGCGTATCCGATAGCTCCGGGAGTGGATGCTACTTTAGCGATCACAGCACCGGTGCTGTCCAGTTCGTTTGCATATTTGCAGGCATCCTTCAGGTCAACCAGCTCTTCAAAAGCACCTCTGGTACCGGAACCTGCCTCACGGCCGATCACGATGATAGGCTCATCTGCACCGCCGACTTCTTTCCAGTTGGTAACTGTGCCATTGTAGATGTTCGTCAGCTGCTCTTTGGTCAGACCTGCTACTTCGTTAGCAGGATCTACACATACAGCAATACCGTCAATTGCTACTATGTTCTCTGCAACGCCTGCTGCCTTTTCCTCATCCTTTAAGCTTCTGGAAGAGTTGCCGATATCGGCAGTTCCGTTGGTAACAGCTTCGATACCTGCACCGGATCCTACGAACTCAGCAGTTACGGTTACATCAGGATATTCTTCCATGAAAGCTTCGCTCAATGCATTGGCTAACTTCTCCATAGAAGTACTTCCTACCATGGAAATGCTGCCGGACAGACCTGCGGTGGTTTCAGTAGAAGCTACTTCACTGCTTGCTGCTACAGTGCTTTCTGCTGCGCTGCTCTCTGCTACGGAAAGCTGCGCTGTGGTTGCATCACTGTTACCGCATGCAACCAATGTAGTTACTGCTAATATTCCTGCTCCGATCAGAGCTAATAATTTGCTGTGTCTTACTCTCATAATAATGTCCTCCATGTGTTTGTTTTTCTTTCTCTTGATTACGCAATCATACTAACATGAAGGAAATTCACATAATATCACAGTCCGGTAATTTATTTGTAAGATTTAGGTAAAAAGGTGAGCCGTGAAAATGGCGACGGATGCGTAGCAGACGCTTTTATGAATGCAGCGTGGGCTGAACGTAAATCAGATGCTCTCCAGAATGCCGTCAGCAATTGCCCGGGCAATCTCATCAAACCGGCTGTCAAAGAGTTCATTGTCCGCGTCCGTATTGATAAATCCCACTTCTACCAGTACCGCCGGCATATTTGTGCTGTTCAGCACCACCAGATTCGGTCTTTCGTTCACCCCCAGATTCACGAATCCCACCTGCTCCAGTCCGGCATTGATGTTGTACGCCATCCTGGCTGCCGCCCCATAGCGGTTGTAGACCAGACTCTCCACTCCGCTGTACTGGTTCGGATAAGGACTGGAATTGCGATGGATCGAGACAAAATAATCTCCTCCCACCTCATTTCCCTCCTGCGCCTTCTGATAAGGAGACTCGTAGATATCTGTGGTCCTGGTGTAATACACATCCACTCCGTTTTCTTCTAAGATGCTTCCCACCGCCAGTGTCAGCGCCAGCGCATCCTCACTTTCTTTTCTTCCCTTATACGTGGCCCCGGGGTTTGCACCACCGTGCCCCGCATCCAATACGATCAATGGCATAAAAAAACTCCCGCATATCCTTTTGTTTCATGATATGCGGGAGTTTCCCCATTTAGATATTTATTTTAAAAGTGCTGCCGTCACTTCCTGAGGGATTACAAATTCCGGTGCTCCCATAGAACCGGGCGCCACTTCGTATTCATCAAAGGCAATGACTAGTTCGTTTTTTTCATTAAAATAGAAGTTCGTCTGCTCCGTGATCCCCTGAAAATTGAATTCCGGCATATCGTCATTATCCAGGAAATAGATCACGCCTTCGTCCGCCGCCATCTGTTCCTTCATCTGGGTCTTAATGTTCTCGCTGATCGCGGAAATATAGTCGCTCCCTTCTGCAAACAGATCTTCCAGTGTCACCACATTTCCCGTCTGTTTAGCAATCGTATAAAATTGATTATGTTCATAGCCGCTGGCCTCCGTCTCCAGGGCACTCAGCTTCACTGTATAATACAGTGCATTATCTGTAACAACCTCCTGTGTTACATGCAGTCCATGATACCCTTCCTCGGATAAGGTATCCTCGAACTGACGGATCAGTTCCTCTACCGTAGCCTCCATATCCTGATTGACCGCTTCCACACCGTCTTCCGACAGCTTCGCCTCCGCAGCCTCCTGTCCGACACCGACTCCTTCCACACTTTCTGCAGCTGTGCCCTCCAAAGTGGCAGCACCGACTGCCACCTCTCCTGCGGGAACACCTTCTCCCGCATCTTCTCCATAAGAGATCTGTGCAAGTTCTACTTCGGCATCATGGTTATCATCGCTGTAATTGTACTGCCGCACCGTCACCAGTCTAAAAAAGCCTCCCAGCACCGGAATATTTTCCATGGCATGGGCGATCTGCATATTGGTATTTGGCAGTGCGATCAACACGATCACAGCTGCCGCTGCCGCAGTCCATGCGGAACGTCTTCGGACACGCTCCGCTCTTTTTTTCTCCATCCGGGCTCTGTCGATACCTGCCTGCAGCCGTTCCCGTCCCGCTTCGGGTATTGTCATATTCTCATACTCCTCTTTTAATTGTTTTAATTGTTCCTGTTCATTCATATCTATTCTCCATCTGTCCGGTCTATTCGGACCGTTCATGTTATCTCTTCTTATATCTTCCTATATCTCTTTGCCTGTATCTGTCTTATGTCCTGCATATATATGATGTCGGGGTCAAAATCTCCCGACTTTGCTGCCTACGGATTGCTCAGCCTGTGCTGCCCTCGAGGTTCAGCCGCAGCTTTTTCATCACCCGGTACAGTCTGCTCTTTACCGTGTTCAGGTTCTCATCCAGTATCTTCGCGATCTCCTCCAGCTGCCTGTCCTCAAAAAATCTCAGAACCACAATGGCACGATCCTTCGGGTCAAGATTTTCTATAGCACGTTTTAAATCAATATTTTCATAGATATCTTCACTTGCCGCCTGGATCTCCTCCACATCCGCGCTCTCCTTCCGGCTGCGCAGGAAGCTACATGCCTCGTTGACCACGATCCGGTATACCCAGGTCTCCACGTATTGCGGCTCCTTCAGGCTGTCACTTTTTAAAATGGCTTTATAGGCTGCTTCCTGTACAATATCCAGCGCGTCCGCTTCATTATGTACATAACTATAAGCAAGACGGTAATACTTCTCATACCCCTCCGTCAGGGCACGCTCCACCGCCTGTTCTTTTTTTCTGTCTGACATATGTCCTTTCCTCACTTTTATGAAAACTGCATGCAATCATTTTCTCTGATATTCATTTTATCACATATTCTTCTTAAGCTTTCTATTATTTTGACGCTGTATTCCCACAAAAAGTTTCACCGGCAAATCAGGAAAATATTCCCAACAGCTTCGGCTACACAAAAGATCCCGGGCTGCTCACCCGGGATCCTTTGAAAAGAGATGTATGAAACTATGCGTTGCATTTGTTCCTGTCGATCCGAAATGTAAGCTCTTACATTTCGAACCATGATTATTTTACCATTATTTCGACTATTTGGCAAACAAATTTCCATCAGTTGCGACTTTTTCGCACTTTTAGCCAAAATCACGCCTTCTTTTTTGTCTAATCCTCATATTTGAAGTAGTCAAAATCCGCTGCTTTGCGGCTTCCACAGCCTCCGTTGTTGGCATAGATGCCTACCAGCGTACCGGTATGGCGCTTGGGATCATCGGGAACACCCTCGTCACAGAGGTAAATGCAGTTCTCCAGAACTCCGACCTGCTCCCAGTTCTCTCCGTCATAGCTGTAATAGAAAGTTCTGGTCAGCTTCTCCACCACTACTTTCAGATACACAGGGCCTTCCTTCACCTTGTCCACTTCCGCCATCAGCTCCTCGCCGTGATTGCGGTTGATGACCAGCTGAATCTTCCGTCCACGCTCATAGCACAGAGCGCATCTGGCATAAGTGGCTGTACTGTAGTAGCAGGTCAGTCCGGCCTGTTCTCCGTCCTTATCCGGGTAGAACTCCAGCTTCGTCTCCGCCACATAGGACAGCTCCTGTTCTCTGCGTAACAACGTATTTTTCGCACGGATCTCATTCAGTTGTCCGTCTCTGGTCCAGATCCGGAAATATCCGGGACGTTCCGTCAGTGACCAGGAACCGTTATCCGGGTTGCGCACGAACTCCCATTCCAGATTCAGCTTGGTATCGTTAAAATCATCAAACAGATTTCTCTCATAAATGCACTCCGGCAGATCCGGTGCAATCTGTGTCAGGCTGGGACCTTTTCCCTCGTTAACGGTAAACCATCCATCCTCCGTCCACTGTACGGGATCCAGTGCCGTCTCTCTGCCTACAGTCGTGTAATTCCCCTGATTGGGTCTTCCGCAGAGATAATAGCACCACCACTGACCGTTCTGATCCTGTACCAGCTTGCCGTGACCGGCTCTCTGGATGGGTGCAGCGGGATCCTTCTGACGCATAACCGGATTATAGGGAGAGCACTCATAAGGGCCGTAGAAATTTTTACTTCTTCCCACATTGATCCCATGGCCGTAACCGGTGCCGCCCTCAGCCACAATGGCGTAATAATAGCCGTCCTTTTTCATGATATGGGGACCTTCGGAGCAGCGCTCCCGTGCCTTCCCATGCGGTCTTCGCCGGACCCGCCACTGCCAGTCCGTCCGCCGTCAGGGGAACTGCCTGTGCTGCCTTGGCAATGATCATATATCTGCTGCCGTCATCATCCACGAACAGGGACGGGTCAATATCGTCCACTTCCAGGCATACCGGCTTACTATAAGGACCCTCCGGCTTATCAGACACCATCACCAGCTGTCTGCGCATTACGTTGTTATCACGCTTGCCGTCCGCATTCAGACGCAAAGTTACATAAACATAGTATTTTCCGTCCACATATTCGATATCCGGTGCCCAGATGCCGTGGGAATCCCGGATGTCACTAATATCCAGCCACTCCGGATTCGTGATGGCATGGCCGATGATATGCCAGTGCACCATATCTCGGGAATGGGAAATGGGGATCGCCGGAAAATACTGGAAGCTCGAATTCACCATGTAGTAATCGTCGCCAACACGGATCACCGAAGGATCCGGAAAAAAGCCTCGCTGTACAGGATTGTGATAAGTTCTGGGTTCGTTCATAGGAATCTCCTTTTGCATATAATCACAGTGCTTTGTTCCTGCTCTCAGTGTATTCTTTACGGGCTCTTCTGTCGTGCCAGTTCTGTTTTCAATTTGTGACATATATTGCAGCCATTGCCGTGTTTTTTCTTATCGCATCAAGAGTTTTCGTGCCCTATTTATTCCATAATAGAGTACTGCATCCACTCATACAAAAGCTTCGTACCTTCCATGATCTCAGGAGGCAACAACGCCCTGGCTACCAGTTTCAGTTCGTCGGATTCGATGTCCGTTCTGCGAAGGTGGGCGTAATCGCCGTCAATGCTTTCTACGATATACTCAAAACGATTCATTGCAAAGTCTCCTTATTAAATATGCACTAAAATATATCCATCCTGCAACGATACGGACCCATCCGCCGGCCACTCCGGCATGGTATCGCCGATCGTCCTGGCCTGCTCCAGTATCTCAGGATCTGTAACCTGCGGGAAAGAATGTCCGTGCATCTCTAGAAAATTCATCATCTCACGGTTCGTTCCGTCAAATGCATCAAATGCCCACTGAATAAAAGGATAATTAGCCTCTCCCGTAAAACAATATCCCTGGGGTGCGAAATATTTTTCTTTCAGATGAGGATCTACTTTGTCTGTAATTGCTGCGATCACACGGTACTGCCATGAGCCATAGGAAACATAATAATCCTCCACCAGACTATACGGGGTGCTGTAATGTCCTGTAAAGATCACCGGTGTGCTCTTCCCATAATCACGTTCTATTTCCAATGCGATCTCGGTCAACACTTCTTTTGTATTCAGGTATTTGTTATAGTCTACATAAAAAGCCTGATTCAACGCAGCCGCCTGATTATATATGATGATTCCCGCCAAAACAAGATATGCCGGTCTAAGCCACGGCAGGGCTCTTCGTTCTGAAAAAAACAAATAGAGCAATAAAAAACCGATACCTGTAAAAAAGGGCATATACTGACAGGAGCGATACAATGTCACTCTTCCTTCTACAATGGTCAGGAGAAAAGGTGTAATCATCATACCCATCAGAAGAAGAAGATACCATATATCTTTTCTTCGTATTCCCAGCACTACGGCAATCATGCCCAAAACAAAAGTTGCAATCACATATCCCAGTATGGGCAAATATACCACTGCATTCACATAATACACAATCCAAAATCTTTTTAGTAACATCCATAATTCCTGGATCGGTTGATTCGAGCCGAATATTTTCAAAACTTCAGTAATACTCCGCTGATTCATAAAGCCTACCATATCCTGTAACCGGAACACCTGTATCATAACTTTAAGGATTACAGATCTCAAGATTATAACTCCCAACGTGATCGATGCACCTATGATTAACTGGCCTATCACATATCCGCTCTTTAATCTTCTGTTATCTGTAAAAGCGCGTAAATATAAAAGTAGCAATATGCCTATGATAAACAGCAGCAACATAGACTCATAACATCCTATCGCCACGGTAATGCATATAAGACTTCCGAGATAATATTTTATAGCACTTTTACGCGTCCCGGACCATTTGTCCATTCCGCTCCAAAAACATATCAATGCCAACGCTGAAAATACATATCCAATATCCACTCCGTCATGGTAGTAGTATACATACACTTCACTAATGATCGGATTGGATATGAATATGCAGGAAAATATGATATACCCTGTCAGTCCCACCTTGCGACCGAATATTCTGCGGAAAAGAACACAAAACAAGGTTGCACTGATACACAATAAAATAACGCCGATCAGTTCCATCATAAACGGCGAGAAGTCAGACAAATGAAATATTTTATTTATCAGATAGATGAACCATCTTCCCATTACGACTTCCAGTCCATCCTCCAAATACAGCGAAACAGCCGTATCATCTATTCCAATACTTGGATGCGTCATTTCAAACCCATACCCGCATATAGCAGTCAGGCATAAAATAATTACATATATTTTTTGTTGAAAAAAATATTGAAATTCCTCCCACAGTTTTTTCATGTTTTTTTCTCCGCCTTTGTTCTTACTTTATCCCAGTGTAAAGGATTTTTCCATCAACGTCAAGAACTGTAGTGGATTACGCATCCTCATTGATATCCTCGATAAACACCTAGAAAAAACAAATGCCACACCCGAGGAATTCGACGCAGCAGCGGCTTATCGCATAAATTGCTTCGCAATTCATGCGATATCCGCTGGACTTCGTCATATCCGTGACATAAAAAGTACCCGACCTCTCAAGCAAGCTTGGAGATCGGGTATTTTGCACATCCACGTTTATATCTTCGAAAATCGCTCTGCTTCGCAGAGCACGTGCTTCGCACTTATGATTTTCTCGATAAACACCCATAAAAAACAAATGCCACACCCGAAGGTGTGGCGCTTGTTTTTTCTATGGGGTGTTTACATCATTCCGCCCATACCGGCTCCACCGGCGGGCATTGCAGGAGTCTCTTCCTTGATGTTAGCTACAACGCTTTCGGTAGTAAGCAGTGTGCTTGCTACGCTGGTAGCGTTCTGCAGGGCACTTCTGGTAACCTTTGCGGGATCCAGGATGCCGGCACTTACCATATCTACATATTCCTCTTTCAGAGCATCGAAGCCGACACCGACCTCAGACTCACGTACCTTATTGATGATAACGCTGCCTTCCAGTCCTGCGTTTGCTGCGATGTGATACAGCGGAGCTTCCAGTGCTTTCAGGACAATGCCTGCACCGGTCTTCTCATCACCTTCCAGAGTAGCTGCCAGTTTAGCAACTTCCTTGGATGCATGAATGTATGCGGAACCACCACCACAGATGATACCTTCCTCTACGGCTGCTCTGGTAGCTGCCAGAGCATCTTCCAGACGAAGCTTAGCTTCCTTCATCTCGGTCTCGGTAGCAGCACCTACACGGATGACTGCAACACCGCCGGACAGCTTAGCCAGTCTCTCCTGCAACTTCTCTCTGTCGAAATCAGAAGTGGTCTCTTCGATCTGCTTCTTGATCTGTGCGATTCTGGACTGTAATGCTTCCTTGTCGCCCTCACCGTCTACGATCACGGTGTTCTCTTTCTGAACCTTAACGGATTTTGCACGACCCAGCATATCCATTGTGGTATCCTTCAGCTCATAACCAAGTTCGGAACTGATCACGGTACCACCGGTCAGGATTGCGATATCCTCCAGCATAGCTTTTCTTCTGTCACCATAGCCGGGAGCCTTAACTGCTACTACATTGAAAGTACCACGCAGCTTGTTGACGATCAGAGTGGTCAGTGCCTCACCCTCTACATCCTCAGCGATGATCAGCAGCTTAGCGCCAGACTGAACGATCTGCTCTAACAGGGGCAGGATCTCCTGAATGTTGGAGATCTTCTTATCAGTGATCAGAATATAAGGATTATCCAGAACTGCTTCCATCTTATCCATATCGGTTGCCATGTAAGCGGAGATATAACCTCTGTCAAACTGCATACCTTCTACCAGATCCAGTTCGGTCTGCATGGTCTTGGACTCTTCAATGGTGATAACACCGTTGTTGCTTACCTTCTCCATAGCATCTGCAACCAGCTGTCCTACTGCTTCATCTCCTGCGGAGATTGCTGCTACTCTTGCGATGTGCTCCTTACCGTTTACCTTCTGGCTCATCTTACCGATGGTTTCTACTGCACATGCAGTTGCTTTCTTCATACCTTTTCTCAGGATGATGGGGTTCGCACCTGCTGCCAGGTTCTTCATACCTGCATTTACCATAGCCTGTGCCAGAACGGTTGCTGTGGTAGTACCATCACCGGCTACATCGTTGGTCTTGGTAGCTACTTCCTTTACCAGCTGTGCACCCATGTTCTCGAATGCATCTTCCAGCTCGATCTCTTTTGCAATGGTAACACCATCGTTGGTGATCAGGGGTGCACCGAAGGACTTATCCAGTACTACGTTTCTTCCTTTGGGTCCTAAAGTTACTCTTACGGTATCTGCCAGCTGGTTGACACCAGCCTCTAATGCTGCACGGGCTTCTGCGCCGTATTTAATCTCTTTTGCCATAATAATCAGCCTCCAATTTATTTGCTCTTAGTCTTAATTTCTTTTCAAATTTTGCTTTTACTGAATAATTGCAAGAATGTCGCTCTGCTTTACGATAATATACTCTTCGTCATCCAGCTTTACTTCGGTTCCGGAATATTTGGAATAGATGACCTGATCGCCAACCTTAACTTCCATCTTGACTTCCTTGCCGTCTACAACACCGCCGGGGCCTACTGCTACGACTTCTGCCTGCTGGGGTTTCTCCTTATTCTGACCGGGGAGTACGATACCGGACTTGGTAGTCTCCTCTGCAACTAACTGCTTTAATACGACTCTGTCACCTAACGGTTTCAAATTCATGATAACTGCCTCCTTAATAGCTATTTAAAAATATTATTACTCGTTTTCATTTGTTAGCACTCATTTTTATCGAGTGCTAATTGCTATAGCTTATATTAGTTTTATATGCCCAGTTTTTCAAACGTATTCACAACTATTTAAAATATCTATTCTCATTTTTTCTCTTATTTTCTCATTTTATCTTTCGTTTTTATATAGCATGAGTGAAAATACGATTTAATATTTCGTTTATAATTATAAAAAAGAATCTCGCTTATTTCCTATGAATTAAAAAAACAGCCCGATGCTATCACCGGACTGTTTCCCATACTTACCTATAAAATTGATTTACTTTATGCTGTTTTGACATCGTCATGGTATTTCTGCCACTTCTTCTTATAAATAAAGTAACAGGGGATTCCTACGAATACCATTCCACCTAAAATATTACCGATGGTAACGGGAATAAAGTTGTTCAGACTGTGAAGTATCGTCAGTCCCTGAATCTGCTCTGCCGTCAATCCGTATGCTTCCTGTGCTTTCGCTACGTAAACAGGATTCTGCGCAGCCATCATGCCAACGGGAATGTAGAACATATTTGCAACGCAGTGTTCGAAGCCGCCGACCACAAACGCCATGATCGGGAAGAAGATCGCCCAGACCTTACCTACGATATCCGTAGCTGCCACTGCCATCAAGATAGCAATACATACCAAAATATTACACAAAATGCCTGAGGTGATTCCCTTCAGGGGAGAAATGCCCACTTTGCCGACTGCCACCTTGATGGCATAGGCACCCAGCAGCCCTCCGGTGTAATCCAGATTACCGGAAAAGTAGATCAGGGTATCAATGATCAGGGCGCCGATCAGATTGCTGAAGTACACCACGATCAGGTTGCGGATACATTCGAACCACGTTACCTTTTTGCCAACCACATCCATGACGATCAGGCAGTTACCGGTGAAAAGCTCTCCACCTACAAATACAATGATCATCAGTCCCACGGGGAAGATAATACCTGCCACAAATCGTGCCAGCCCTACATTGTCAATGGCATGTGCCGCGGTGCTGCTGGTGGCTCCGCCCAGCGCGATAAATGCACCCGCCATAATACCTAACAGGATCATCTTGCCTAAAGGAAGATGGGCTTTACCTTCTCCGGCTTTCATGTTGGTATCAATGACTTCTGACGGCGTATTAAAATGCTGTTCCATATAACCCTCATTTCTGCACAGCTCTCATCTGCTGTACTCTCTTAACTCATTTATTCCTTATATTACACTACTTTCATGATAGTAAGCAAGATATTCACTCCATGTATCTGATTATATACATTTCTGTTTTCAAAGTGGAATCTCGTTTACAAAACGGGAAACTCGGATGACTATTGAGCAGCGTCTGATTTTGTCGACAAAGAGTCTTTTTTTGTAATTTTTTTGCCTTTTTTTGCAAAAAAATGCTAGACAAAAGACATAATGTGTACTATACTAAACTTGTTCGGTGAGAGCCGAACCGCTTATATAAGTAGATTTCCGGAAGAATTCCCCTTTTACACAATTAAAGTGGCTGCAGGTTTCCCGCCTGCGGCTGCTTTAATTGTGTTATAAGATAGTTTTTAAGCTTTGCTTTAAAATTGCAAAAGTTTTTGCAAAAATTTAAAATTTTCACTTGCTAAGTGATAAGTATCTATGCTATAATAGCTTTCGTCAGTGGTTCAGCTGATACAATTTCATAGGGGAATAGTACAGCGGTAGTGCGGCGGTCTCCAAAACCGTTAACGGGGGTTCGATCCCCTCTTCCCCTGCTAAGAAAAGTCGATTTTATCGGCTTTTTTTATTTCTGTTTTAGATACAATTTCACCCCGGCACGACGCGATTCATAGATCTGCGCCATGCCGGGGTGTTGTCTTTACAGCTATATTGTTATATCTCCTCTTTCTCCGAATCCGGTGCGATCACAGATCCGATGGCGGTCGCGTAATCAGAGTACTCCGGAATGCTGATCTTCACATCCCACAGGCTCTTGAAATCCTCGATGATCTGGCGGCACTCGAAGAATTTAGTCAGTCCGCCGATCAGGATATACTCTTTGATGCCGGTGCTCATAGATGCCAGGATTCCTGCCTGGCAGATATTCTCGATCACCATATGTACAATACCTGCCGCGATATCCTCCGGTTTGGACTGGGCATCTGCCTTACCAAAATTAGAAGCCGTCACATCCAGATTCAGGCCCGGCAACTTTTCTTTGGCCAGATCTGCGATCCGCAGGTCTATCTTCGCCACATCACCCTTACGGGACAACGGCACAATTTCATGAATGTCGCCGGTATTCAGCATGATCGAGGACAGTCCACAGATCGTTCCGCCTCCTAAGCCGACACCACCCAGGTGCTTCATCTCCTTCTCCGTCACTTTGACGAAGAAGCTTCCGGTACCCATACTGATGACAATGACTTCCTTTTTATCCGTAAGATAATATCCTCCGGTACCTGTAGCGACGAATTCATCCACTTTATAGGTAGGACGATCATATACCGCTTTCTCCACATATTTGCTTCCCACACCGGTGATATAGACTCCTTCCACATCAGCCAGTTCCAGATTATTCTCATACAGATATCTTCCGAATGCACCATAGAGAGATGCCACCTGGCTATCTGCCTTGACCGCCATGGGCGGAAGCATATGTTCTCCTTCAAAAGCTACGATTTTTGTCGTACTGCTACCGATATCGATTCCTATTTTGACAGGCATGTTTTCAACCTCCTCATATCACTTAACTGTTCATCGTCTCATTTCCAGATACATTTCCACAGTTCGAGACCGTCAGCCAAACACTTTATCCACAGCATCCTGTACAGAACTGACGCCAATGACCCGGATCTTACTTCCTTTTTTACACTCTTCCAACGAGACAAGCGGCACCACACATTCTTCGAAGCCCAGCTTCTCTGCCTCTGCCACGCGTTGTTTTGCCATGCTGACTGCCCGGACCTCGCCGCTTAATCCCACTTCACCGAAAGCGACCAGTTTCGGATTCAGTGCCTTATTCCGGAAGCTGGACAGAATCGCCAGCACGATTCCCAGATCGATCGCCGGTTCCTGGATCTTGATACCTCCGGTGATATTCACGTAGGCATCACAGGAAGATAATTGCACTCCGGAACGTTTCTCCAGCACTGCCATCAGGAGATTTACACGGTTGAAATCCGTACCGGTGGTCTGTCTTCTGGGAATTCCGAAATTGCTGTGGCACACCAGCGCCTGCAGTTCGATCAGAAGCGGCCTGGTGCCCTCCATAGTACATGCCACCACAGAGCCACTGGCATTCTCCGGTCGTCCGTTCAACATATATTCCGAAGGGTTCTTCACCTCCGCGAGTCCCGTCTCCCGCATCTCGAAAACACCGATCTCGTTCGTGGACCCGAAACGGTTCTTCACCCCACGCAGGATACGGTAGGAAGCATGTCTGTCCCCTTCAAAATAAAGTACCGTGTCCACCATATGTTCCAACACTCTGGGTCCCGCTACGGTTCCTTCTTTTGTTACATGTCCCACAATAAAAATAGAAATCCCCAATCCTTTTGCCAGTTGCAACAGGATGCCTGTGGATTCCCGCACCTGTGATACGCTTCCCGGTGCTGCAGATACATTTTCATTATACATGGTCTGAATGGAATCTATGATCACGACCTCCGGCTTGCTCCTGCGGATCACTTCGCCGATGATGTCCAGATTCGTCTCACACAGCAGGAGCATATGTTCCGAAAATGTGCCGAGCCTGTCCGCCCGCATCTTGATCTGTACCTTGGATTCCTCGCCGGAGATATACAATACCTTATGTCCGGCCTCTGACAGATTGTGACACACCTGAAGCAGCAGGGTAGATTTACCGATCCCCGGATCGCCTCCTACCAGAGTCAGGGAACCCTGTACGATTCCGCCACCGAGCACCCGGTCCAGTTCTTTGATCCCGGTGAGTGTCTTGTTCTCCTCACGGATCGCGATTTCAGATAATACACAGGGTTCGGAAGCCTCTCTGCGCTCTCTTCTGCTCCCGGTGCCGGTGTTTTTCAATACCGTTTTATCTATCGTCTCTTCCACGAAAGTGTTCCACTCTCTGCAGCCGGGGCATTGTCCCAGCCATTTCGTGGATTCATAGCCACAGTTCTGACAGAAAAAAACGGTGGCTGTCTTACCTTTTGCCATGCTCTCTCCTCAATCGTTATAAAAAAGAGCCCAGACACGAAGTACTACAATATCCTCCGTGTCTGGACTCCTTTGCAGTGCGCCTTTACGCCTCTACGATCTTCACAGGTACTTCCCCTGCTGCTTCCAGTTCTACACTCAGGCTCAGCTTGCCGCCAAGTCCGGTCTTCATGGTTCCTACGTTCTTACCGTCAATAAATACTTCGTACTCGGTGTCGTCCTTTAATCCTACTGTGATCTGAGAATCTTCATCACCTTCTACGATGAATTCTACACTGTTATCGGACTCTTTGAACTCCAACACACTGGTTCCGGGAACAGATTCATATAAAAACATACCGTTCTTCTCCAGCTTTGTCATCTCATTGTAGGTCTTAACCTTCAGCAGATCCCCTGCATGCTCATAATCTTCTACCTTTGCCTTCTTGGCCAACTTATGATTACCAAAGCTGATAGATCCGTCTGCTTCACTGCGAAGTATTTCTTCCACTACTGCCATCTGTCTGTCCTCCTGAAAGTAACTGCATCCGCAACACTTCTTTATCTTTCGTCCTTTGCGAATGGGGTTTGAATAGTTACAGTATAATATATCTCACCCTGTTTTTCTACAAAAAAATTTTTAAATTTTGTAACTATTCAGAGTCATTTAAATATCATTGAATATTCGTCGAATGCTTGCATTCGTAAGAATATTTCATGATATTTATAAGACGAAGTAACCTCAATGAGCAAAAGGAAAGCTCTGCAAGAGCGATTTTGCGAATTGAGTGACTGAATAGTTACAAATGCTTAATTCTTAACCGTAAATACGACTTTACCATTCTTAAATCCTGCAGAAACCTTATCTCCCGGCACCACCTTTTTCAGCAGTATCTCTTCTGCCAGAGCATCCTCTACCACTGACTGGATCGCACGCTTTAAGGGTCTTGCACCCATCTTATTGTCAGCATATTTTTTCACCAAATGCTCCTTCAGTGCTGCAGTGATCGTCAGATGGATGCCCAGCTGGTCCTCGCATCTCTTATACAGATTGGATGCCAGCAGATTTACGATCTCTTTCATATTCTCATTGTTCAGCTGGTGGAACACGATAATGTCATCGATACGGTTGATGAATTCCGGCTTGAAGCTGCGCTTTACCTCTTCCATGACATTGGATTTCATTTTCTCATAATCCTTCGTCTCGCTCTTCTCCGTTGCGAAGCCGAGATTCTTGGGATCTACAATCCGCTGTGCTCCGGCGTTGGATGTCATGATCAGCACCGTATTCTTGAAGCTGACCTTTCTGCCCTTGGAATCCGTAATATGACCGTCATCCAGCACCTGCAAAAGTACGTTGAACACATCCGGATGAGCCTTTTCGATCTCATCAAACAGAACGACAGAATAAGGATTCCTGCGGACCTTCTCGCTCAACTGGCCACCTTCTTCAAATCCCACATATCCGGGCGGGGAACCGATCATCTTGGATACCGAATGACCTTCCATATACTCCGACATATCCACACGGATCATGGCATCTTCCGAGCCGAACATAGCCTCTGCAAGCGCCTTGGATAATTCCGTCTTGCCGACGCCGGTAGGTCCTAAGAACAGGAAAGAACCGATGGGACGGTTCGGATCCTTCAGTCCCACACGGCCTCTGCGGATGGCTTTGGCCACGGCGGTAACTGCCTCTTCCTGACCAATCACACGCTTATGCAATGTCTTCTCCAGCTTCAGAAGTCTCTCGCTTTCCTTCTCTGCCAGCTTCTGCACCGGGATTTTGGTCCACTGGGCCACCACCTCGGCGATCTCATTTTCACCGATGCTTAAAGTATTTTCCTCTTCCCTTTTTTCACGCTTTTTCAGCAAACGCTCCTGCTTCTTTACCAGAGCATCCTGTTTCTTCTTGATCTCTGCCATCTGGGCAAAAGCTTCCACGCGGATAGCCTTCTCCATCTCCCAGTCCAGCTCCCGGATCTTATCCGAGATCTCCTTTGCCTTATCCGGTGCATCCATTGCATGCAGTCTGGCACTGGCCGCTGCCTCATCGATCAGGTCAATCGCCTTGTCGGGCAGATTCCTATCATTGATATAACGACTGGACAGTCTCACTGCCGCCTCCACCGCTTCCGGTGTAATGGTCACATGGTGATGTGCTTCGTACTTCCCCTTGATACCCTCCAGGATGCGGACAGCCTCTTCCTCTGTGGGTTCTTCCACCGTAACCGGCTGGAATCTCCGCTCCAGTGCAGCATCCTTCTCAATATACTTGCGATACTCCGCGATCGTGGTCGCACCGATCAGTTGGATCTCTCCGCGGGCCAGAGACGGTTTCATGATATTGGACGCATCAATAGCCCCCTCGGCACCTCCGGCACCGATGATCGTATGCAATTCATCCAGGAATAAAATAATATTCCCATCCTCTGTGACTTCCTTCAGTACCTTCTTGATCCGCTCCTCGAACTCTCCGCGGTACTTACTTCCCGCTACCATTCCGGACAGATCCAGTGTCAGTACTCTCTTATTCTGCACCGTAAAAGGCACATCTCCCGCCACGATCCGGGCTGCCAGTCCTTCCACCACGGCGGTCTTGCCAACACCGGGTTCCCCGACCAGGCAGGGATTGTTCTTCGTCCGTCGGCTCAGGATCTGGATCACTCTGCGGATTTCTTCATCTCTTCCGACTACCGGATCCAGCTTTCCTTCCCTGGCCAGCGCCGTCAGATCCCGGCTGTACTGCTCCAACGTAGACTGTTTCGCCTTACGGTCTCCCTTTTTTCCAAGGTCTTCTTTGTACAGATTGCCGTCCTGTCCGATAGCGATCAGGGTATCCACATAAATTTTCTGTACATTGGCTCCCAGCGTGTTCAACAGGCGTACCGCTACGTTTTCCCCCTCTTTGATCAGAGCCAGCAGCAAATGCTCCGTTCCGGTCTGCTTCTGTCCGAAACGTGCGGCCTGATGGTGTGCTTCCTCCAGGATTCTCGCGGCTCTGGGAGAATATCCCTCTCTGTCCTTCACTGCGACACCGTTCTCAAACGCAATCAAATCCCGGATCATGTCCATGACCTGCCCGGTCTCCACACCGTTATCAGCCAATACCTTGGCCGCCACACCGGTGTCTTCCTTTAATAATCCTACCAGAATGTGTTCCGTTCCGATGTAACCCTGCTTCAGGCTCCTTGCACATCTGGAAGCCTGCGCCAGCGCATTTTGCGCCTTATCCGTAAACTGTGACTGCATCAATTCAGTCCTCCATACTCTTCATATATTTCATCAATCAGCTCATGAACTTCCTGCCTGGAAATATTCTTGCAGCTGCTCTTAGCCAGTATTACCTGCAATTCCTTCCGCAATTCATCTACCGCACGCATGCGATCCACATCGAGTGCAATTACCGCGCCTTTTCGCCGGTCTACCTTAACATAACCTTCCTGCTTCAGAACCGTATATGCCTTATTTACTGTATGCATATTGATCCCGATCGTATCCGCCAGCTGGCGCACGCTGGGCAGAGAATCTCCTTCATGAAATTGTGACGTGGCAATTCCCATGATGATCTGATTGCGTAATTGCATATAGAGTGCTTCATCACTGTTGAAATCTATCTCTATTATCATCAAACTCGCTCCCTTCCCATGTCACTGATTGTTATATTCCTATTATAACAGTGAACGCAGTACTGTCAACTGTAACCGGGGAAAGTTTATCGTTTTTTAATCAAAAACGGCATCTCACTTGTGCAAGATGCCGTTTGCATTTTATTGATCTTCGTCTCCGTCCCAGTTCAGGAATTCAAATTCAAATTCATCATCATCTGACATGAAGTTTTTGGACTTCCAGCCGGGATTCTGATTGCCTTCACTCTGCGGTACAGGCTTTGTGGGTCTTGCCACCGGTCTGCCGGCCTGCTGCGCTGGTCTTTCACTCTGCGGTGCCGTGGGTCTGCCTCCCTGAGGTGCAGGTCTTCCCTGTCCGGGTGTCACCGGTCTGCCTCCCTGAGGTGCGGGTCTTCCGTTTTGGGGTCTGCCTCCCTGGGGTCTGTCCACTCTTCTTCTGCGGGCCGTTTCCTCTTCCACGCCGGAGAAATAGGATGCGTCATTCATATCTTTGATTTTGAAGATCAACAGTGTCACCGCTGCTACCGCCGCTACAAGCAGAATCACCAAAATAATGATGACTGCTTTCTGGCTGCTGATCTTTTTCTGATTGGTCTCATACTGTGCATTGATCTCTGTGATCTGGTTCAGGGAATTGAACAGATCTTCAATCTTATATTGCTTCTGCCCTGCCATGTCCAGCAGATACCATGCATCTCCCTGCATCTGAGTATCCCAGTCTTTGGATGTGGTCTGTGTATCTTCCGCAGGCTGCTCGTCTGTGGGTTGTTCCTCTACCGGCTGTTCTTCTACCGGTGCCTGCAGCTCTCCGGATAATGCAACATAATCCGAACGAATGAAGCCTGTCACCTCGACACTGTTGGAAATAAAGCTTATCTGATACCATGTCTTTCCATCGGTTCCTGTTGCCTGTCCGGTCACAGTCAGTGCCATTCCATTCTCCGCAGTAGTCACGATCTGGCTAGTGGTAGACGCATTGCTGCGCACACGAACAGACTGACCTCCGGTCACGGTCGCACTCAGGGGTTCCACTGCAGTAACCTCCACAGGAGTCTCATTCACAACAGGCGCCGGTGTTGCTGTGGTCGTAGTCGTTGTAGTAGTTGTTGTAGTTGTTGTACCTGAAGAAGACGGCGGGGTAGATCCGTCGGTAATGCTTACCAGATCGGAACGAATATATCCCAGCGTATTCGCATCCACATATACTTCATACCAGGTATAACCGTCTGCTCCCTTGGTCTGACTTTTGATGGAGATCGCCTTATCCTTGGCTGCGCTGCCGATCACTTCACTGGAAGAATCCGCAGTTTTACGGATCTTAGCACTGGATGCTGTTACCTTGGCTGCACTTTCCGCATGGCTGACAATTGCCAGATTCTCACTAAAAAGTCCTGCTCCCAACACAAATACCAGTGCCAGCATTCCCCAGAAAACCTTACATTTACTTATTCTCTGTACTGTCTTTTTCATCTGCAACTCCTTTTGTATCCTGACCTTGTCTTACGCTTCATCGATTGCTTTGCCAATGTCATGACGCATGTATTTATTCTCGAAAGAGATCCATTCCGTTGCCGCATAAGCGTTGGCACGGGCTTCTTTCAGATCTGCTCCCTTCGCCGTCACCCCCAGGACACGACCACCGTTTGTAACGATTCCCTTGTCCGTAAGCTTCGTTCCGGCATGGAAGCAATAATAACCGTCTTTTCCGTCGAAGTTCTCCAGACCGCTTATTACAAATCCCTTCTCATAGGATACGGGATAGCCGTCGCTTGCCAGGACCACACATACCGCAGCATTGTCCTCAAATTGCAGGTCGATCTGATCCAGTGTGCCGTCCACACAGGCTTCCATCACTTCGATAATATCATTCTTCATACGCGGCAGTACCACCTGCGCCTCCGGATCACCGAATCTGGCATTGTATTCTAATACCTTGGGGCCGTTCGGAGTCAGCATCAGTCCGAAGAAAATGACTCCCTTGAAAGGTCTGCCTTCCGCTGCCATGGCATCCACGGTAGCCTGGTAGATGTATTTCTTACAGAATGCATCCACTTCCTCTGTATAGAAGGGGCTGGGAGAAAAGGTTCCCATACCACCGGTGTTCAGCCCCTGATCGCCGTCCTTTGCTCTCTTATGATCCTGCGCAGAAGTCATGATGCGGATGGTCTTGCCGTCCACAAAAGAAAGTACACTGACTTCTCTGCCTGTCATAAACTCTTCGATGACCATGCGGTTGCCGGCTGCACCGAACTTTTTATCCAGCATGATCTCATCCACGCCTGCCAGCGCTTCTTCTAAAGTATTGCAGATCAATACGCCCTTGCCCAGTGCAAGACCGTCCGCCTTCAGCACGATGGGAAAGCTTGCCTGCTCCTTCAAGTACTTAATAGCCTCCTCCGCGTTATCAAAATTCTCATAAGCTGCGGTGGGAATGTTATATTTCTTCATGAGATCCTTGGAAAAGGCCTTGCTACCTTCCAGGATCGCTGCATTTTTACGGGGTCCAAAAGCCCGCAGGCCCTCTGCCTCCAGTGCATCCACCAGTCCGCCGACCAGGGGATCATCCATGCCTACGATGGTCAGGTCAATGGCCTGTTCTTTCGCAAATGCCACGATCTTATCAAATTCCATGGCTCCGATGGGAACACATTCTGCGATCTGACCGATCCCGGCATTGCCCGGAGCACAATAGATCTTATCTACTTTAGGACTTTTTGCCACACAGGTTGCAATGGCGTGCTCTCTGCCGCCACCGCCTACGATCAATACTTTCATACCCATATCTTCTGCCTTCCTTAATTTTCGCTGTTTGTATGCTTTACTTTTCCGTTCACGACACAGATCCGTCCGTTGGCAATGTCATCCACTGCCTTCGGAAGAAGCAGCCACTCTGCCTGTTCCATCACACGTCTCTGCAACGTCTCCGGAGTGTCGTCGTCCTCCACTGCCACTGCCTTCTGTGCAATGATAGGACCCTCGTCCATGCCTTCATTCACAAAATGTACCGTAGCTCCTGTCACTTTCACACCGCGCTCCAGTGCTTTTTCATGCACATGTAGTCCGTAGTATCCCACACCGCAGAAGGAAGGGATCAGGGACGGGTGGATATTGATGATCCGGTTGCTGTATTCATGTACCATTGCCTCCGGAATCTTCACCAGGAATCCTGCCAGTACGATTAAGTCCGGAGCAAACTCCTTCACCTTTGCAAGCAGTGCCTCATTAAATACTTCTCTGCTCTCATAATCCTTCGGAGACACACAGACTGCGGGAATCCCGGCATTCTGTGCTCTCTCTAAGCTCTTCACCGTCTTGTTATTGCTGATCACGCCCACGATCTGTGCGTTTTTAACCTTACCTGCTGCAATAGCATCAATGATGGCCTGTAAATTCGTGCCGCCGCCGGATACCAGTACGACTACTCTTAACATATGGTCACACCCTTTTCACCGGTCTCACAGGTACCTACCACATAAGCAGTCTCGCCTGCTGCCTTCAGAGCTTCCATAGTCTTATCCACATCTGCGGGATCCAGTGCCAGTACCATGCCCAGACCCATGTTGTAAGTATTATACATCATCTCGTCTGTGATATTGCCTTTCTTCTGCATCAGGCGGAAAATAGCAGGCACTTCGTAGCTGCCTTTCTTCACGACTGCACGGATGCCGTCGGGAAGCATTCTGGGGATGTTCTCATAGAAACCACCACCGGTGATATGGCTGCAGCCCTTTACCTTAACGCCTGCGTTCTTCACAGACTTCATAGCCTTCACGTAGATTCTGGTAGGAGCAAGCAGTGCCTCACCAAGAGTCTTGCCCAGCTCGTCATAATAGGTATCCAGGCTCTCTTTTGTCATATCGAATACTTTTCTCACCAGAGAAAAACCATTGGAATGTACACCGGAGGAAGCGATGCCCACCAGTACATCACCGGGCTTGATATTCTCACCGGTGATCAGATCTTTACGTTCTACCACGCCTACGGCAAATCCTGCCAGATCATACTCATCCTCGGGCATCAGTCCGGGATGTTCTGCGGTCTCACCGCCTACCAATGCTGCGTCAGACTGCTTACAGCCCTCTGCCACGCCCTTTACGATAGTAGCGATCTTCTCGGGAATATTGCGTCCGCATGCGATATAATCCAGGAAAAATAAAGGTTCGCCGCCTGCACATGCCACATCGTTTACACACATGGCCACACAGTCGATACCGATGGTATCATGCTTGTCCATTAAAAATGCCAGCTTCAGCTTGGTACCTACACCATCGGTGCCGGACAGGAGCACGGGATCCTCCATATCTTTGATGGCACTTAAGGAAAATGCTCCGGAGAAACCACCGATGCCGCCCATTACTTCGGGACGCATGGTCTCCTTCACGTACTTCTTCATCAGTTCTACAGACTTGTAGCCTGCTTCGATGTCTACTCCAGCTTTCTTGTAATCCATTTTCTCCTCATTTCCGCCGCAGGGGCTCTTTCGTTTTATTAGTGGGGCAGCCTCTTAAGAGGTCCCTGATTCTCTGTCTTATCTTCTTATTTTTTCATGCCTTCCAGGTATGCTTTATAGCCGATCTCCTGCAGTTTTGCATCTTTGGCTTCTACCTGTTCTTTTAATTTTGTGCTGTATGCTTTCAGTTTTCCGAGAAGTTCTGCGTCGGAGGTTGCCAGGATCTTGGCAGCCAGAAGTCCTGCATTGGCGCCGCCGTTAATGGCTACTGTGGCAACAGGAATGCCTGAGGGCATCTGTACGATGGAATACAGAGAATCTCTGCCTCCCAGGGAAGTAGTGTGCATGGGAATACCAATGACAGGCATCGGGAAAATAGCGGCGCACATACCGGGCAGATGTGCTGCCATACCGGCACCGGCAATGATCACCTTGAAGCCTTTTTCCTCCGCACTTTTTGCATATTCAAAAAATACATCCGGCTCTCTGTGAGCGCTGATCACGGTCATCTCATAAGGGATGCCCAATTCTTCCAAAATGTCTGCTGCCTTCGCCATCACAGGCATATCGGAATCACTACCCATTACAATGCCAACCTTAGGGCAATTCTCTGTATTTGCCATAATGTCCTCCTCATGTGTCGGTTTTCACCGATTTTTCCATATATCTATAAGTGTACTAAAATCTTGTCGATGATGCAATGGTTTTATGAAAGTTCCTGCAACGGTTCGTTCAGTTCTTCCGTTCCCGGCAGGACGAATCTGCCGTTTTGAATGATAGTGATCCGGTCTCCGTCCTTTTTCACCGCGGTCAGCTCTGCCAGTTCATCATAAGGAATGGTAATGTCCGTATGACAGTTAAAATATGCCTTGGACGGATTCACACTGCGGAGCGCCGCCACCTCGTTGTCTCTTGCCACGATCTCCTTGCCGTCGGGATTGTATACTTTTACTTCTTCCGCATGGGAATAACAGGTATCTCCCACTGCAAAATGCGGTCCCATCTTCTCTGCGATCAGAATGGGCATTTTGGACTCCACACCCAGTTTTTTTGCTGCCACATAGGCTGTGGTATTCGTGCCGATGGCAAATTCTCCTAAGGGCAGTGTCTTGTGGCGGAACAGGATATTCTCCTTAATAAATGCCTTATTTTCTTCCTCTGTGGCAAAATTGGCGCAATTATAATTTTGGATCTTACCGTTTTCAAAAGTGATCTCCAGATCCTTATATTCCAGACCGTTTAAGAATACCCGGGTTACATGCAGCACACCGTTCGTACCTTCCAGTACCGGAGAGGTAAATACCTCACCCACGGGGATGTTCACATCTGCCACGCAGTTTTCAAAAATAGTCTCTTTCGCAGGGTTCTTCAGTTTCCATAAGTTTACTTTCAGATCGGTATGATTGCCGTTACAACCCTTAATTTCACAATGATCTGCCTGATCCAGGGCATCAATGATGGTCTGCTGGATCCGCTGATATTTTTTATAATCCAGCGTATTGATCTGTATCGTCTCCCGGAACAGTTCCTCGAAGCAGTCACCCACCTCCGGGATCGGGAACGCAATGATCGTGAAGCTGCGCTCTTCTTCTATAATGTACTGTCTCTGCAACTGGCCCATCTGGGTACGGTTCTCTACCAGTAAAGCACTCTGCTCATCCGTCATTTTCAGGCTTTCCGGCTTGTTCACCGGCTCGAATTCCTTCTCTCCGAAGGTCTCCACTACCGCCGGGCCCGCATAACCGCGTGCCTCTTTTTTGTATTTTTCAAACGCGGTATGCATCACTTCCAGTTTTCGACTGCAATACATTTTGTCTAAGAACAGTGCCTTATCATCCTTATGGTCGAACTCGTATTGTCTGTTGGGACTGACGCTGTAGAAGCCATTCTTGTAAATGGACGGATTGTACAAAATGCTGGAAGCTGCACGGTAGATCACCGGCTGCAGTCCCATTTTCTCAAAATTCTCCAGGGCTCTTCTCATCATGCGCTCAAAGCCCAGCTGATAACGGACATCCACGACCGCTTTCTTCGACAGATCCTTGCCGGTTACTTCAAAGCCGATACGATACCCTTCGGTGTAAGTGTCTGCCATGGTATGGATAGTCTCCTCCGGCAGAGAATTCATAAATTCCGCCATTTTCAATTCATTTTCGCCTACATACTCACCGTAAGCATACAGATAACGTAGATCCGTAAAGTCTGCAGTTCGAAGAATTGCCGCTGCAAAATTATTCTCCGGACATACCATTTCACGTACCCGCTCTTCTGCCGCCACATCCGCATAATCACTGACGAACCAGTAGAGGATCTCACGAATAGCTGCATACGTGGGAAGCTTATGGTTTTCCTGCTGTTCATATACAAATGCCGCATATACCTCAGAAAACAGCTCCATCCGGATCACCAGCTCATCCAAACGTCCTTCGTAGGTAAAACCGATCAGGCTCCGCATTTCTGTGTATAAAAAGGACACAAGCACACCGAATTCTTCTCCCAGCATCTTCACAGCATAAGCTGGATTGGCAAAACTGTTCTCATAATTTTCCGGCAAAATATCTTCATACAGAGCACGGTTGCGCTGCTGTAGTTCTTCCAGTGTGGCAGTGGCCTGTTTCCCCTGCTCCAGGAACTGTCTGGTATCCTCGATCAGCAGTAAAAACTTCGCTACTGTTGTAAAATATTCTTTCCAGGGTAGTAACTCCGCTCCCTGGAAATCTTCACCGGGAATCTCCCGGATCCGGAGAAGCGCCAGTTCCAAACGTTCCTGTAAAATTTCTCTTTCTTCCATAATATCTGTTAACTCCTTATTTCCAAATGACTGTCGTGTGTTCCCATGCTCCTGCCTCCGGATGTCATATCTTACAGCCGGCTCCCCAGATACAGGAAAAAGCTGATGCCACCGAGGGAAATTACATTCAATATCGTCCCCAGCACAGGAAAGAACCGGTAAATATCCTTGTCTCTCAGTGTCAGAACGCCAAGGATCAGTCCGATCAGAGAATAGACCGTTGCCAGCACACCGGTGACTCCGTATCCTCCGTGCATCACGCCCCCCTGACTGTAGGACAAATACGTCACAATGCCAAGAGACGCCAGGCTGATGACACCCAGAATCGTAGACATGATCGCTTTATCCGAATGTTTTTTATTCGTAAAAATGTAGTTCTTTTTCCGCATAATATATCTCCTATGGAACCCGAAAAGGGCACTTCCTATGTGGAAATGCCCAATCTGTGTACCAAAACGGCGCCTTTCTTCTCTTTTGTCCTCAGAACAGGATGTGGGATTTGCCGGAGATAAGCTTGCCGCCGCTGATGATCAGCAGTACTCCTGCCGCAATTCCGACTACCAGGGAGATCACTCCCAATACAATATTCAGAGCACCCGCTCCGCGCATGATCTTATAGATTTTCTCTTCCATGGAATCCTCCTGTCTTCTATCCAAAACTTTTCGAAGCCGCCTGCTTAAGCACCATATACGGCGTAATATTCATCAATTGCCTTCTTCAGGGTGTCGTCGATGTATACTTCTCCCTTGTAAGGTCTGTTGTACAGATGATCGATAACATCCTGCATGGTCACGATGGCATGTGCATCGAAGCCGTACTTTTCCTTGATCTCTTCCAGTGCGCTGACTTTACCGCCCAGTCCCTTCTCCATACGGTTCAGGGATACCATCAGACCAACGATCTCTACGTTGGCAGCTCCTCTTACCTTGGGAACCGTCTCTTCCATAGACTTACCGGAAGTGGTAACGTCCTCGATCATGATAACTCTGTCGCCGTCTTTTAAGGAACTTCCCAGGAAGCTTCCCTTATCTGCGCCGTGATCCTTCTCTTCCTTACGGTCGGAACAGTAACGAACCTCTTTGCCGTATAATTTGCTGTAAGCCACTGCGGTTACCACACTGATGGGAATACCCTTATATGCCGGTCCGAACAATACATCGAAATCATCACCATACGTATCATGAATTGCTTTGGCATAGCTCTCCCCCAGCTTCATCAGCTGAGAACCGGTGACATACGCACCAGCATTCATAAAGAAAGGAGACTTTCTACCGCTCTTTAAGGTAAACTCTCCGAATTTCAATGCCTTACAATCCACCATGAACTCGATAAATTCCTGCTTGTACTGTTCCATTCTATGCAAAACCTCCGTAATTTTCATATCTTTTGTTCTGCCCTTTATCATACCATATTTTTTTTTAACATTCAATGAATTTCCTTGCAAAGAAAAAAGGCAGTCAGCTGACTGCCTCAGACTGTAGACAAAACGCTCTTGGTCAGCACTCCAGAAGCGTTTTGTCTGCAGTCTGAGCAGCCTTATTAAGGCTACTCTCTGTTCTTTAATACCTCCGCAGGTACCAGCTTATTCAATCTGCCTACCAGCAGGAAATTGATCACCATATAGCATAGAAGAATTCCACCATAAATCATAATATATATCTGCGGTGTGAACTTCAGGTCCATGCCGATAGCAACATTTGCAATGCAATACGGATACACCAGATCCATGCTCCATTTTGCCAGTGGAACGCAGATCACCGCTCCCAGCAGAATCACATAGAAATTCCCATCCAGATAGAGTCTTCGTATCTCCCTTCTACGGTAACCGAATACTTTCATCAGTGAAATGGAAAAGGCGGAACGATCGATCATCACTTTCATCATCAGATACATGACGATCATAAAAATCAGTGCAGATATTGCCACGAGCATTACTACCATCGGTCCCATCATATCTGTAAAAATCTGTGAGCTTTCCGCCACATTATCTTTGGATACTGTGGCATATAATCTGCAATTATCAATATCCAGTGCATGATCTGCAAACACGACATTATAATAATCGTCCTCCTGATCAAACAATTCCTGCATGACATCCCTGTCCAGGAAAACATAGACGCCGGAGGTGAACGAAACAATATCTTTCACAGTAAATGCATAATCTCTCTCATTCACCTCATCGGAAAGCACCAGCTTGTCACCTACCTTCACACCGAATTTCTGTGCCGCAGCACTGGAGATCACAATCTCATTTTTCTTGTCTGCTGTTGCTATGGGAAAATACGGATTGTCATCATCAATCCCCAGCACTGTCACATCCAGATTGTATCCATAGGCTTCCTTTTTCAGATTCTCGACATACGCCGGTGTTCCACCCTCCGGAACATCCTCCGTAGGATATTTATAAGTATACATATAAGCATACTTTGTTTCTTCCAGACAGGCGTTTCCAAAATTGATACACAGTACCGCACAGTCTATGGACAGCATCAGGATCAGCAGGCAGATGAATATACCGATCACAACAGCAAATGCAGAACGTATTTCCCGCAGCATCTGTCTGATCTGGAATCTGAGCAGAAATTTCATATTTCCCAGATTCATGTTCTGTACCCTGCCGGCTTTTCCTGCCGTCTGCTCGTTACGAAGCAGTGACAGAGCCGTGCGTTTTAACTTTTTATTGATCACCAGATAATTTACCACTGCTGCCGTCACAGGTGGCATGATCAGACTGTAAAAAAGCAGATAACCGGGTGTCACGATCTGCATAGGCGGCAGAGAATAATATGCAATACTATCGCCCATCTGCCAGCCTGTTCCGTATTTGGAAAATCCCAGGATACATCCGACAGCTCCGCCCAGGAAAGAGATCAGCATGGGATTTAACAGATAGTGGAACAGTAATTGTCCCCTGGTCACACCCAGGGCATATAATGCACCTATGACGCTGCTTTCCTTTTCAATATTATGTATCACAAATACGGAAATCACATAAGTAAACAGGACCATGAGAATAATTCCGGCCAGGATACCGGCAAACCTATTGATGACCACATCGCCCGCAGCGGCATCGATACGCGGATTGTCCTCCGCTATCAGAAATTGGGTCAGATTATCAATATCGAAGGTGAAATATTCCTCGATCATATCATCGGCTTCCTCCTGCAGTTCCCGCACGCCATCCCGCAATTCCTTACTTCCGTCTGCGATCTCGCTCACTGCATCCGTATACTCGATGATTCCTTCCCTGAAATCCTCCAGATCCGCCAGGGTGTCTTTTGCTTCCTGCAGGGAATCCCGTAATTTTATATCCATGCTGCTGCCCTCTGCAGCCAACCGATCCAATTCTTCCTTATAATTATCCGCGGTCAGATCCACAGTAATATTATTTTCTTTCAGCTGTGCCTCCACCATGTCCATCAGAGCATCCACTACAGCATCCGTTCCGCTTACCAATGGTTCACTGGCAGTATACAGGACACTCAATCCACCAAACAACTGCTGGGATCCGCCTGCTGCCTCTCCCACACCTGCCGTATAAGCTTTGACACCATCGCGGAACTGTGCCACTGTATCCAGCTGTCCCTTCACCGCTGCCAATTGCGCCGCTGTCTGGGATGCTCCCTTCTGCGTAAACACAGCTGCCATTTGATCCAGCTGTTCTCCGTAACCGTCCAATGTCAGTCCGGAAAAGGTGATCCCATAAGCCGCATATGGCTCCAGCTGAGCCTTTAACTGTTCATTGACCATACCCAGAATGGCATTGAAAATTCCATAGGCTCCCTGGTTCAGTGCAGCACTGTTCTCCGTAATCTTACTCATACCGCCCACCAGCGCGCCGCCTCCGGCGGAAGCCGCATTGACACCATCCGTGTAGGATTTCACGCCGTCCCGGAACTCCTGCAATTCGTCCAGCGATTTTTTAATATCCTGCAGATCCTCCTGCATGGATGCGGTATAAGCATGCGGATCAGCAATCATGGTGTTCAGCTGCTGTTCGTAATTTGACGAAGTCAGCGTCACCTCCACACCGGCATCCTCCAGGCTGTCATTTACCTGCTCCAGCATGGCATCAAACAGGGTATCTGCCGCATCCGTAAGATCCGTATTATGTTCTGCCAGTTCATCTACGCCGTCCGTCAGCTCATTCACGCCATCCAGCAGTTCCCGGATACCGTCCTGAATATCATTTTTCGTTTCTTCTGCATCTGCCAGCATTTCCAGAAAATAGATATCTGTCACCTTGCTGCGATCCAGTTCGAAGGACTGTAGCAGTTCCTTCAGTTCCTGATCCGTCATTGCTCCGTTCAGCAGATAGGTGTAGGTGTAATCCTCCGTCCGGAAATTCTGTCCGCCCGCTTTCAGTGCTTCGTAATCCTCTGCCGTGACGAATCCGACTCCAAACAGATTGCTGTCCACAGTGGTATCTGATGTTTTCTCATATGTTGCATCGTAATCCGGTGTACTTCCGATTCCCGCAACGATGAAATCTCTGCCTCCTACGGTAAGGGTATCCCCTAACCCCAGTTCATGTTTTTCCGCATAGTGCTGTTCCAGCAGGATCTCGCCCTGCATGGGCAACTCTGCCCCCTGTTCAGGAGCAAACAGATCAATCTTCTCTCTCGCCTGATAGATACGTAAGGTAGCCTGGCCCTGATGAAAATCCAGTGAAAAATCCTGCTGTACCGTCACACCTTTATCTGTGATCTGTGTGACCTCACTGTCTGTCAGGGGGACAAATACTCCAAACTGTCCATCCTCTCTGTGATGAACAGCGGCACTCTCCTCTGTTCCCTGCATGATCGTCTCAGACGCCCCCACGATAGCTACCACCATATACATGACCATTGCCACCAGGAAAAACAATGCCAGATAGCGCAGCAGGTTTTCCCGGATATCCCGAAGTACGCGTTTGCTCAATATCCTCTGCATCCTACAAATCCTCCAGTTCTGCCGCCGGAACCCGCTTCTCATTCCGGTAATTCTTGCTGATCTGTCCATCCTTGATCATGATGACCTGATGCACCATATTTTTAATGGAATTATTATGCGTGACGATCAGCATGGTGGTTCCGTACTGTCTGTTGATATCCTCCAGCAGCATCAGAATATCTCTGGAGGTTTTTGAATCCAGCGCTCCCGTGGGTTCATCGCACAACAGAAGGCTGGGATTTTTGATCAGTGCTCTGGCAATGGCACAACGCTGCTGTTGTCCACCGGACAGTTGTGCAGGGAACTTGTTCTGATGTTCCGTGAGACCAAGTACCTGCAATAATTCCTCCAGATCCAAGGGATTTTTCGTCAGATACTGACAGACCTGAATGTTTTCTTTCACCGTCAGATTGGGCACCAGATTATAGAACTGAAAAATGAACCCCAGCTTATTTCTCCGGTAATCGGACAATGCCTTGCTTCCAAGTCCTGCCACTTCCATTCCGTCTACGACAATGGATCCGGAATCTACGGTGTCTAAGCCTCCGATACAATTGAGCAATGTCGATTTACCGGAACCACTGGTACCCTGAATGACACACATTTCACCTTTTTCCACTCCTGCAGTGATCCCTTTCAATACCTGCACATAACCGCCGCCCTCGCCGTAACTTTTCTTCAGGTCTTTTACTTCCAGATACATATCCTTCCTCCTCGTGCTTATTGATAATGATTTTCATTAACATAACACTGTTATGTTAATATCCTGAAACAGCACCCCTGCAAAGTCCGAACTATTTCGGGGTGCATATATCTTAGCTTTCCGTCATCATGCCCATCCAGCCCCGGGCCAAATACCTGGTCAGGGCATCCACATGCTTCAGTGCCATACTTTCCTCCGATTCATGCAGAAACAGATGCATGAAAGTATCTACCATAATGTGCGCCATCCAATGTGTCATATAATCATCGATCCGCGGTCTCCCGGTAGCGCCGGTCACCATATCGCATAATCTGCGGTACTGCTGTTCCGAAATATCCACGATCTCGTCCAGACAATTTTCGAAGCGGGATCCCTGAGACTTTGTCAACAACAATAGAAAGGCATCCCGATTCGCATACATTTGCCTTATAATCTCTCTCGAGGTCTCCAGGTCATCATCGTTCTGTTCCAGTCTGACCACCTGCGTTTCACTTCGCATCTCCGCAGCATAATGTTCCTCCATTGTCAGATAGAGTTGTTTCAGCGGTTTTTCCACCAATGCAGCAAAAAGATCTTCCTTATCTTTGAAGAAAAAATACAATGCTCCCGTGGTCACCCCGGCTTCTTTGCAGATGTTCCGCAGGGAAGCCTTCATATATCCCTTTTCCAGGAACTCTCTCCCCGCACATTCCAAAAGATGCTTTCTGGTCTCTTTATTCTCCTTTGCGGCTTCTTTTTTTATGTCATTTCCCTCCTTATTGTGTTTACATCTGTTCACTTATTCACATAACATTGTTATGTCTGAATTATAAATAAAAACAGGATTGCTGTCAACCCTGTTTTTATTCGTATTTCTATCTTCTGTTTTATTTTGTTTTCAACTGATCGATTTTCTCCTGCAGATCTGCAATGGCACGCTGACTATTCTTAATGGCTTCACACTGCTTCTCAAAAGGAGGCTCAGGCATATCACTGTACTGCTCAAAATAAATCTTGCCGATCTCCAGATAATTTTTCTTCATCACTTCTTCGCAGGTAGAAATCTGGCTCTTCAGATTTGCAATAGCCGCCAGTTCTTTTGCCTTATCTGCCGCCACTTTTCCTTTTTCTGTAATGGTATCGCCAATCTTCTCTATAATATCCATGGTATGATCTCCTTTCCGGTACTATTATTTTACTCTTGCACGTTTTCCACGTCAATAGCAGACCCTTGTGTTCAGTTTATGTTTATAGTAAGATAGAAATATATTATTTTTATCTTACGCTACAAAGGAGTGTTCATTTTCATGTCCAGATCAACCAAAAAAGAAAATCTTCTATTCTGCATTGTTTCAACTTTAATCTCAACATTTGGGATTCTGTTGATTCTGAAATCCAACGGCTTTTATCCTTTTAAGGAAGTAACTCTTTTTACCTTTGATATGAAAGAACAGTATCTGCCGTTTTTCTCCTCTTTGCATTATCTGATCGGTGGAGATGATTCCATTTTCTTTCATTGGTCTAAATCCCTCGGCGGCAATTATATTGGTCTGTATGCCTACTATCTTGCAAGCCCTTTTTCCTGGCTGACAACACTGTTTTCCATTGAAAAACTGCCTCTTGCTATTTTTCTCATGACCGTCAGCAAAATCTCGCTCTCCGGATTAACGTTTTCGGTTTATGTTAATTTCCTGTGGAATAAATATAATTCATTACCCGCACAGACCTCTTCTTATCGAAGATTACTCGCTCATTTAACGTTGCTTCCACTGCCCATTGCATACGCGCTGATGTCATATAATCTGCAATTTGCACTATCCATCATGTGGTTGGATGGTGTCATTTTATTGCCTTTACTCCTGCTTGGAGTGGAAAAACTGCTGGACAAGCAACGTAATCTTTGGTTCATTCTGCCATTAACAGCAATTTTCTATTTCAACTATTATATCTCTTATATGGCAGGAATCTTTTGTGCCCTTTATCTTCTTTTCAGACTTCTTACCACTTACTCTCACTCCCGGCACGACTTGTGGAGAATTCTGAAAAATTTCGCTCTTTCTACATTAATATCCTTGGGACTGGCAGCTCCTTTGCTGATCCCGACTTTTTCCGATATGTTTATCGGAAAACTGTCGGATCCTCTGACCAGTGTTGTTTATGATCCTCGATTGATCAACCAGCCACTATCCGATATATTGGGACAACTTCGCAATGGCACCGTCAACTACCTTGGGGTCACCGGGCTTCCCAATATTTATTGCGGGTATCTCGCTATTCTTTTGTCCATTCTTTTCCTGTTTTGCAAACGGATCTCTCTCCGGGAAAGGATTGGCGCCTTTTTACTGACAAGCTTCCTGCTTCTTAGTTTTTATCTTTGGCCGTTGAATATCTTTTGGCACGGCTTTATAACACCTAATTCCTTCAACTACAGATATTCCTTTTTATTCAGCTTCTGCCTGTTGTATATGAGTTGCCGCTTTCTATGTGTTCTTTCGTATCAATTACCATGTTTTTTAGAGAAGACGCATCGTTTCCCGGCATTGGAGCTTGTGGTTGGACTGCTTTTGCTAATTACCTCAGCCGATCTCGGTATCAATGGCAGAGCCATTTTCCGCAATATTGATTACGCAACTCCTTATATGCGTATGGATGAATACGTATCTTATCTGAATGACAACAAACCACTGATTGATGACATTAAAGCCTCGGACTCCGGAATGTACCGTATCTGTCAGAATTACCAGCTTACTTCCAATGATCCAATGCTTTTGGGATTTAAGGGAATGTTTCATTATTCTTCCACTTATACCCAAAGTGTCAACGCTCTGACATCTAAGCTCGGAATCGGTCAGGCATGGTTATGGAATACCGGCTATGGTACCACCCCTGTGACAGACAGTCTGTTGGGCGTGAAATATCTTTTGTCAGACACTGCAGAGCCTTCCGGATATTACTCCTTAAAAACGACGGATAATTCGGTGTCCGTTTACGAGAATCCTTCTGCTATGGAATTTATCTACAGTGCACCTTTGGCTTCGGCGGATATCTCATTTACTTCTGATCCTTTTGAAAATCAGAGCCGTTATCTGAATAACTTATGCGGATCGAATACTTTATTCTATCAGAAATACGATATAGAGCTCGCCAATCCTGCTGGCAGTCTGCCTGCTGATCTGGAATATGACCCTGTTTCCTCCTGGAGCTATTCTTTCATCGCCGAGAATACGGATCCGGTATATATGTATATGCCCCTGACTCCATTTGTCTCTGCAGATATTTATGTCAATGATGCTTTGGCAGGATCTTTTGAGTACGGTAAAAGTATTTATAATCTCTGTCTTGGATGTTTCCACGCCGGGGAAGCCGTTACGGTAACCGTTGTCTCAGCCTCAGCGACAGCGCCCGGTGATACTTATATTGAGTCTTTGGATACTTTAGCGTTGCAGGATGCTTTGACCTCTCTACAGACCGGTGAAATTACTCTTACCTCCCACAGCTCTGGAAGACTTTCCGGTAATATTTCGGTACATAAAGGTGATACCATTGTTACCTCCATTCCTTATGATGTCGGCTGGCATATTCGTCTGGATGGTCATAAAGTACATGCCTCTGATATCGGAACCTATGCAGATACTTTTCTCACGATACAGGCCCCTGAGGGAGAACATCATTTAGAAATGTATTATCTGTCACCCGGCATCGTCCCGGGACTTCTGATCCTTTTGATCACTTTAATGCTTCTTCTGGTCGTAAACTTTTTACAAACGCATAAGAAAAAGCAACGGTAATACATTGCGCCGCACGGAACACTTGTGCTATAATCGCTTTGTAAATCCAATGGAGGTGACAGCATGCAGCCGCTATACACTACTTTGAAAGTCAATAACGAAATTGAATTATGTGAAGTTTCTGATCCTGATTGTAAGCAGCTTATTGAGCGGGCTCTTTTAAAAAATCGGATTTCCTATTATATTCGTTGGCCGAAGTCCTCTTTTTTTAACAGGAAAAAGGATTCCTGTATTATCTGTATCAACGATAATGTCCGGGACACAGCTGAAGAGATCGTACGTGGGATCTGTGACGAGTCCGGATATAATGTCCGCTTTATTTTAAAACGCTCCTCTAATACATATTTATAAAAAT
>OHPJ01000150.1_pt1 | contig 41120 bp, 32 predicted proteins | sample 1577701 | NCBI WGS metagenome assembly OHPJ01 (sample SAMEA3879517, study PRJEB24766) | human gut metagenome | biome: human-associated habitat; feature: feces | place: USA | collected 1985/1987 | reverse complement strand
AGCCCGCCTGCCCACCCACATCAACATCCGGGCGGCGGACACCGGCCTTGCCAAGGACAGCGTCGTGCTGCTGGAGCAGATCCGCACGCTGGACAAACACCGCCTCCGCGAGCGGGCGGGGCAGATCACCCCCGCCGACCAGAAGCGGGTGGATCAGGCACTGGACGTCAGCTTAGGGCTGACCAGTTTTTGAGTTGGTTTTGAAAAAAGGTTTTCAGAAAAAGGGCTGTTGCACAAGGATAGAAGCCAGTGCAGCAGCCCTTTTTCTGAGAAGAAAAACTTGCCGGGACAACAAAAACTGCGTTCCATAGCGGTTTTTTCTTTTTTTGCAACAGTCTGTTTTGCAGCCAGATATCGGGTAGATTCGGGCCTGTTTCATTCCGTATCTTCATAATGCAACCACTCTTATGAAAATGGAAGGAGGTAATCCGTCGGTTCTTTCCAAATTTTCAAGTAGCAAACGGAATGGATCAAACACCATACACAATTTTCAGAGCTTGTTTTGCGCAGAAACTGGGGCTGGATGCGGTCTGGTTCGGCACTTGGCCGCAGATGGACCGGGGCATTTCGACACACATCTTCTTGTTCTCGTAATTTGTCGGGGCGAAGCCCCTCCATCTGCTGTCGTAGACCGTTCTGTCGCTTAAAAGCCCCACTGGGGCTTTCATTGCTCCGCTCCGCTGCGCAAACGCGAACTTTGCTCTGCAAAATGCTTGTTGGGAAATCCCAAACCCTTGAACTGCATCGTGCCGATGCAGGCTGCGCAATTTCATTGCTATTGCTGTACCGTTATGGCTTTACCGATGGCGAAGAGTATCTGCTGATCGGTACGGCAATATACTTTCACCTGACAAAAGGCCGCGCCAAAAAGACGGAGGAACAGGCCATGGATAACCTGTGGCTGGAACTGCCGTGGTGGTTTGTCTGAAGAGGCAGAATGGAATGTGAACGGAAAATGTATGTGTTGCTCTATAGATTTATGGTACATTATGAGAACGTCGCTAATTTTGAAATTCCATTTTTCTTGTGGAATCTTGTGACTATCTCATAGTTCCGCAAAAGCACCGTCGTGTACTTTGACGTAGCTTTTGGTATCTTTTAGTGTCTAAAATGGCTCTTTGTACCCAGAACCGTACCCGAGAATTTTGGGGTATGAAACTCGACACTTACGGTTACCATTTTACCATGCCCATATTAAAACCCTAACAACCCGTGTAGTGTTTGTCTGCGGGAAGTGCAGGCCACCGGCCAGAGCGAGATGATCTGAAGTTGGAGCAGGAGAAAAATATTTCAAAAGAATGCAGTGTCCGTTGAAGAATTTTGCCACAATATGCTATAATGACTACTATAGGCAGATCGTATTGTGTCGTGCGAATGGACAAAAACGGATACGGAGGAGATCCTTATGACGATTTTGATCGTAGATGATGAGTTCCGGATTGGGCAACTGATTCGGAGACTGATCCACTTTGAAGAGCTGGGTCTGGAGCTGATCGATGTATTCGACGATAGCGAAAAGGCCTTGGGGGCGATTTTGCTTCACCATCCGGACGTTGTGATCTCCGATATAAAGATGCCGGGCATGGATGGTCTGGAACTGGTGCGGCGGACACAGGAGGCAGGGATTGCATCGCGCTTTGTCTTTGTAAGCGGCTTCCGGGAGTTTGAGTATGCCCACAAGGCCTTGCAATATGGCGTGGAAGACTATCTTCTGAAGCCCGTGAAGGAAGAAGATCTGAACAATATTCTTCAGAAACTGAGCGATGGTCACGAGCAGGTGCTGCAGCATCGGCGGGAAGAAAAACAGTTGCAAGAAGAAGCGCGCCGGGGCCGTTATATCCGGGGATTTGACCTGATTCAGGCCATCGAAAGTGCTGGAGAGTGGGTCGATTGGCAGGAACTGAACCGGATGATGCAGAGTAATGTACAGAATGGGAAGATGCTGGCTTTTCTGTTGCAGTTGGATTATTACGATGCTTCCCAGCAGGATGACATCCAAGACCGCATGGTTATCAACAATCTAATTACCATGACGGAGGATCGACTGCGGCCACATTTGTATGAGCAACTGTACGCCGTGCAGGATAAGACCCTGATGATCGGTCTGTTGAACTACGCCCCCGCCGCAAGCACGATGGTGCGGCAGGAATTGTACACCGTGTATGCCGATGTGCGGCGGTATCTGTCGGGATTCCCGGAGTATGTCGCTACGCTGGCGTTCGGTGAAGAGATCACACCGCAGCAGGGAAAGTTGTCACTTCAAACGGCCCGCCAGCGGATGAATTGGCGGATCGCGCTGGGGGCAAACCGTATCATCGGGCCGGAACACTTTGTTACTAATCCAAAACTCGGAGAGCTGGATACCATTGCCCGCGCCCAGCTGCAGAATGCGGTAGAAGCTTTGAACGCTGCGGCGGCAAGCCGCGTGTGGCAGGATCTAGTGCGTCAGATTCAAAGCAATTCCCAGAATGACCCGGCCTTGTACTATACGCTGGCCCGGTGTTTCCTGAATACCTTCTACGGCGACCTGACTTGGGATGAGCGCCGTACCCGGCAGTGTCGAAATTGGCTGGAACAGGTGCGGCATTGCTGGCAGCTTCCGCAGCTGAACGAACTGGTGGAACAGGCAATCGCGGAAGAATTGCAGACCCAGCAAAAGGAATTGGACAACCAAACGGCTCGTCCGGTGCGGATGGCCTTGGATTACATTGCCGAGAATTATGCACAGAAGATCGGGCTGGATGAAATCGCCGAAATGCTGCAGATGAACAGCTCCTACTTTTCCACGCTGTTCAAAAAGGAAACCGGAAGGAACTTCCAGAATTATCTGACGGAATATCGCATTGAAAAAGCCAAAGAGCTGCTGCGCACCACAAATGAGACCATGATGAGCGTTGCCGAGCAGGTGGGGTATCAGGACACGCGGTATTTCAGTCAGTGCTTTGTCAAAGTGGTGGGAGTAAAGCCTTCGCTGTACCGAAAAATGTATTCCTGAGAGGTGAATGCAATGAAGTGGATGGATCGGGTGTGGGCACTGCTGGTGCTGGCTGCCGCCGCAGTACTGGGGGCACTGTTATGCGGACATATCGTCGGTGCAAAGCAGGCACAGACAGCGCTGCTCTTGGTGGCAACAACGGCGCTGCTGGTGCTGGCCGGGACGCTGGTATGGATCGGAAAACAGCTGCAGGATATTCTTCGGCGGCTGAAGGAGCAGGAGTATACTAGCTTGCTGCCCAATGAAGAAAAAAACAAGGCGCTACCGTTTTATCCGCAGCTATGGGATGCGGTGATGAACCAAGTAGATATGGCCAAAGAGAGTGACGCTGCAGAAGAATACGAACGACAGGCAACGCTACAAGCCTTGCAGAGCCAGATCAACCCGCATTTCCTCTACAATACGTTGGAGTGTATCCGGGGTCAAGCACTGATGGATGGCAATACCAGTGTGGCCTATATGCTGGAGGCGTTGGGGAATTTCTTCCGTTACAGCATCAGCCGCCGGGAAAATGTGGTGACACTGGCAGATGAGATCAACAATATCCGCAGCTATATGCTGATCCAGAATTATCGCTTTTTGAATCGGTATCGATTTGAGCTGGAATATCTAGAGGACGAAGAGCCGCTTCTGGGGTGCTACGTGCCCAAACTGACCCTTCAGCCTATTGTGGAAAATGCACTGATCCACGGGTTTCAAAATCAGAAGTCCGGCTGTGTGACTTTGACGGTGGATGCCTCGGATAGTATGTTGATGCTTACGGTCTCAGACGATGGCGAAGGCATGGATGCCGCAGTTCTGGAAGAACTGAACCGGAAGATTCAGAGCCGCCAGACCCTTTTGCGGAAACCTGCCTCCCACGGGAACGGCATCGCACTGCAGAATGTGAACCGCCGCATTATGATGCTGTATGGGCGGTCCTACGGCTTGCACGCTTATTCCACGCCGGGTCGCGGCACGGATGTGGAAATCATACTCCCGCGGATCACCAAGGCGGAGGTGACACCATGAACCCGGTCCTGATGCGAGCGAAGGCATTGGCCTTTGGAACAGAAGAGCATACAGAGGCCCGCGATCTTGATTTTGTGCTGCGCTGCGGGGAGCTGACCGCGCTGGTGGGAGAGCAGACACTGTTTGACGGCCTGAACGGAAACTGCGCTGTGCAGCGTGGCATGATCCTGACCCCGGAGGGGAAAATCTTTCCGCTGCAGAAAAAGGTATTCGCAGCGGGCAGTTTTTTCACTGAGGAAACCAGCAGCCGGGTGCAGGGGGTGGAATTGACAGAAATGTTGTTTCTGATGCAGCCGGGGGGCTGCAAGCGGCTGCATTGGAATACCGCCCGACGGCGGAAGTTGGCGCAGGAATTGCTGGATCAGGTGCAGCTGGAACGCGATGTCCGGGAGGACGTGAGCCGCCTGAGCCCCATGGAGTGCTTCCAGCTCAATCTGGCCGCAGCTCTGGATTCCGGCGCAAGCCTGATGACTATTCAGGAGGATTTCGAGGGCTTTTCGGTGGCGGACTTCGACCAGCTGGTGCCGATCCTGAAAAAGCTCCAGCAGACCACAGGATTGGCCATCCTGCTGAACACCAACAGCTTACGGGCGCTGGAAAAGCTGGCCGATGAGGTGTTCGTGTTCCGGAATGGCACCATTGCCAAAAAGCTGCGGGGGGAGAAGATCGCTCCCCGCACCATTCTGGATCATTTGGGTGGTGCGCAGGCCGCTTCAGAGGCACCCCGGCCACAGCGGGAAACATTGTTTGAGATACAGGGTCTTCAGGTTCGGGGGTGTTCTTGCCCCATTGTGCTGCATCGGGGTGAGATACTACATCTGGTGGACTATGACGTGAGGGAAAAACAGGAACTTTACCGCATCGTTTCGGGGCAGCAGCTGGTGTCGGGGGTGTCCCTGCAATACGAGGGGCATCCGCTGCCTCAGAATTGGCCGCACAGCCCGGAACGTTACCCAATCACGGCGCTGGATCGGTTCGGGGCGCAGGGACTGTTTCCGCAGATGTCGGTGGCTCAGAACCTAATCTTTCCAGCCCTACGGCGACTCTGCGGGCCTTTTGGGCTGTTGGACAAAGGGTTGGAACAGGCAGCTTTGAAGGAGTGGGATAGAAAAAAACAGTTGGATGGCAAAAACATGGCGCAGCTGACCCAAGCACAGGCAATCGCCCTGCAGATGGAAAGCTGGATTCTTGCCCGCCGGAAAGTGCTGATCCTGCTGGAGCCCTTCCTGCACACGGATACTGCTAGCCGTTCAGTTTTGCAGAGTGCGTTTGCCCGGTTCCGGGGGCAAGGCGGTGCCATTCTGGTGATTTCCTCCAGCCGGACATCGTACCTAGGCATTTCGGAACAAGACGCCGCTGCAGAGCAGTGGGCACCATGGTACGACCAGATCTTGGATGTTCAGGAGGTGTGCCGCGATGAAACATAAAATTCCGCGTGTGGCAGCACGCTTTCCGGCTTTTTGGCTGATCCTGACGGTATATCTGCTGGAATTTGGCGTGCCGGGGCCGGGCCAGTGCCATCTGATCCTGCGCCAGCTGAGTATGTGGGTCCCAGCGGTGCTGGGCATGATGCTGATGCGGCTTTCGGGCAGTTACAACATGGCGGTGGGAACCCAGATGACCTTTTCAGCGGCGTTGCTGGGGATCCTGCTGCAATGGTACTCCGTTCCGATGTGGGCGGCCTGTGTCGTGGTGCTGGCTGTGGCCGTGGTATTGGGGATTCTTTATACAGTGCTGTCGAATAGGATGCAGATTCCGCTGTTTTATCTGTCGCTCTGTGTTCACCTGCTGCTGGACGGCCTGAACGGCTTTTTCTACCGGATGACCAGACAGACCTCCAATTATGCTTATGCAGGCGCGGATCGCACCCGCTGGCTTGGGGTGCCGCTGTGGTGCTGGATCGCGCTGGCGGCGCTGGCACTGGGGACTGCCTATCTGAACCGCACCACCTATGGCCGCTCCCTTTTCCTGCTGCCGTGGTATCACGATGTCCGTTGGCAGGAGATCGGTGAAAGCCGACGGATAAAAACAGGGACAAGGCTGAAGCTGGACCTCATCCTTGGGGCTGCAAATGTCCTGAGCTGCGTTCTGGTGGGGCTTTCCGGGATCCTGTTGGCTCTGCGGGGCGGAACAACGGCTTTTTACTCCGGCATGAACTATACTTGCCGCATTCTGACGGCGGCTTCCATCGGCGGCTGGATGAACGCCACCCGCCGCAGCCTTCCGGTGGGGGCGCTGCTGGGCAGTATGAGCCTTGTGCTGATCCTGATGCTGGAAGTCCATCTGCGGATCACGAGTTCGTACGTAGAGTATTGTCTGAGCGCCGTGCTGATCCTGATGAGTGCGGCGTGGGGGGCGGCCCAAAAGAAAAAACGGCTGCAACCCAAAAATCGTATCACTTAATCCAAAACTTGTCTCATTGTAACAAAATTTTTTGTGTAATATAATAGTCTCAACAGAAGCGGAACGTCAGAAGTTCCGTATCACAGCAGAAAACCGAAACGTACCTGAACAAAAAAGAAGGAGATTTTGTTATGAAAAAGATCACGCGCCGCAGTTTTCTGAAAGCGTCTGCTGCCGCTATGGTAGCTTCTGGTCTGGCCGCCTGCGGCGGCTCTGCATCCTCCACCGCAGTATCCTCCGTGGCAAGCGCCGCAGGTTCTGCCGCAGCTGCAGGCAAGGGCACCATCGGCATCCTGATGCCGACCCTGAACGCTGAATTCTTTGCAGTTACAGCCAACTCCATGGCAGCGCGGCTGGCGGAAGAGGGTTACACCGGAAACATTCAGGGTTTTGACAACGATGCAGCACAGGCTGTTTCCGTCATCGAGAACTTTATCACCGATGGAGTGCAGGGTATTGCCTATATGACAGTGGATACAGCAGGAGATGATGCTCTGAAGGATGCCATGGATGCGGGAATCAAGGTGCTGACTTGCGGCGTGGAAAATGCAAACTACGATGTCTGCCAGATCATGGATAATAAGGCGACTGGCTACCAGATCGGTGAGATGGCGGCAAATTACATCAACGAGAACTTTGGCGGTTCTGCCAAGGTGGCCTACATCACCTCCACCAAGAGCCAGAACATGATGGATCGTGTGGAGGGCTACCGCCAGGCCATGGAAGAACTCTGTCCGGGTGCCGATGTGGTCTACGAGGCCGAGTGTGTGGATGTTGGCCAAGGTACGACCTTTGCCGAGAACCTGAACACTCTGCACCCCGATTGCAAGATCATCCTCAGCTACTCCGATACTTACACCAAGGAGATCGCGGAGGTGTGGAATGCGTTGAGCTATCCGAAGGATGCCGCCTGCTTTGGCCACGACGCAGAGGCAGCTGTGCTGAAGAACATTGCCGAGGGCGGCTACATCAAGGGGACCGTTTCGGCGGGCGATCCCGGTGTTGCGATGGCAGAGGGTATGATCGGCTGCCTGAACGGGGAGTACAAAGATCATGAGCTGGTCGTTATGGCCGGAACAGAAGTCACGCCGGCCAACGTTGGCGATTTTTATAAGGCCTGACCGCGGAACCATCTGAAACAAGCCGCCCTCATGCGTCGCGTGAGGGCGGTCTTCTAAAAAAGAAAGGAGAAAAGCCGTGGCAGGAGCATCAGGAAAAGTTGTGCTGAGGACAGATCATCTCAGCAAGGAGTTTCCCGGCGTCAAGGCACTGGATGATGTTTCCATGGAGTTCCGGGAAGGCGAAGTCCACTGCCTGATCGGGGAAAACGGAGCAGGAAAATCCACGCTGATCAAAGCCATCGCAGGCTACCACGCCCCCACCAGCGGCACCATTACGGTGCATGGAAAAGAATATTCGGAGATGACCATTCCGCTGGCAGCGGAATGCGGCATCCAAGTTATTTATCAGGAGTTCAACAACGTTCCGCCCCTGACCGCCGCCGAAAATGTTTTTCTTGGCGTGCGCACCAATTCCGGCCTGTTCGTGGATTTTGAGGGCCGCCGGAAAGCCGCCAAGGAACTGTTCCAGCGGTTGGGCGTTGAGCTGGACCCGGATCAGATCGTGGGGACCATGAGCCCCGCCCAGATGCAGATCGTGGAGATCGCAAAATCTGTGAGCAAGAACGCGAAGATCCTGATCATGGACGAGCCCACCGCTCCGCTGACTGTGGACGAAGTGAAGCTCCTGTTCAAGATCATCCGGGATCTGAAAGCGCAGGGAGTGACCATCATCTACATCAGCCATCGGCTGGAAGAACTGTTTGAGATCGGCGACCGGATCAGCGTGATGCGGGACGGCAAGTATGTCTGTACCATGGATGTGAAGGATGCCACCCAGCAGAAGCTGATCGCGGCCATGGTGGGCCGCGAGGTCAGCCAGACCTGCCCCGCCCGCTCCAATGTGATTATCGGGGAAGAGCTGCTGCGGCTGGAACACGTTTGCGGCAACGGCGATACCGATATCAACTTCACCTTGCACAAGGGCGAAGTGCTGGGCTTTGGCGGTCTGGTGGGTGCCGGACGAACGGAACTGATGGAAGTGATCTATGGTGCCCAGCCGCTGGAAAGTGGTCAGATCTACTACAAGGGGCAGCCGGTCAAGATCGACAGCCCTCGTAAAGGCATCAAAACCGGTATTGGTCTAGTGCCGGAGGACCGCAAGGGCAAGGGCCTGTTCCTGGATAAGGGCGTTGCCTGGAATTCAACCATCAATTGCCTGGATCGCTTCGCCAATGGTACGTTTGGTTTAGTACGCACCAAAGAGGTGGAAAAGGAAGCTGAAAAATACCAGAAAGCGTTCAATATCAAAACGCCTAGCCTGAACCAGCTGGTCATGAACCTTTCCGGCGGCAACCAGCAGAAAGTGGTTTTGGCCAAGACCATGGCGGCAGATGCGGAGGTTATCATTTTTGATGAGCCCACCCGCGGCATCGACGTAGGGGCCAAGCAGGAGATCTATAACCTGATGAACGAGCTGGCCGCCCAGGGCAAGGGGATCCTGATGGTGTCCTCTGATATGCCGGAGCTGCTGGGAATGTGCGACCGCATCGTGGTGATCTCCGAAGGCCGACAGACCGGCATCGTGGACAAAGAAGATTTCAGTCAGGAAACGATCCTGTCGATGGCATCCATCAGTGCCGTCAAGGATGCTTGACGGGGAAGAAAGGTAGTGCAAAATGGATCTGTATAAATTCTATAAAAAATACGGCCTGTTTGTGATCTTGGCCATTTTCATCGTTGTATTCTCCGCACTCAACACTCAGTTTCTGACCCCCGGCAACCTGCTGAACATTCTGCGCCAGATCTCCATGTTTGGCATTGTGGTGGTGGGTTACACCATGGTCATGATCAGCGGCGGATGTGACATGTCTGTCGGCGGTCAGCTGGCACTGTGCGGCATGTTTGCCGCCACCCTGAACGTTACCTACGGCCTGCCCACTTTTGTGGTAGTCATCCTGACGTTGATGCTGGGGGCGCTGTTCGGTTTGATCAACGGCCTGCTGATGAACGTATTCAATATCATGCCCCTGATCGTTACCTTGGGCACCATGCTGTTCTTCCAGGGTGCTTCCTACATCATCTCTGGCGGTGTGGCTATCTTCGGCCTGTCCGACAGCTTCAAGTTTATCGGTCAGGGTTATCTGGGTTTTGTGCCTCTGCCCATCGTCATCCTGCTGGTCATCGGTATGCTGGGTTACATCGTGCTGCACAAGACCTATTTCGGCCGTCAAATCTACGCCATGGGCGGCAACCCGGAGGCTGCTCGTCTGGCAGGTGTGAACATCAAAAAATATCGCTTGGCGGTGTTTACTATTACGGGTATTCTGGCAGCGGTGGCTGGCATCATCATGGCCGCTCGTACCGGTTCGGCACAGCCTTCAGCTGGTGCTTCTTACCCCTTTGACTGCATGACTGCAGTGGTTCTGGGCGGCGTTTCCTTTGCTGGCGGCAGCGGCAGTATGCTGGGTGCTATGATGGGCGTGATCATTATTGGTGTGCTGAACAACGGAATGCAGCTTGTTGGCATGGACAGCAATATGATTAACTGTGTGAAGGGCATCGTTCTGCTGATTGCCATCGGTATCGACAGTGTGCAACGAACGGGTAAAAAGGCAAAGAAAGTCTGATCTTCAGAATTATCGGCCCGGAATGAGAGCGGCGCTCCCGTTTCGGGTTTTCTTTGAAACAAGGAGAAATTTTTATGGCAATTCGTCAACCCATTGTTTCCGAAATCGCATACCGTACCTGGTGCATTGATGAATACGGCATGGATGCAATGTTCCTGCTGGAGGGCGATGAAAAAGCTCTGCTCATCGATACTGGCACCGGCGTGTTCGACATTCCAGAGCTTGTCCGTCAGCTGACCGATAAACCTGTCATGGTGACTCTGACTCATGGCCACATCGACCATGCAGGCGGCATGGATCAGTTCGAGGAAGTGTACCTTCACCCGGCGGATTTTGCCATGGCGCAGGCGGTAACGCTCGAAGAACGCGGCGGTTATGTGGACACTATGCTCTCCATGTCAGATGGCATCTACAGCGTGACCCGCTATGATGTGGTGGTGCCCAAAACCCGTGCAAGGCTGCTGCCTTTGCAGGGGGGGACATACCTGCATCTGGGCAACCGCGATGTGATGGTCTTTGACACGCCGGGCCATACACCCGGTGGCCTAAGTTATCTGGATAAAAAGGAGCGGCTGTTGTTCAGCGGAGATGCCTGCAATATGAATACTCTGCTGGCTGCCATGGGCCAGCCAGCCACGGAGCGCACTTGTGTAACGGCGCTGAAGCAAACGGCAGAAAAGCTGGAAGCACTGCATCCGTATTACGACCGCCATTACAACGGCCATATCGGCTATGCTGATGCCAAAAGCTGTATGCCGATGCCGGAGTGTTTGGTGCGGGACTGTATCGCTCTGTGCGAAAACTTGCTCGCCGGTACTATCGTAGGCGAAAAAGTGGAGAATCCTTTCTGCGGCGAATGCCGTCTGGCCCGGAACAACACGATGCAGATCGTGTATCGGGATGATCAGGTGAAGTAAAGATGAAGCAATACCTTTTGATCGACATCGGCGGCACATTTATCAAATACAGCCTGACCGATGCCCATGCACAAAAAGTCTCCGGCGGTAAGGTGCCCACTCCTTTGACGGGCATGGATGACCTGCTGGCTACCATCGAGGGCTTTGCAGCCCCATGGAAAGGCCAGTTTGAGGGTTGTGCCGTTTCCATGCCGGGCCGCATTGATACCAAACGCGGCATAGCCCACACGGGCGGGATACTCAGTGGGTTCATGTGGGAGCAGCCCTTTGCCTCCTTGCTAGAGCAGAGTCTAGGCGTTCCGGTGGTCATCGCCAACGATGGAAAATGCGCAGCGGCTGCGGAAGCGTGGACCGGGTCTCTGGCCGGGGTGGACAATGGTCTTGTTCTGGTGTTGGGCACAGGCATCGGCGGCGGCATCATCCTGAATGGCAGGGTGTACATGGGATCGCATTCGGCTGCAGGTGAGGTGAGTAACTTGGTCACCGAATTGGGTAGCATGGAGGGCGACGATTTTCGATTTGAGGTGATCGGCAAGGTGGCAGAAAGCCCAGTATGGGCCGGGAAAGCCTCCGCCAGCGGCTTGATTGCTGCCTATGCAGCGGAAAAGCAGCTGCCCGCCCATGCGCCGCAGCCCACCGGCGAAGAAATCTTTGCGGCTTATGCAGCAGGGGAGCCGGAGGCCTGCCGGGCTCTAAAAAAGTTTGCCCGCCGTGTGGCGCTGGGCATCATCGGCCTGCAAAGCGTGCTGGACGTGGAGCGGGTCGCCATTGGCGGCGGCATCAGCGCGGCGGATGCTCTGCTGCCTGCCATCCAAACGGAGCTGGATGACCTGTTTGCACGCTGCCCGGTGTTCCCCATGCTGGAGCCGGAGCTGGTGCGCTGCCGCTACGGCAATGATGCCAATATGATCGGCGCACTGAAGCTGTTTTTTGAACGGACCCCCGCCTGAACCACAACAAATTAAGATAGGAGTAGAAACTATGAGTGATTTTCGCAATGACTTTTTGTGGGGTGGCGCCTGTGCGGCCAACCAGTTTGAGGGCGCATGGGATGTGGATGGCAAAGGCCCCAGTGTCCCAGATATGTGTACCAACGGCTCCCATACCAGCCCGCGCTGGGTAACGGCCACCACTCTGCCCGATAAGCTCTACCCCAGCCACGAGGCCATTGACTTCTACCATCATTACGAAGAGGATATCGCGCTCTTCGCTGAGATGGGTTTCAAGACCTTCCGTACTTCCATCAACTGGACCCGCATTTTCCCCACCGGCATGGAGACGGAACCCAACGAGAAGGGCCTTGAATTTTACGACAAGGTCTTTGATTGTTGCAAGAAGCATGGCATCGAGCCTCTGGTCACCATCAGCCACTACGAGCTGCCTTACGCGCTAGTGGAAAAGTATAACGGCTGGATCGGGCGAGAGGTCATCGACTGCTATCTGACCTATTGCAAAACCATTTTTGAGCGCTATAAGGACAAGGTCAAGTACTGGCTGACCTTTAACGAGATCAACATGGGCACGCTGCCCCACGGGAACTTCCTGGCAATCTGCCAGATAAAGGATTACACAGGCCCGGTCAATGAGATCCCGGATAACGAGGAATTGCGTTTTCAGGCTCTGCATCACCAGTTTGTGGCCAGCGCTCTGGCGGTCCGGTATGCCCACGAGCATTACCCGCAGTTCAAACTGGGTGACATGAACCTGTTTGCCACTTGCTATCCGCTGACGCCGGACCCGGAGGATGTACTGGCCTGCCAGCAGCGGGAGCAGATCGTCAACTGGTTCTGTTCGGACGTGCAGGTGCGCGGCGCATATCCCAGCTATATCCGGCGGTTTTTCTCAGAACACCACATCCAAATCAAAATGGAACCCGGCGATGAGGAGATTTTGAGAGAGGGGACGGTGGATTTCTACACCTTCAGCTACTATATGTCCAACTGCGTTACCACCCACCCCGGCGAGGGAAAAGTGGCAGGCAACGGCTTGGGCGGCACGGCCAACCCCTACCTCAAGGCTTCCGACTGGGGATGGCAGATCGATCCCAAGGGACTGCGCTACAGCCTGAACCAGATATGGGACCGCTACCAGATCCCCATGATGGTGGTGGAAAACGGTCTGGGTGCTTACGACGTCAAGGGCGAGGACGGAAAAATCCATGACAGCTACCGCATCGACTACCTGCGGGCCCATATCCAGCAAATGGAAGAGGCTGTGAAAGACGGTGTGGATCTGATGGGCTACACTCCGTGGGGCTGCATCGACCTCGTTTCGGCTTCCACGGGCGAAATGGCCAAGCGCTACGGGTTTATCTACGTCAACAAGTTTGACGATGGCACAGGAGACCTGAGCCGGGAACGGAAGGATTCCTTCTACTGGTATCAGAAGGTCATTGCTTCCAACGGGGAAGACCTTGCCTGATCAAGTCGGTGAAGAAAAGACTTTTCAACTGCGAATTGGGCATGGGAGTTGAGTCTCTAACAGCATCAAAACAAGATCCGAACCTTTTTCCGGTAGGAGAAGGGTTCGGATTTTTCGCTTTGCCGTTCAAGAGCTAGGGTGCATATCAGAAATCTCGTGCTTTCTAATGGGCCATAAAGGATTCGCCCCTGCCGGAGCGGTTATAGGTTGCCAGCAATTTCAAAAGTCCGTTTTTCGCTAATCTACCTGCAGATTGCGTTAGCGGGAAAGAGCAAAGAAGGGGTATACTAGTGTCAGGAAACGCAGAAGCGAGCGTCGATGAGGAAATGGGCCGCTCCTGCAAAATGTCTTATTTCCCACGCTCGGAAGGGGGTGGGAAGATACATGAGAAGGAGAACAATCATGAAGAAATGGATCTCTCGCCGGAATTTTCTGAAGGCAACGGGTATCTCTGCTGTGGCAGCGGGTCTGACTGCCTGCGGTGGTTCGTCCAGCTCCACCAGCAGTTCGACGGCATCCGGTTCGGCAACTGCCAGCGGCGAAATGCCCAAGGTCGTTATGTACTACCCTCTATCCTCTGTCCAACCCGATCAGGAAAAGGTAGCCAAGGCCATTCACGATTACGTGGCCGATAAAAAGGGTATCGACTTACAGTTGGAAGTGGTTCCCAGCAGTTCTTATAACAACCAGCTCAATCTAGTGATGGCAGGTAGTGAGCAGGTGGACATTGCTCTGGTTTGGGGCACCATGGTATCCAGTTGTGTGGCAAAGGGAGCACTCCTTCCGTTGGATGACCTGCTGGATGAATACGGTACGGATATTCAGGAATGTCTGGGAGACTATCTGCAGGCTGGCAAGGTGTCCGGTGTAGCCTATCAGGTGCCGGTCAACCGTTCTCTGTTCTATCAGGGCGGTATTGTGGTGCGCACTGATATTCTGGAAAAGTACGGGATCGATCCTGCTACGATCAAAACTACCGATGATTTGGATGAGATGTTCGAGACCATTCACGCGGGCGAGCCGGATATGGCCATGATGCGCCTAGAGGGTAGTGGTACGTTTGTCTACGCAGACTATGATCCGCTGGGCGATACCTTTGGTGTTCTGCTGAACTATGGTCAGGACGACAAGATCTCTGACTTGTTCTCCAGCGATAAATTCCGTGCTGAGTGCGAAAAGCACCGGGAGTGGTTCAAGAAGGGCTGGATTGCATCGGATATTCTTACCACCACCGACGGTGCAGCGGAACAGATCAAGGCCGGAAAGCTTCTTGGCTTCTATGGTACTGTTGGCCCTGGCACTGCACAGGATAAAACTAATCAGTGCGGACGGGATATGACGGTGATTCCGCTGAACACTGTATTCTCGTACACTACAAAGGTGAATTCTTTTGGCTGGTCGCTTCTGAATAATAGCAAAAATCCCGAAGCTGCTATGCAGGTTCTGGATATGATGTACTCGGATCCCACCTTCCTGAATATGCTGGACTGGGGTCTGGAAGGTGTCCACTATAAGCTGAAGGAGGGCTCTGACCGTATCATCACCTTTGCTGATGGAGTGGACGCTTCTACCAGTGGTTATTTCCACAACTGGAGCTTTGCATTTGGTGACCAGCTGATCGCTTATTTCTGGGACGGCACGGAAGAGGACTTCCCGGAGCAGGTGCGCGCCATGAATGAGAGCGCCATGCTGAGTAAGGCCATGGGCTTTGCTTACGACGTGACACCGGTAAAGACCGAGTACACGGCAGTAACGAATGTCTGTGATCAGTATCTTAGCGCACTGGCTTATGGCTGCATCGACATCGACGACAATCTGCCCAAGTTCCTCAAGGAACTGGAGAGCGCCGGGCTGCAGAAGATCATCGATGAAAAGGCTGCCCAGTTCGCTGACTGGAAAAAAGAGAATGGCGTTTCCTAACCGTAAAATACAGGGAACCAGCACATGAAACATGATCCCCTGCCCTGATCCGGCAGGGGATTTTTGAGAACAGGTGGTATTTATGGAAAAGACCGTTACCGTCCCGAAGAAAAAGGGAAAGATCAGGCAGTTTATCCCTCTGTATCTGATGGCACTGCCCGGATTGCTTTATCTGCTCATCAACAATTATCTGCCCATGGCAGGTTTGACCATCGCGTTCCGCAATGTCAACTACGCCAAGGGCATCTGGAAGAGCGATTGGTGTGGCCTGGCAAATTTCAAGTATCTGTTTGCCACCAAGGATGCCTGGGTCATCACCCGCAATACCATCGGCTATAATCTACTCTTTATCGTACTGCAAACCGTGATGGCCATTGCCATTGCACTGTTCCTGAATGAGGTGAAGTCCAAGTTCTGGAACCGTTTTTTTCAGACCTCCGTGTTGTTGCCTTACCTGTTCTCCTACGTCATCGCTAGCTACCTTGTATATGCATTCCTGAGCCCCACTACGGGTATGTTCAATCATATTCTCACAGTAATGGGAAAAGACCCGGTTTCCTGGTACATGGAAAGCAAATTCTGGCCCTTTATCCTGACCTTTGTGGAATTATGGAAGCGTTCGGGCTACACTGCCATTGTCTACTATGCCACTATGGTGGGTATCGATTCCTCCCTCTATGAAGCGGCCGAGCTGGACGGTGCCGGAAAGCTAAAGCAAATATTCTCAATCACCATCCCTCTGATCTCTCCTACCATCGTTATGATGTCGCTGCTGAGCGTAGGACGTATCTTCCATTCGGACTTTGGTCTGTTCTATCAGATTCCGATGCAGTCTGGTATCATCAGCAGCGTGACTTCTACCATTGATACCTACGTTTACAACGGCCTGATGAAATTGGGTGACGTGGGCATGTCTTCGGCTGCAAGCTTCTATCAGTCTATTGTTGGTTTTATTTTAGTGATGTTCTCCAACTGGCTGGTGAAAAAGAGAAATATGGAAGGGAGCCTGTTCTGAGTATGGATACCACAACAAAAAAGAAAAAACATGTCTCCGGTGTGACGGTCGTCTCCTACATTGTGCTGGCGCTGCTGTCGCTTTCGGCCATTCTTCCCTTTGTGCTGATGTTCACCTCGTCCATTTCCAGCGAGGAATCTATTACCCGGAACGGATATTCTTTCATTCCTTCGGAGTTCAGTCTGGCTGCTTATGAATATCTGTGGGGCAACCGTGCAATCATCGGACGGGCCTATCTGACGACCATTGTCATCGCAGTAATGGGAACAGCCATCAGTCTGGCGATCACCCTGATGCTGGCCTATACCCTCTCTCGTGAGAATCTGCCGGGCCGGAAGATTCTGAACTTCCTGGTGTTGTTCACCATGCTGTTCAATGGAGGTCTGGTGGCCACCTATCTGGTCTACACCGAGGTGTTCCACATCAAGAATACCTATTGGGCCCTTCTGGTTCCCGGCCTGCTGATGAATGCCTTTAATGTCATGCTGGCGCGAAACTTCTTCAGCAACAGCATTCCCAAACCACTGATCGAGGCGGCACTCATTGATGGTGCTACGGAGTTTCAGGTTTTTCGGCGGATCGTAATTCCAATCTCACTGCCCATCATCGCAACGCTGGGCATGTTCATCTTCATGGCATACTGGAACGACTGGAACAATGGTCTGTACTATCTGACGGATACGCGGTATTATAATATTCAGAATGTCCTGAACGATATGCTTGCAAACATCCAGTTCCTGAAGAACAACAGTGAGATCTCTGGCGAGATGATGGCTGCGGTCAGCAATCTGCCCACATCGGGTGTCCGTATGGCCATTGCATCGGCAGTTGCCATCCCGGTTTTGGCGGTGTTCCCCTGCTTTGAACGCTATTTTGTCAAAGGAATTGTGATCGGCGGCGTGAAAGAATAATCAATATTGTACCGCAAAGGTCTGGCAAACAAGATTGCCGGGCCTTTGTGGTGCTTTCAGAGGAAGTTGTGCCTATGAAACGACCATCCGTCCATCAAAAGCTTTTCTGGTTCTACAGTATCCCGGTTCTGGTTCTGATGTTCCTGATGCTCATCTGCTGCGGGCTGAGTATATACAATCTGAACCGCCAGGTAACCCAGCTGGATCAGGCGGCGCTGCAGAACTATGCGGATCAGTTGGAAACAAATCTGAACGCCATCGAAATGAATGTGCAGACTTTTACGACAGTGGATAACGATACCATTTATATGCAGTATCTGACATCCGAGGCAGAGCGTGTGTTTGCCACAACAAGGGTCTTTCGGCGGATGGCAGTGGACGTGATTGAGTATCCTAGCATGAGTGCAGAATTTCTGTGTCCTCTTGCACATGGGGCGGTCCTAATGGTTCGCGGAGAGGGCCAAAGTCTTATGGAACGTCAACAGGTGAATCATGCTATTGAGACGATCTGCCAAGATCTGGACGACTACCCCACCGGCACATGGCAGTATTACACAGATGAGGCCGCTCAGTATCTTCTGTACAGCTATCAGATGAACGATGCCTACTTCGGCTTTTTGCTGGATCCAGTGAAACTGATGACGGTTCCTTTTGCAGAGGATAGCAGCCAGTATGCGGAGACCAGCCTCTACCTGAACAACAAACGGATTGCAGGAGTGGAGGTCGGCCCGGAAAACTGCTTTTCGGCTAAAATCGGGCGCACCGGCTTTGAACTCCGGGTCAGGCTGGTGCGCACCGGTCTTACAAATGGCATCGTCTGGCTCAGCTTGTTGATGATGGTGATTCCGCTCTTGCTGCTGGCTGCACTCTTTCTGCTGTACCGTTTTGCCCGATTGCAAATTGTGGAACCCATTGATCGGATTTCACAGATCATGCACCAAGCCGGACAGGGAGATTTGAGCGTCCGGGTGGATACAAGCGGAATGCTGCAAGAGTTTTCCACCATTGGTGCGACCTTCAACCTCACGCTGGAGGAGATCTCTGAGCTGCAGGAGCGTCAGACACAGATCTTACGGGAAAAGCAGATGAGCCAGCTGCGAAATCTACAGATGCAGATCAACCCGCATTTTCTGGGCAACTGCTTTAATGCGGTTTACAATGCCTCCCTTACCGGCGATTTTGAGCAGGTGTTGGCTCTGACCACTTACCTGAACCGATATTTCCGGTTTATGGCACAGGTAGAAAATGATTTTGTTCTGCTGGAAGAGGAGCTTCGCTTCACAGATGACTTTCTCTCCATCCAGAAACTCCGATTCGGCGATGCCTTTTCCTACACTATCTCCGTCCCGGCCTTTCTGCGGCAGGCACGCATCCCTCCTTCGGTCATTAAGTCTTTTGCAGAGAATGCGGTGAAATATGCGCGCAATATGAGCAGGGAAGCCAAAATCGACATCCGCGCCTCGATGCAGAACCGGGAGGGGGAAACCTACTTATGGCTGGAAGTGCTGGACAATGGCCCTGGCTTTTCGGATGAGGTGCTGCAGGTTCTGCAGCAAAAGGCACAACCGTTTTTTGATGGGCGGGTCCACATCGGAATCGCTAATGTCCGACAGCGGCTGGAACTGCTATATGCAGGCAAAGCGGAAGTTCACTTGGAAAATCGACCTGACGGCGGCACACATGTGAGCGTGATTCTGCCGCTGAACTACGGCACAGAACAGCCGGAAAAGGAGGAAACACTGTGACGACCGTTCTGATTGTAGATGATGAGGCGCTTGCAATCCAAGCCATCCGACGCTCGATCAACTGGAAAAATCTTGATGTGGACCGGGTGCTGGATGCCGCAAACGGCGTGGAAGCGCAGAAGATCCTTCGCCAGGAACCGGTACAGATTCTGGTCTGTGATCTGGAAATGCCTCGGATGTCCGGCATTGAGCTGCTGGAATGGATGAAGACCTCCTGTCCCGATACCGAGGCCGTGATCCTGACCTGCCACGAATCCTTTCCCATGGCGCAGAAAGCGATGGAGCTGGGGTGTGTGGAGTATGTGCTCAAGCCAATTGCACCGGCAGAGCTTACAGCATCCATCCGACATGCGCTCAACCTTTGGAAGACGCAGGAAAACATGCGCGGGACCCGCCGTGCCTATGAAAACGGGCGCAGTCTGCGCCGAGACCAGTATTTGCAGGACGTTTTAGAAAAAAACATCCTATCCACGGCGGAATCTCTTTTCAACTGTGCACAGAAGTATGATCTGGAGCTGGATGTCAGTGCGCCGCTGCAGGTGGTACGAGTATTGGTGCAGATGCCTGCTGCATTGCCGCAGAGCGAGCAGGAGCTGCTCGGATACGGCGTGTGCAATATTGCCAAGGAGCTTTGGGATAAAACCGGTACCGGCTGGACCTCTTTGCAGCGCCGAAGTGGACAGAGTTTTCTGCTCATCAGCGCTGGAATGGAACCTGCTGCGGCTGCGCATTTCGGGGAAGAATTGGGTCTGGCCTGCAAGACGATGCTGAAGCAGTCAGTAAAGGTCTCGCCTGCCGTGTCCAGCAGCATTCTGGGACTTTGTTCCACTGCGGATGCGCTGGAACAGTGGGAAACGAGCCTTCACAAGGAGTTGCAGAGCCCGGAGGAGGCCCGGATCCGACATTGGAAGACCCTGCTTTTGCAGGAAGATGCTCAGACTGTGCAGGCAGAGATTACCACCGAACTCAACCGGCTGTCCCTCAAGGCAGCACAGGAACGGATGCAGTGGATTGCACAGACCTTGATACAGGCGCTCCACTGCACGCTACAAGAGCGAGGCTGCCCGGAGGCAACAGAACTTGTGGAAGCGAAACCGGTGTTTGAATCGCTGCCGCAGTTTCTTTCGTGGGTGCAGGGCAACCTTGCTCGGACCGAAAGACTGCTGCGGCACTCGCCCGGCGAGGAACAGGTAATCCGCCGAATCAAGGAATACATCGAACTGAATATTCATCAAGAATTGACGCGAGAAAATATTGCAGCGGCCGTCTACCTGAATCCGGACTACACAGCCCGGCTATTCAAGCGCAAGACCGGCCAGAGTTTGAACGACTATATCCAGAATAAACGCATCAATCTAGCAAGACAGTTGTTGGCGGGCACCGATATGCCCGTGGGCGATCTGGCTGTCGCACTGGGATATTCCAGCTTTTCGCATTTCACCAAATTGTTCAAATCCATTGAAGGAGTCACACCCAGCGATTACCGTAAGCAACATGCCCGAATGCCGGGATGAAATGGCCCCGGAAGGCCCTACAGGAAGGAGAACTACTATGGATGTCTGGACGCACGCAGTCGGAAGAATGCCCTATCGGTTTGACCGATTCCCCCGAACGAAAGAACACTGTCTGAATGGAGTCTGGGATTTTGCGCTGATTCCCCGTGCTGATGCCGATACACAGACCCCGGAACAGCTTGGGGCGTTGCCAAAGCCCAAAGCAATCTCTGTGCCCGGATGCTGGCAGCTGCAGGGTTTCGATAAGCCCAAATACATCAACACACGCTATGCCTTCGGGGCAGATGCGAACAAGCTGGAGCCGCCTTTTATTCCGGAAGGACAGGGGATGGTTGGCATCTACCGGAAAGATTTGACTCTGGAAGTTCCTACCGTGCACCACCGGATGATCCTATCCATCGGCGGTTTTTCCTCTGCTGTAACTGTTTTTTTGAATGGGCAGGTTCTTTGCTATGCGGAAAACGGGCGCACTGCATGTGAGGTAGACCTGACCGATGCTGTACGGCCTGGGCAGAACCTACTGTTGCTTCGGGTGGATGAGTTCAGCCCAGGTTCCTATCTCGAATGTCAGGATATGTGGAGGCTGTCTGGAATCTTTCGCAGCGTTAAATTGTATGAAATCCACGAGCTGCACCTTCTGGACAGCTATCTCTGGGCAGAGGTAACGCCGGAAAAGGCAGTTCTGCATACCGAAAGCAAAATTTTGAATTTGAGCCATCGCTGTGCTCCACGCATCCGGGTAGAGGTGGAGTTGCTGGATGCCGAGGCGTGTCCAGTGGGCAGTTGCAATGGGAAGACTGGCAACGACAGTGATCGTTTTGAGGAGGTCAGCCTGGAAGCGGTATTTAAAGAGCGTGGTTTTGATCCGGCCTGGTTGGATGGTGCATTGCAGATTCTGGCGGGCATCACCGCAACAGCGTATGGGCATTTGGAGCTGGAAACGCCGCACCTCTGGTCGGCGGAGACACCCTATTTGTATCAGGTGCGGCTGTCTACTTTTCTGGGAGAAGAAAAGCTGGAGGAAACCACCGTGCCCTTCGGCTTCCGCCATTATGAGATCGATGGAGAAGGCGTATTCCGAGTCAACGGTGCACCCGTCAAGCTGCGAGGCGTGAACCGACACGAGTTCGACCCTGTCACCGGCTATGCCATCACCGAAGAGAGCATGCGCCAAGATATTGAGTTGATGAAGCGATGCAATATCAATGCGGTTCGCTGTGCGCATTATCCCGATACTCCACGCTGGTATGAGCTCTGTGATGAATACGGCCTTTATATAATGGATGAGGCAAATCTGGAAAGTCATGGCATTTCTTACCGCAAGAATCTTTTGCCCGGCAACGATATGCGGTGGCTCCCCCGTGTGCTGGACCGACAGGCTGCCATGGTTCAAACCAATAAAAACCATGCATCGATCTTCTGCTGGTCCCTCGGCAATGAGATTGGTTATGGAGAGACTGTGGCACTGGCGGCATCCTACTGCCGCACTGCGGACCCCACCCGTCTGATCCACAAGCGCCAGATGAACAAGATTGCAGATATGGACAGCGAGACCTATCCTTCTCCTCAGAACATGAGGGAACGGGCAGAAGCAAATCCCAATCGGGCCTTTCTGACCAATGAGTACCTTCACGCTATGGGAAACGCATGCGGAAGCATGGGGGATTACTGGAAAGAAATCTATGAACACCAGAATCTGATGGGCGGCTTTATCTGGGAGTGGTGCGACCACGGTCTGCGCCAGACGAACCCGGATGGAACGACCTGGTATGCCTATGGCGGCGATTTTGGCGAGGAATTCCATGACAGCAATTTCTGCATCGATGGACTGACAACACCCGATCGTCGATTTACGCCTAAGCTACAGGAAGTTCAGACGGTGTACCAGCCCATCGACCTTCGGGTGAAGGACCTCCGGAATGGAATCTTTGTTCTGGAAAACCGTTGTGAGCAGCTGAACCTGAGAGATTTTGCAGCTCAACTGCGCCTGCTGGAAAATGGTGTCTGTCGGGAAATCAGAGAGCTCTCTCTGCCGGATTGCCCTGCAGGACAGTCGGTGGTATGGAAGGCCGACCTGCAGGATATTCCTCCGGCTTCGGGAGAACAGCTTCTGGAGTTCTTATTCATGGAGAAATCTCCGGCCCATGCGGGATGCGGCCTCAGCGGATGGAAGCAGTTCCTTTGGAAAAAGGGATGTCACCCGGCTCTTGTGACAGAAAAGGTCACAGCTCATTTCTCAAAACAGGGAACTCTTCTGGTGGGTGAGATGGGTGACTTGATTCTTCGGCTGGATACAGAAACCGGAGCACTTCAGGTCGACAACGTATCCGGTGTGCTACTGCACGATCTGTTCTTCACCCCTTTTCGTGCCCCCACAGACAACGATGCTCACAGCCCACTGGTACTGGGTAAACAGAACTGGTTTACAAAGCAGTATGATCATCCAAAACGTACTTGTTTGGAAGTCCGGCAGGGGAACGGGGTGGAAGAGCCGTCTTTGACCTACACCACCGCATACCAGACGGAGAAGGACAGTTTCTATGTTACCGTTGGTTTATGGCAGGCAGGACAAAATCGTATATTTATTGACTGCAACGTGCAATCTCCGGCAGATATGCTGTCTCCGGGGCGAATCGGGATGACGGCAATTCTTCCCGTGCGGTTTACGGCTATGAAATGGTATGGGAAGGGACCGTTAGAAACCTATCCTGATCGCCAGTGCGGCGGGCGCATGGGAGTTTACAGCGAAGATGTGAGAAATCAGCCGTTTTATCTACGGCCTCAGGAATACGGACTTCATACGGAATCTCGTAGTATGCGATTAACAGATCCGGACCGTGCGGATTTTGTACGGTTTGAGGCCGCCTGCCCCATGGCCATGAGCGCAGTGCCCTACAGTGATCTGCAGCTGTGGAATGCCCGGCATCCCCTTGAGCTTCCTGCACCGGAGGCCCTGTATGTGCATCTGGACTACGCCCACCGGGGTCTGGGCAACAGCAGCTGCGGCCCAGATGTTCTGCCGACATATCGCATCGACGATCGGCCTTGTCGCTTCGGCTTTGCCCTGGAGGCTGGATTGGGAGAACAGGAAGATAACCCCTTCGGCCCCATTCCGGAGGAGATCCCAGCTTACCACCCATGGAAAGCAGTAGGAGAGCGGGACAGGACACCAAGCTACCGAGACCCCTCGGATCCTGATCAGCGCAGCAACGCCGGTATGGTGTGACACTTAAAAAAGCATAAGTAAACAAAAAGAAGGGGCTGTTGCACAAGTTCCAACAAAAAGACCAGAGTTGTTTAGCCGAAAGGCTTTACAACTCTGGTCTTTTGCTTTAACGTTAACAGTGCAAAATGAAACGGATAAAGCAAGAAAAAGGGGCTGCTGCACTTGCTTTTATCTTTGTGCAACAGCCCCTTTTAGTGGGCCATGAGGGATTTGAACCCCCACTGGAGCGGTTATGAGAAAAAAGGACTTGGAATAGCTATTTAAATCCGATTTGCATTGTCTGGTGTAGTGTTCCGTTGTACTTCAAACAGCACGATGGCGTTGAACGGCACCTCAGCGCGCAGGATGAGCTCCTCCGTTACCCGTTGCGAGTAAAGATAAAGATCCGGCTGGATGATGGTTTTGAGCCGCTGGTTCACATCTGGGTCACTGATATCCATCAGGCCGATCTCCCGCATTCGCTCAAAGATGCCGGAATGGTTCTTTTCGTAGGAAAGGCGTTTGATGGTGTACAGCCCCTGGGGAAGGCCGGTGAGGTGGAGCAGAAAGGAACGGGACTCGTGCTCCACATAATAGCGGTCCAGCGAAAGACGGGGGTTGGCGTAATTTGGCACCAGAACGGCCACCGTGTAGCTGCCGCGCGGGGTTTGGGTGATGATGATATTGGGGTCGTCCACCAGAATGTCCCCGGCCAGTCGCCGTGCAGCTTCCAGCACAAAATAGGCCGGGCGCTTGATGTCAGACATCAGGAACAGCGCAAGGCTGGGCAGACGGTCTTCCTTGGAGATAGTGCGGCAGGGAAACGTGATGCCCTGTACCCAACCCCGCAGGTGGTCCAATGTCTGCAGGATAATGGCAGAGCGGAAAAAGGTGCCCCACTCAATGTTAGAGGAGGGAGTCTGCTTGTGTTCTGCGGTGGTTCGGGTCTCACTTTTACCGGCAAGGGTGTGCCAGCGGACAAGGTTTAGGTCCTGAGTCGTGATCTGATTGGCTTTCAGGAATAGCTGTACCTGTTCGATCTTTCGGGTGAACTTGTCCAGATGGCTGGCGGCATCCAGGACCGCGCGGCCATCAAACTCATGCCGGGGAAACGCATTGAACCCGGCAAAGCGGAATAGCGGCGCGATCTGCCCGGCCTGCGGCAGCGGTTGGCCGGAGCAGAGCATCCATTCTTCCGTGAACAGGCCGACCGCACAGGGGAATACCGTGTGGGTCAGGTAGGAGATCTGCCGGGCAAAGTAGGGGAAATGCGGCAGATGAGCCGGGTCGGAGCAGCCCAGTTCCAGTCGGGTCTTTTCCGCCATGGCGCGGAGCGGGCACTGGCACAGCTCCCGCAAAAAATGGGTGAACCGTGTGTAGAATGCCTGCGGTTCCGGATAGGCGGCCATCACGGCGGAAAGGTCCAGCCGTAGGTAGAGTGCCAGCCCCATCTGAAAATAAGCATTGAGCACATGATGCAGCGGCAGATTTTCCAGCGTGAATGCACCGGGGGCACCAAAGCCGGAGGAGAGCATATTGGTGCACTCCGAAAGGCTGAACCGATCGATCAGCGCGTAATCGAACCGGAGATCTTGCTGGATGATCTCCAGCTGCTCCCGGACATCCTGCCGCAGGATGGAGCAGATGCCATCGTCCAGCAGTACCAGCCGGGCGAAGGGAAAGGCCTGCGCCGGGTGTTCCGGGCAGTGGGAAAGGTCGTACCGGCACTCGATGTGGGAGGACTGTCGGGCAGCAGATTCGCTCAGCTCATCGGCAAACATGGAAAGCGAAAGAAAGTTGCTCCGCAGGCTCTCGGTCACGTCAGCTTCCTCCACCTCGCCGGTGCCCAGCGCCAGGGTGTGAGTGTTGCGGTAATCGCCGGGGGTCAGGCCGTAGGACTGACGGAATGCCTCGGTCAGGGCTTTGCTGTTGGCAAAGCCTGTCTCGGCTGCGATCTGGGTGATGGTGTGGTCGGTGCTCAGCAGCTTGGAAGCGGCGGCTTCGGCGCGCACCTGGGCAAGGTAGGCCAGAAATCCCATGCCGACTTTTTTGTGGAACAGCTTGGAAAAGCTCTGCGGCGAAAGATAAGTCATTGCGGCCATGTCGGCCAGGGTCAGCCGCTCCTGGTAGTTGTGGTTGAGGTAAAGCAGCACATTTTCCAGCTCCGGTACTCCGGAAACCGCAGAAAGCAGGCCGGGGGCTTCTGCCGGAGGGGCGCTGTAATCCCGCCGCAGGATGTTGAGCAGGCGGAACAGCAGGGAGAGAAACTCCGTTTTTTCCTCTTTCATGGCCAGGAACAGCATCTGGGTCAGGATGCGCTTGATCTGGTAATACCGCTCCTGCTCCTTATCGTTTGCTGAACAGCAGGTGATCGGATGCGTCAGCAGTTCCTCGCAGCTGCGCAGCAAAAAGCCGTCGGAGATCTGCAAAAAGAGGATGTCATGGTTCTCGTCGCCGGAAAAGGCGTGCAACTCCCCATTGTTCAGCACAAGCACGTGGTCTGTTTCCAGCAAAAAACTGCAGCCATTCCGCTCTACGGTCAGCTGCCCGCGCAGCGGGAGGATGCACTCGATGCCCTGATAGGCATACAAAGCCCGGCGGCGGATCCGCTTCAGGCTGATAGAAACCCCTTCAATCTGCATAGTTTGGTCTCCTGTGTCTCCGTAAAACAAAAATCGACGGTCAATTTTCTCCAAGTAAATCTATTGTAACAGAAAGTGAATAAAAAACACCATGCGAATCGAACAAAATAAACTTTCTACTTGAGAAAATTTTAGATACAATGTGCACAAAGGAACGAGAAAAAACGGAGACACAGGAAAGCAACGGTGCTTTTCTGTCCACATACCAAAGACAAAAAGGAGTAGTAGTATGGACGCGAAAGCAAGAATCATTCAGCTGATCGACGACAAGCAGCAAGAGTTCATCGAGTGCAGCGACGCGATCTGGGGCTATGCGGAAACGCGCTTTGCCACTCGACAGTCTGCCGATGCACACATCAGAGTCCTAGAGAACGAGGGCTTCCAGGTTGTGCGGGGTGTAGCCCACATGGACAATGCGTTTGTGGCAACTTACGGCACGGGCAAGCCGGTGATCGGCATCCTGGCTGAATACGATGCCCTGGCCAACCTAAGCCAGGTAGCGGATCTGCCGGAAAAGAAATATCTGGTGGACCACGGCAGCGGCCACGGCTGCGGTCACAACCTGCTGGGTGCCGGTGCGCTAGCCGGTGCTGTGGGTATCAAGAGCTACATGGAGGAGTGCGGCCTGCGGGGTACTATCAAATACTTTGGCTGCCCGGCTGAGGAAAGCGGCTACGGTAAATCCTTTATGGCAAAGTTCGGTGTGTTCGACGGCATCGACGCAGCATTGACCTGGCACCCCAGCGATGCTTCGCTGCTGTGGTCGGATGGCTCGCTGGCTGTGGCGCAGATGTACTTTAACTTCAAGGGCCGCGCCGCCCACGCTGCCGCTGCCCCGGAGATGGGCCGCAGTGCCCTGGATGCCGCAGAGCTGATGAACATGGGTGTGCAGTTCCTGCGTGAGCACATCATTGATTCGGCCCGCATCCACTACGCATTCATGGATGCCGGCGGTGAGTCGGCCAATGTGGTCCAGCCCAGCGCAAGCCTGTACTATTTCATCCGCGCCCCGAAGTCGGACCAGGTGCTGGATATCTACAAGCGTGTGGAAAAGATCGCCCAGGGCGCTGCCTTGATGACCGAGACGGAAGTGGAGATCGTATGGGATTCCGCCTGCAAGGATTATGTTCCCAACAAGACGCTGGGTAAGGTGCTGCACGAGAACATGATGCACTTCATGCCGCTGGAGATCACCCCGGAGGAAGAACAGTACGAAAAGGCTCTGTCCGATACGGCAGGCGAGGCCAGCAAAAAGGCCCTGTACGGCCGCGCCAAGATGCTGTTCCCCCAGTACGACGATGCCAAGCACCGTGAAATGGCGGCTGCGGGCCTGCTGAAAGAGCCGGTTCCGGCGGAAGCCAAGCTGAAGATCGGCGGCTCCACCGACGTGGGCGATGTGAGCTGGGTGGCTCCTACCGCAATGATTACTGTGGCCTGCGAGCCGCAGGGCACCCCGCCGCACTCCTGGCAGTGGGTGGCAAACGGCAAATCCTCGGCAGCCCACAAGGGAATGCTGGTGGCCGGTAAGTCCATTGCCATGACTGCCTATGACCTACTGACCCGTCCGGAGCTGTTGGAGGCTGCTGCTGCCGAGCAGGTGCAGAACCTGAACGGCGAGAACTACCACAGCATCATCCCGGACGGCACGCTGCCTCGCTGAGGCAGCCCGGCCTGTAAGGCTTGTAAAAGGAGGAAATAATTATGACGTTCAGCCAGATCATGAACAGCAAGCTGCTGTACATCTTAGTCATCGCTGCCATCGCCTACGTTCTGGTCTTTTCCGTTCTGACCCTGATTCGCTCCTGGAAGCATGGGCAGGAGATCGGCCTGAGCAAGGAAAAACTGAAAGGTGCTATCATTTCTTCGGCGATCTATTCCATCCTGCCGTCCATTTCCATCATCATTGGTCTGTTTTCTCTGACGGCCGTTCTGGGTGTGCCCTGGTCCTGGTTCCGCCTGTCGGTGGTCGGCTCCGTAATGTACGAGTTGATGGCAGCCGATATGGTGGCGACCGCCAGCGGTTACGAATCCATTGGTGCCCTAAGCGCTTCCGGTGATCCCCAGCTGGCTGGTACCATCATGTTCGTGATGAGCGTCTGCATCCTGGGCGGCATCGTAGGTTCCATCATCTTCACCAAGAGCATCCAGTCTGGCCTAGAGAAAGCGCGCAGCAAGGGCGGCTTTGGCATCCTGGCCACCAGCGTGCTGTCCATTTCGATCACTGCAGCCTATGTTCCCCTGCAGCTCTCCAAGGGCCTGGTCTATACGGCTGTCCTGCTGACCTCTGCATTGGTGGCAGTGCTTCACAATGTCATCATCAAAAAGTTCCACTGCAACTGGCTCAAGAACTTTGTCATGGCCGACTCGCTTCTGTTTGGCATGATCTCGTCGCTGCTGTGGATCAATCTTCTGGGTTAAGGGAGGGCCTGTACCATGGATAAAAAATATTTTGACAGTACCCATCGCTTTGGCCGCATCGGCGCGCTGATCGGCATCGTGTTCATGCTGGGCATCCCGGCCGTTATCAGCCAGGTCTATGGGGTCTGGCCGGAGAGTGTGGGCAGCGTGTTCATGACCGGCAGTGCCCTTTTGGCCGTGTTCATCCCCTCCAATATCTCCGAGGTTCTGAGCTTCAGCCCGGTGCTGGGCTCCGCCTCTTACATCGCATTCCTCACCGGCAACGTCACCAACCTGAAGCTGCCCTGCGCCATGAACGCCATGACCCAGGCGGATGTAAGCCAGGGCACCGATGAGGGAGATGTCATTGCCAGCATTGCCATTGCAGCTTCCTCCATTATCACAACCATTATCATCATCATGGGGGTCATCCTGCTAGTCCCCCTGCAGCCGCTGCTGACCATGCCCGCCGTCAAAACGGCGACCGCTTACATGCTGCCCGCACTGTTTGGCAGCCTGTTCCTAGGAATGTTCAATGAGAACTGTGGCAACTATGTGGCCAAAGGAAAGCTGAAGTGTGCAGTCCTGCCGTTCATCCTGGTCCTAGTGGTCAACCACTTTTACAGCCTGTCCGGCAAAGAGGGCTTTGTTGTCCTGGCGGTCATGGCGCTCTCGGTGCTGTGTGCCTATGTCCTGTATAAGAACGGTGGCATCAAGTTGATCCCCAAGAAAGCACCGGCTGAGGAAGAACCTGCGGAAAAGGCGGCCCACTGAGCAGCCTTGAGCTCCTGAATCAAATGCAAACCAGCGAACGGTGCCGCAGACCCCGGCTCGTTCGCTGTTTTTTTGGAAAAAAGAAAGGTGAGAACGATGGGTTCCTACAAGCTTTTTGATATCATCGGCCCCCGGATGATCGGGCCGTCCAGTTCCCACACCGCCGGGGCTGCCCGGTTGGGCAATGTGGCCAGCCGCATCCTGGGCAACCAGGTCCGCACGGCTGAGATCACCCTCTACGGCTCCTTTGCCCAAACGGGCAAGGGCCACGGCACCGATAAGGCTATCATTGCCGGGTTGCTGGGGTTTGCCCCGGACGATCTGCGCATCCGCAATGCCTATCAGGAAGCACGGAAGCGGGGAATGGAGGTGCAGATGGTCCTTTCTACTCAGGAAATGCCCCATCCCAACACTGCCCGCATTCGTGCCGAGGGAGCCAACGGTTTACGCATCGACATGGTGGGCGTTTCACTGGGTGGTGCGGTGATCGAGGTGCGGCAGCTCAATGGGATGGATGTGGCGTTCCGCTGTGAGTATCCCACCCTGCTGGTGTTCCACCAAGATCAGCCCGGCGTGATCCGCCAGGTGACAGAGGTGCTGGAAAATGCGCAGGCGAACATTGCGTTCATGCGCGTGTTCCGGAACGCCAAGCGGAAAGATGCCTGCATGATTATTGAGACGGATGACCCCATCCCGCCGGAGAGCATCCGCGCGATTCAGAACCTGAAACCTGTTATCCGGGAGGTATGTACCCTATGAGTTATGAATTTCACCACGGCAGTGAGCTGCTGACTCTTTGCAGCCGGTATAAGATTTCCATCGGTGAGGTGATGCTCCGCCGGGAAATGGAGGATACCACCCGGACGCGGGAGGAGATCTTTGCGGAGATGAAGCTGAATCTGGACGTGATGCGGACTTCCATCCGCACCGGACTGGACCCCACGGTGCCCACCCACGGCCTGATGGCCGGGAACGAAAGCGTCAAGCTGGCCCGCTATGCCCAGAACAGTGAACTGGGCGGCCGGTTGTGCGGCATTGTGGCGGCCGGCATGGCGGTGGCCGAGGTCAATGCCTCCATGGGTCAGATCGTGGCGGCCCCCACGGCCGGAGCCAGCGGCATTTTGCCGGCCATCGTGGTCTGCTGCGGTGAGGAGCAGCACATGGACGACGAAGCGCTGTGCATGGCGCTGTTTGCGGCGGGTGCAGTGGGAGCCATCGTGGCCGAGAATGCATCCATCGCCGGTGCTTCGGGTGGGTGCCAGGCAGAAACGGGCACGGGGGCTGCCATGGCTGCTGCGGCCTTAGCGCAGATGAAAGGAGCAGACCCGGAGATCTCGCTGACGGCAGCCGCCATCACCCTGAAAAACTGCATGGGGCTGGTGTGTGACCCGGTGGGCGGTCTGGTGGAGTGCCCCTGCATCAAGCGGAACGCCATCGGCGTGGCCAACGCCGTGCTTTCGTGCGATCTTGCCATGGCGGGCATCCCCAGCCTGATCCCCTTTGACGAGGTGGTGGAAGCTATGAAATCGGTGGGCGATGCCATGTCCTCCGACCTGAAAGAAACCGCCCGTGGAGGCGTTGCTGCTACAAAAACCGGGAAAGCATTGACTAGAAATATATTGTAAAATTGCTATCTGGAAGTGCCATGGTTACAGTCAAGTGAGATGTGATGCTCAATTTTTCCACTCAGCACAAACTGGGCATACTCCAAGGGTTTATTGTACAGCAGCCAGTCCAGTTCCGCCCGCTGCGCCAAAGTGTTGCCGTACTCGTCCTCAATGGCGATGCAGTCGATGGAAAGGACAGTGCCATCCTCGAACCGGGCTTCCACCCGGTTGGTGTCCATGTTGTAGCGGCAGGAAAGCAGTTTGTTCATGGTGAACCTCTTTCTATATAAAGTAGCGTCTATTCGATTGTCCAAATCCCTGCCATGAATCATAGTTGTGAATGTACATTTGATGCTTGGTCTGAACAGGCAAGATTTCAGCTGCCGTTTTGGGCTCGAACCTGACCGTTTTCCCGGCTTTGCATAAAAACCCAATGCCTGTTTTAAGGGGCTGATTTTGGCTCTGCACATTTTCGCACACTTTTTGCACACCGGAACAACTGGATAACGGATGCAAGAGGGGATGGCGGGTGCAAAGGATGCAGCAGATGCAAAACGCAAATTTACGGTGAAACGATAAAAATAACGAATTTGCGCAATTCTGGAAATTGACGATTGTTGCACGTTGGTTTCTCTTAATCAGTGGGCACAGGGTTCGAGTCCATGGAGGTGCACCACAACAACAAAATCCGAACCTTTTCTCGATAGGAGAAGGGTTCGGATTTTTTGTATTCTTCGGAAAACAGAACGAATCCCTTGCTTCCATCGAAAAGCGTCCTAGACCTTATCATAAGAAAGCACGACAGACCACGGTAAGAGTGCCGTAAGGCAGAAAGGACAAAATTATGAAATACGATGCAAGAGTTTGTTCGTTCAACATGGACGCCGGGTGCGTGGAGCTGCTGCTCTGGGATGGGAGAAAAATCTCTATCGACTGTACCGGGGTCGAGGATGCGTTGGACGTTACCATGGCGCAGAGGTCGGAGTTGGAGTATCTCATCTATAACGACCCTCTGGCGTATGCAGACCTGATTCTCAACGGTGAACCGGAGGAGTATCTGAGGAATGTGGCAGGAAGCCACGGACTAGAGGATTAAACGCAAAAACAGGGTGCGCTCCGAAGGACGCACCCTGCCTTCCTTTTATTTCAGTTTGAAGCTCAGTGTCGGAGAAAATCATGATCCAGAATCTTGATTCTTGCCCCGGAAAATTCAAGAAGTTTCTCATCCCGCATCCGGCACAATTCGCGGGAAAGCGCGCTGCGGTCTACACAGAGGAAGTCGGCAAGTTCGGTGCGGCTGTACAGCAGATGATAACACCCTTTGCTGTCCGGTGTCAGCGTCTGCAAATAAATTTTCAGCCGATCCCGCAGACGCTTCTGGGCAAGAATGCGCACCTTTGTATTGAAGAACAGAAGCTGCTGCGCCATATCCTGCATCAGATTAGCGGTCACCTGCATCCGACAGGGGCAGGTCATGGTCTGCTGGGACATGAGCGCACTGAAATCCAACCGGAGCACCGTACAGTCTGAGTCGGCCCGCAGGCAGACCGGACTGGTACTCCAGCCGGTACAGGCCAGTTCGGCCCCAAAAATCTGCCCGCTTGCCAGCCGGCAGATGCTGACCTGATTTCCATTTTCATCATACAGAAACTCTTCCACTGTGCCATCCAGCAGGATGCCTGTATTGTGGCTTTGCTCACCCAGTTCCACAAGATGCGTATTGCGGGGATATTGATGCACGCTTGCGTGCAGGCAGTCCAGAACATCCCGGTAGCGGCGCGGCTGGATGCCGTGGAACATTCCGCACTGCTGTAAAATCGAATAATATTTTTCCATGCTCCAAAATCATTCCGTCCGTTGCCATAACAACGGACACATCGAGATAGTTGTGTTAAACTCTGGTTAGAGCTGTCTAATTTACGACAGCTCTATTATACGGAATGAAGTTTGAAATGTCAAACCCTCAAAGCAACAGGGTTGATTTTTGAAAGGAGCTGTCCCATGTATTCTTTGGGAATGGATCTTGGTACCTCCACGGTCAAAATCGTGCTGATGCAGAACGGAACAGTGGAGAAGTACTGGCTTGCCGTGCATCACGGCAGACCACTTCTGTGCCTGCGGCAGGGCTTGTCGGAACTTGCTATTGGCAGGGACGAGACACTTGCTGTTTGTGTGACAGGTGATAATGCCGGGGCACTACTGGAACGCTGTCCGGTTCTATCAGAATTGGGAGAGATTCCTGCCATCGTGGAAGGTGTACGCAGGCTTGTGCCGCAGGCCGGTTCGATTATTGAAATCGGCAGTCAGGGTGCGCGGTTCATCACGGAAGTCCAGAGCCGGACCCCGCAGTTTGCGGCCAACGAGCATTGCGCAGGCGGCACCGGTTCCTTTTTTGAGGATCAGATGTCCCGTGTGGGCTGCAAGCTGGAGGATTATTCTGCGCTGGTTGAGCAGGCGCAGAGCATTCCGCGGCTTTCCGGACGCTGCGCAGTGTTTGCCAAAACGGATATCATTCACCGCCAGCAGGAAGGTGTTTCCACGCCGGATATCCTGCTGGGATTGTGCTATGCAATGATCCATAACTACAAGGCGACCATTGTGCGGCGGCTGCCGGTCTGCAAACCAGTGGTATTCTGCGGCGGCGTGACCTGCAACTCCGGCGTGATACGGGCTATCCGGGATGTGTTCGACCTGACCGAAGAGGAACTGATCGTCCCGGAAGAAGCGCGTTTTGAAGCGGCCATCGGTGCAGCATGCAAGGCAGAAGGTGCATTTACACTGGCACAGCTGGATGCGTTGTTGAACGATGCAATGGCAACACGCTCCACGACAACCGGGCTTCCCAGACTGGAACTGTTGCCCGGCACTGATCTTTCTGAGCCGAAGGCCACCGGTATCCTCCCGGAGAAGGGCTGTGCGCTGGGCATCGACATCGGTTCCACCAGCACCGACCTTGTTCTGGTGGGGCCGGAGGGTGAACTGGTAGACTTTCAATATCTGCGCACCGCAGGTGACCCGGAAGGAGCTGTCCGCAAAGGCCTTGCAAGTATTCGCCAGAGGTTTGGTGATATCCGGTTCACCGCAGTCGGTGTGACCGGTTCAGGACGAGAGCGCATCGGCAAACGTATCGGAGCAGATGCTGTCCGGGATGAGATCACTGCGCAAGCCAAGGGAGCTGCTCATTGGGTGCCGGAAGTCGATACTGTGTTTGAGATCGGCGGACAGGATAGCAAATACATCAGCATCCAGAACGGTGAAGTTGTGGATTTTCAGATGAACAAGATCTGCGCTGCCGGTACCGGTTCTTTTGTGGAAGAACAAGCTGCCCGTATGGGCATCCCACTGGCGGAATTTGGCCCATTAGCCTTATCCTCTGAACATCCGGCATCCTTGGGAGAACGGTGCACGGTGTTTATCGAAACGGCCATTGCGTCCGCTTCCGCTGAAGGTATTTCACGGGCGGATATTGCCGCAGGCCTTTGTCACTCCATCGTACAGAACTATCTGCATAAAGTTGTTGGTTCTAAACCTGTGGGGCAGCACATCGTTTTGCAGGGCGGTGTCGATTACAACCCCGGCATTGTGGCGGCATTCCAATCCGCATACGGCGACCGCGTACAGGTCAGCCCGGTCTTTTCCATCAGTGGTGCGTATGGCGCGGCTTTGCTGGCACAGGAAGCGGTGGGCGATACGTCCAGTCAGTTCGTCGGGTTTGACAGCCCGGCACAGGCCGCAGAGGACAGCCGCAGTGCAGAGATCCAGAGAAACATCGATTTTTACCGGCAGGCCGACAACCTGCTTCTGGAAGGCTACACGGGGAAACGCGACCCTCGCAAAAAGACGGTGGGCGTGCCCTTTGTGCTGATGATCCACAAGTTCTTCCCCATGGCTAATGCATTCTTTACCTCGCTGGGGTTCAACGTAGTCCTGACCGACCCGACCAGCGAGGAAACCATCCGGCTTTCCCAGCAGCTGGCACAGAGCGAGACCTGCTACCCGGTCAAGCTGATCTACGGCCACATACAGCAGCTCATCGACCAGAAGGTGGATTATATCTTTCTGCCCAGCATCCACACCATGAAGCACGAAAAGAGCCGGGTGAAGCACAACTACGGCTGCGTCTATATGCAGACGGCGGCGGTGTCCATCGCAAAGGCACTGGACATCGAAAGCAAGGGCATCACCCTGCTCAGCCCGGTATTTGATCTGGACTTCGGGCAGGAAGCCATGGCCACCGCCATGCTGGGGCTGGGCAAAGTACTAGGTATCCCGAAGCCGCTTTGCGCAAAAGCACTGCTCAGCGGTGCCATGGCGGTGCGCCGCCATACTGCCGCAGTGGAAAAGCAGGGCAAAGCACTGCTGGCGACCCTGAAACCGGAGGACAAAATTCTGGTGCTCATCACCCGGAATTATGGCGTTTCCGACCCCATCCTGAACATGGGCATCCCGGAACTGCTGCTGGAACGCGGATACAAGGTCATTACCCTGAGTCATCTGCCCGGCCATGCGCTGGACATTGCGGACGAATACGAAAATCTGTATTATCCGTTCGGACAGCACATCCTGTCCGGCGCAAAGCTCATCGCTCATCATCCGAACCTGTATGCGGTGTATCTGACCAACCACGGCTGCGGCCCGGACACCATGCTGTCCCATCTGTTCAAGCAGGAGATGGGGGATAAGCCCTACTTGCAGATCGAAGTGGACGAGCACTTTTCCAATGTGGGTGTCATCACCCGCATTGAAGCCTTCCTGAACAGCCTGAACCACCGCCCGGTGGAAGTTCTGCCCAAGGACTTTGTGCTGGAGCAGGTCGATATCCGCCCCTGTCATCTCCCGGCGGTGCCGGAAAAGGATTTTCCGCTCTGGTTGCCGCCGCTGGGCGAATACACGGCATCGTTGACCGGATATTTCCGTGCACAGGGGGTGGATGCCCATGCACTGCCGCATCTCAGCGCTCATGCGTTGAGCCTTGGATGTGCCGAGACCAGTGCAAAGGAATATCTGCCCTTCCCTGCTTTGCTGGGCGGCATCCTTGCACAGCAGGAAGCAGACCCGGCACCGGCACAGTTCCTGATCCCGCAGACGCGGGGCGCAGAAGCGGATGGTCAGTATGCCCGCGTCATCCGGGCAGTACTGGACCGCAGAGGAAACCAGAGCGCCAAGCTGGTCAGCCCGATGCTGGAAACCCTGCCTGCAACGGTGCAGGACCGGGATGCCCTGTTCCGTGCACTGCTGGCCGGAGATATCCTGTATGCCGCCCCGGCGGCGATGCGCGCCGGAATTGCTGCTGCATGGGACACGCTGCCCGGCTGGGCACAGCTCCACAAGGCTGCGGTAGAGATTGGCAGATGCCCCGCCACGGGCCGCAGGCTTGCCACCGTGGGTACGCCGCTCTGCCTGACCGAGCTGGACAGCGGAGTGCTTTCTACGCTGGAAGCAGAGGGCAGCCAGCTGCTCCGCGCGCCGTTGAGCGAGGCGCTCTGGTTCCTTTGGAAGGACAACATGGATGCCAACAAGCCCTGTGCCAAATGGCTGGAACAGATGGCGCAGGAGATGCAGACCATCGGCGCAGAACTGGGTGCACACAGCACCTTTGCGCAGGACACTGCGGCCCTGTTTGAAACGGCAGACACCATCCTGCCGCACTTTGCGGGCGGGAATGGCCGCTACCGCTATGCAAAAGCAGTAGAGCTTTCCGGGCGGGCGGATGCCGTGCTGACCCTCGCCCCACGCTATGAAAACGCTGCCACGATCCTGGATATGCGCGGCCTGCGGGATGCCTGCAAGGCACCGTTGTTCCAGCTTTCGCTGGACAATGACTGGGACGAAACGGCGTGGAGCCGCCTGCGTTCCTTCCTGTATTACTGCTGAAGAAACCGAATGACAAAGAACCCGTCCGGAATGCTCCGGACGGGTTCTTTGCGTCAGTTGTGATGAGAAAATCGCTTATTCGATCACCAGCAGAAGGCTCATTTTGAACTTGCCCTGTGCAGTGACGCTGTGCAGGCCGTTTTTGTCAAAACGGAAGCTCTGGCCTGCGGTCAGCTCATAGTCCTGACCCTCATAGCCGATGATGGCTTTGCCTTCCAGCGCGGTCAGGATGGCGTTGCCGGGTGCACGGTGCGGGGTCAGGCCGGTGCTCTCGTCAAAGGCCATCAGCACGAATTTCATGTTGTCGGCGTGGACGAGGTCGAGGTTTGCAATGCTGCCGTCCTCGTAAGAAATGAGATCTTTCAGTTCGGTGGGCTGGCCTGCTTTGAGAATGTTGTTCATGGTGAAGTTCTCCTTTTTCAGAATGATTTCAGTATAGATCATGCCGCTGTCGGTCAGACAGCCGCAGAGCATTTTAGGCGGAACGGCCAGCAGTTGGCCGGGATGCAGGGGAACGATGCGGCTTTCTTCCCCCAGAAGGAAATCGCCGCAGCCTTCCCCGCCCAGATACAGGGTAGTGCAGTCGTAATATTCCGGGGTGATGGAGGTGCCGCCGCCCAGCGAGAACCAGGTAACAGGTACACTCTCGCCCAGTTTTGCTGGGCGGGAAACTGTCATGGCCTCCCGGATGGGACGCAGCTGGGAAAGTGTAAATGGTATCTTCATACGGCATTCCCTCGCAAGGCCACTGGCACAATGCTGCGCACGGCGCGTCCCTGATAATTCAACTCGTCCACGATGACCTGAACATCAAAGGAATAGGAAATGTTCTGTTCGTTCAGGATGGCGGCGGCCGGGCCGTAGAAAAATTCACCCTTGCGGTTGAGCATCAGTGCTTCGTCTGCCACGCTCATGGCGTTGGTGGGATAATGGGTGTTCATAATGGCGCTGATGCCTTCCTCATGCGCCAGCCGCTCCACCATGTTCAGGACAAGGATCTGGTTGTGGAAGTCCAGACCGGTCTCCGGCTCGTCCAGAATAATGAGCTTGGGGTCGTTGATAAGGGCACGGGCAATGAGCACCATTTGCAGTTCGCCGCCGCTCATCCGGTTGCAGTCCTTGTTGGCAAGGTGAGAGATGCCCACCCGCTCCATCATGGCTTCGGCCATTTCCAGTTCCTCTTTACCGGGCTGCTGGAACATACCCAGATGGGCACTGCGGCCCAGCAAAACCATTTCCAGTCCGGTATAGGAGAAGGCAAACCCGTGGGACTGCGGGATGTAGGAGATGGTGCTCCACACTTCCTTCGGCTTCAGGGTGTGGATCTCCTTACCATAGAGCAGGGTCTTGCCGCTGTGCCACGGCAGCAGACCGATCATACATTTGAGCAAAGTGGTCTTGCCGATGCCGTTTGGGCCGAGGATGGCAAGAATGTGTCCCTCTTCCAGTGTCAGGTCGATATTTTCCAGTATGGCAGGCTGTCCGGGGTAGCCGAAACAGCCTTTCTGTACTTGCAAGATCATCGCAGGTTGCTCCTTGTCTTATTCAGCAGAGAGATGAACACCGGCGCACCGATGATGGCGGTCAGGATGGAAAGCGGCAGCTCAATGATGCTGATGGTGCGCGACAGCGTGTCGATTAGGATCATGAAGCTGGCACCAAGGCTCAGGCTCACCGGCACGACATAGCGGTTGTTGCTGCCCACCAGCATCCGGGCGCAGTGTGGGATCAGCAGCCCGATCCAGCCCACCTGTCCGCACATTGATACCGCCGAGGCGGTAATCAGCGTGGAAGCCAGAATGAACAGCATCCGGGTCTGTTTGATGCTGATGCCGCTGGCGCGGGCTTCGTCATCGCTCAGGGAGAGGATGTTCAGCCGCCAGCGCAGCAGGTAAATGACAGCGATGCCTGCGATGATGAGCGGGCAGCCGATGAGGATCTTCTGGTAGCTGGCACTGGTAAAACTGCCCATCAGCCAGTAGGTGATCTCCGGCAGCTTATCCTGCGGGTCGGCCGTATACTTGAGCAGCGATCCAACCGCATTGAAAAGAGAAGAGGCAATGGTTCCGGCCAGAACCAGATAGACCATGGAACGGCCATCGTTCTTGCCTGCAATTTTCAGGGTAAAGCAGACAGACGCAAGGCCGAACACCAGCGCAATGAGCTGTGTTTCCAGAATACTGCACGACAGAATGATGGCCAGAATTGCACCCACACAGGTGCCGCTGGTCACGCCCAAAATATCCGGCGTGGCAAGCGGATTAGAAAACAGGGACTGAAAGGTGTTGCCCGCACAGGTCAGTCCTGCACCTACGATGATGGCCATGAGGATGCGCGGCAGACGCAGGTTGATGACGATGGAATAGTTCTGCACATTGGCCGCGCTGCCGCCGGTCAGAGCTGTGCGCAGGGCGGTCAGCACTTCCCCGACCGGGACATTCATGCGTCCGAAGCACAGGCAGATTACTGAGGTGGTCAACGGCAGTGCCAGCATCAGCAGGATAGCCAGCGGGGTAAAGCGGCCTTTTTTGATCCAGATGGTGTCCTTCATCAGTACAGCAGCATTTCCTCCAGCTCGTCATCGGTCACATCATAGCCATACCAGGTCTTGTAGTATTCCTTGATGGTATCGCCCAGCGGGTAATCTGCGAAAGCGTCCGGGTAGGTGTTGCAGGCCAGCCATGCCAGTACCAGCGGGGCATCCGGGTTCGGGGTGAACCAGTTCCACATACCGAGGGTGGTGTTGTACACGCGGCCGTTCTGCACGGCGGTCAGCGTGGAGAAGTCGGCACCATCCACGTTGCCGGAAAGCACATTCTCCGTGCGCAGGGGCTGCAGGCCGGGGCCATCGAGGAAGAGGATGTCCGGATCCCAGCTGTAGACCTGTTCCATGCTGGTCTGGGCAAAACCGGTGGCTTCCAGCGCTTTGTCGGTCACGCCCAGATGCTTCATCCAGTAGGTACCGAAAGTGCCGTTTCCGGAGACCTGCGGCACACCGTCCGAGTACTTCCACAGGATCAGGGCGCTGGGGCGGTCGCTCTCAGGAATATCCGCAATGCGGGCTTCCACATCGGCCACGATCTCGTCACCGGCAGCCACAAAGGCCTCGGTCTTGCCCGGTTCGCCAAAGACATCCTCCAGCAGTTTCAGCCACTCCTCATAGCGCTCCAGCGGGTCAGCCTCGGTGGAAGCACCCACGGTGGCAAAGCCGATCGAGGGAATACCGCTGGCCTTCAGGGTCTCTGCGTGGGAGGAATTGCCTGCATTGTACAGGATGACATCCGGGTTCAGCTTCATGATCTCCTCAATGTTGAGGTCACTCTGCGCATAGACCGTGTCGCTGGATTCCATCAGCTCCGGAGCGATGTTCTTGAGCACGGTGTCGGAAATGACCGACTTGAAGGAGCCGCAGTAGCCCACGATATAGGGGGCACTGCCCTCAAAATAGGCCATGTAGGTGGACAGGATGGGAATCTGGTCGATGACCACACGGGTGACCTTATTAGGCACTTCTACTTCGTTGCCGCCGTGGTCGATGACGATGTGGGTGCCGGTCTCATCGGCAGAAGCCGCAGAAGAGACTGCTTCGCTGGAAACAGAGGCGGATTCAGAAGCGGCAGCGGAAGAAGCTGCATTGCCGGAACCACCACAGGCGGTCAGGACACCGGCAGCGCTGACAGCGGCCATAGCAGCGAGAAAAGAACGACGTGTAATCTTTTTCATGGGAAACTCCTTATAATAATGAAAATTTCTGGCAGTTAGTTATACATAACCAACCGCAGAGCATTTTAGCAGATTCCCACAGGATTGTCGGTTGCTATGGCAACCACTCTCCAAAATCGGAAGAAGTCTTAAAGTTTTCCAAGAAAAACAAAAAACAGGGTACGCCCCACGGACGCACCCTGCAAAAATCCACACACGATAAGTAAGACAGGGAGTTCCCCAACGGGAACTTCCTGTTTTTCTTTGGTTGCAATATGAGCCTGTTCCGCCTGCCACGCGGCAAACTCCCGCTGACCTTCCTCACTGTTCCAGCAGGCAAGGATGGCCGGGTAGAATGCCCGTGCCAGACGGTCGATGA
>OHPJ01000112.1_pt1 | contig 49296 bp, 52 predicted proteins | sample 1577701 | NCBI WGS metagenome assembly OHPJ01 (sample SAMEA3879517, study PRJEB24766) | human gut metagenome | biome: human-associated habitat; feature: feces | place: USA | collected 1985/1987 | reverse complement strand
CGTGCTTACAGCGTATAGCTGCTTAGCACATTATTGAATTATTAACGAACTATTGCTGAGTAAAATGTTATAGTAAGTTATAGCAAAGCGGTCCCATCCCGCACAATTTGGCGAGGGCTTTGATGCCCCGTCAACCTTATAGCGTAGCGGTTCCGAGCACCGAGTAGGGCGGTTACATCCCTTACCCTTTTGGAAAGGGCGAGGGCTTGGGAGTGGGTTAAGGACCCCCTCTTCGCAAGAGGGGGACAGGGGAGTCGAAACAAATATAGAAGTTATGCCACAGTTAACATTACAGGTAGATAGTCCATCTTTGTTGGAGCAATTAAAGAATGTCCTCTCTCTTATGAGAGGTGTTAAAATAGTTTCAGACTCCCCTGTTTCAAGGAGTGCTGCTTTGGAAGATGTTCCAAACGCAGAAACTTTGGCAGCAATGAAAGAGGCTGAGAGTGGTCATGATGCGGGAGTAGTTCGAGTAGATAGCTTAGAAAGTTTCATGGCATCAATGGAGGAATAGGGTTTATGAAAGAAATTCGAAAGACCTCGCAGTTCAAGAAAGTTTAAGAATGATAAAGAATTTGTAGAAACCCTTTTTATCAATCAAGCCAGGAGCAACCTTTTTCTTAGGTAGCTCCTAGACCCTCGTCTATCATAAAGACAGTATCGAGGTCATTTACCGTTACCAGTCAGGTAAGAAAAGCTTCTACACCCATGTTTACATGTACATCGTAGATGATACCAAGGTAACCCCTTATGCCGATTGGGGTGATTACGAAATTAAATCGTACTTTTGTCGCTAAAATGTATGATTATGGCAAACGACAATAATATACAGCCTATGGCTGATGATTCACAGATAGTACTTTACCAACCAGATGAAAGTATTTCTCTTCAAGTAAAAATAGAAGAAGATACGGTATGGCTTACGCAAGCTCAAATGGTGGAACTTTTTGGTTCTAGTAAAGCTAATATTAGTGAGCACATTACTAATATTTATCAGCAAGGAGAATTGGTGCAGTCGGCAACTGTTCGGAATTTCCGAACAGTTAGAAAAGAAGGCAATCGTATGGTTACACGTAATATGGATTACTATAATCTTGATATGATTATATCAGTCGGCTTTCGTGTAAATAGTCATCAAGGTATTCGCTTTCGTCAATGGGCTAACAACGTCTTGAAGGAATATCTTCTTCGTGGATATGCTGTACATCAGCAGATGCTACAAATGGAGCAACGTATTGATAGCAAACTTATGTTGCAGCATGATGAGATGCAACGAATAAAGTATACTCAGGCTAAGCAGCAACAGCAGCTTGATTTCTTTATTCGGACTTCGACACCTCCTGCAGAGATGGTCTTCTTCGAAGGCGATTTCTATACTGCAAGAGTTGCTTTGGAGAACCTTGTTCGTTCAGCCAATCATCGAGTAATCATCATAGATGGCTATGTTTCATCGCTAACCCTGAGTGTGTTAGATGTTCGTAAACCAGAAGTTTCAGCGACAGTTTATACTGTAGGTGTAGGTCAAGGAATGCAACGTCTCATGGATGAGCATGACCGCCTCTTCCCCGACAATCATATAGATATTAGAAAATGGCGAAACGAGTCCCATGACCGCTGGCTTATCATAGATGACCGCCTCTATCATTGTGGTCATTCATTAAACGCCAATGGCGGTCATAAGATTTCCGCCATAACCCTGATGGGCACCTCTCCAGAGGTAATCCTCTCAAAAGTAGAATAAAAATAATATTCCTCATTCGAGCGACGACAAGTGCAGAGCGATACTGCAATGAGGAACAATTCTGGTGGGCTTAATCTGCAAGCCCCCTCCATGCACTCACTTTCAGCAATATAATTGCAAGCTGATCTCCATAACAGCTTGGCGGTCCCATCCCGCACAACCTGGCGAGGGCTTTGATGCCCCGCCAACCTTATAGCGTAGCGGTTCTGAGCACCGGAGGGCGGTTACATCCCTTGCCCTTTTGGAAAGGGCGAGGGCTTGGGAGTGGGTTAAGGACCCCCTCTTCGCAAGAGGGGGACAGGGGAGTCGAAAAATGTTATAGTGCTTAGCTGCTTATTACGAAGCATGCAATGCTGAAAGATTTCGCTTCACCATTCGATATTAACATAGACCTCTACAAGTAATTGGTCAGAGTTGTAAAAACTCCCCCAAAAAATTTGGTAGTTTCAAAGAAAAAACTTATATTTGCAGGCAAAAAAGGAGATTCAATTATGAACACAATAGCAATTGACAGCAATATATATAAAGGTGCAGAAAGTTATGCTAAATTACATAATATTAGTGTGACAGCTGCAATAGAAAAGGCGATTTCTTTGTTTTTGCAAAAGGTACAACCTAAGCAAAAGCTATTAGAAACTGCTGAGTTTAATGATGCTTTGTCTTATGTTAAAACATTAAAGGCAAAAGGTGGCAAGCCGATACCGGCAGATGAAAATAGCTTAGATGCGTTGGTTGATAAAAAATATGCATTATGAGAGTTTTTATAGATACGAATATCTTAATAGATTTCGTTGTAAATCGGGAGGGCTTTTCTGAAGATGCAGATAAACTCTTTGCCCTTGGAATAACAGGAGACATAAAGTTGATGACATCAGCTTTGTCTTATGTTACAACCATGTATATAGCACAAGTATGAGTATCAAGATGTAAAAGAAACTCTTCTGGCGGTGTCGAATTTTGTAGATGTATTGGACTTGCAAGGCAATACGGTAATTGAAATGCTCTCTTCTGATTGGAAGGATTATGAAGATGCAACTCAAAATGCCACAGCTTTGCGAGCTGAGGGAGATTGTATTGTAACTCGTAACAAGAAGGATTTGTACGGAAAAAGAGGAGGATTAAAAAAACAAATATGATACTATAAGTGAAGCATTTTAACACTTGTAAGGATGAACTCGATTTTGATGGAAGAGGGATGATCTGGGAGTATTCACGAAAGAGTAAGAAATCGAAAAAAGAGAGCTAAGAAACATGGCATTTACAATTATCTGTATTCATCCGATAGTAGGATGCAAATATCTAAAGATACTAAAAGAGGACGAATATTATTTCTTCAATGATTGGTATCGAGAGGAGAATGGATGTGTTGTAAGAAATGATGACGATGCATTCAAACGTCACTTCTTTGGTGAAAAGGTAAGTGTTCAGGCAGTTGTCGGAAAGAACGGTAGTGGCAAGAGTTCGCTTTTGGAGCTGATATATAGAATTTTGAACAATTTCTCATACGTGGCTACAGAAGGGGCCTATAGGGCAACTGCGGAAAGACTGTATTATATCAGAGAGATAAAGGCTGAACTGTATTATGAGTTGGAAGGACAACAGGGATGCATAAAAGTGGAAGATGATACGGTTACATTTAAGTATGGCGACGAGGCACCTATAGAATTATACTTCTCCGGGAGCAGAAATTATGAGGAAACAGACGGCTGGCTTAACGCCAGGCCATTGGACGGGTATGAGCATAAGGTCATACGTGGAATGGAAAGACAAACAATATGGGAAATCATACAAAAGACACTTAATCACTTCTTCTATTCTCTTGTGGTGAATTATTCTATCCAATCTTTGAACCCTTGTGACTATGAGGATGAAGAAGCCTATGGAGATGATGCAGATGATTGGGCTGATAATTCTTGGCTGACGAGCCTATATAGGAAGAATGATGGCTATATGGTTCCTATTGGATTTGAGCCCTATAGAGGGAACAACCAGATAGACTTGGTAAACCAAAAGGAATTGGCAGAGGATAGAATTGCGGCGTTGCTAATCGATGCTGAAAAACATGATCATAAATTGTTGCCAGGGTATAGTTATAGTTCGATAGATTTTACTTATGACCAAAAGTTTTCTTTAAGATTTGATCATCCGGCTGAAGATGATGATAATATCACGGATGCAATACAGAAAATAGCGGAGGACTTGAACGGTGAAAGAAGTGCTCTCTTTTTTGAGTCCTATGGAATTGACGCGGGCTATAAGCAGAATGGTTGTCACTTCTTTAAGCGGGCTTTTATGTATCTGATAGATAAAACTTTCAGCGTAAGCCGTAATTATCCAGACTATGAAGATTACTCTGAACTTTCGGATGCTTTCTTTGACTTGGAGCGTGAACTGCTTCCACAAGAAAAAGATATGGTAGTCTCGCTTATAGAGAGAGTCAAGGAGGAACCATCGCATATCGGTATGAAAGTTCATCAGACGTTGCATTTCCTTGAGAGGCTTATTCATATTGATGAGGCTGAACAATATAAAATGGATGATAATGGATTCTCTTATGAAGAATACATACAGCATTTCTTCCCTGAAATGGATATTGAAGGCCCTAAAGCTATTATGGAGTATTACCCGCCGCCTATCTTCAGGAACTATATCTACCTGAAAAATGACATGGATCAGGAATGCATAGAGTTTCCGATGCTGAGTTCTGGTGAAAGGCAATACCTTTTCACACTATCAGCTTACCTATATCATTTGAGGAATATCATTTCTGTACCTGAGAATGCCGGAAGGGTGAAGTATCATAATGTCTGTTTGTTTTTGGATGAGATAGAACTTTGCTTCCATCCTGAATACCAGAGGCTATTTGTGGCAAACTTGCTTCAGAGTTTGGAGGACAATAAAGTGACAGATAGTGTAAATGTGAACGTGATACTAACGACACATTCTCCCTTTGTGCTATCAGATATTCCGCAGTGTAATATCCTATATCTTGAAAATGGGGAAGATGCAAGGGAACAGATGAAGGTGAAGACTTTCGCCTCTAACATCAATGAGCTGTTAGCTGAAAGTTTCTTTCTGAAAGGAGGATTTGTAGGTGAGTTCGCTAGTCAAGTGGTTAATGACTTGGCTAATTTCCTTTTGGAAAAGCAATGTAAACGCAGATGGGATATTGTGTCGGCAGATCAAATGATAGAGGCTGTTGGCGATGACGTTGTGAAGATACAGCTACGTAAGTTGTTTGTTCGAAAGTTCGGGAAAAATAATCAAGTATATAAGACGTGGGTGCAAAAAGAATTTGAGAGATTAGGCTTGAACCAAGAGAACCGATGAGAAGAATTCTGATTGATGATAGGATAAAGAAGCTTGCTGCTGAATACGTGAAGAAACTGCCACTAGTGGTGGGTGATGTAAAAGCAGATTTGCAGATTTTGGCTGATGACTTAAAAAAAAGTCAACAGAGATTCTGATATGTACACCTGAAGAGGGAAAGAAGGCAAAAGGCAAATCAAGCGTCAGAAAAAAGACGCTGCCCGATGCGATTGAGGCTGCAAATGCAGTGCAACCGCTGAAGGACAAACAGGAGAAATTTAAAGGCGTTAGTCATAAGGGAAGTGAATATCTCAGGGTATCAGTGTATGTTGAGAAGATTGTAGAGAAATATGACAATCTCAATAATATGCTGCCGTCCAAGTATGATGAATGCTTTTCTTATATCAATAGTGCTTTAAAAGGTGTCGCTATAGATGATATTTGGGTAAAGTTTAAAGGAAATAAGGATAAGCGACCACTCTATGAGGTGATAGTTGATGTAATGGGTTACGATAAAGTAAGAGCAGGGTTGATGCCTAACTATGTGAAGATGCTTGAGATTAGATCATGCATTTATTGTAATGCCCAGTTTGCTATGACAACGCTTATAGAGGATGTGCATGAGAAGATAAAGACAGGAAAGAGAGGACGCCCCAAAGAAGCGAGGGTGATACCATTGATGGGCGGTTACTATGAATTGGATCATAATAGGCCAAAGTCGAAATACCCGTTCTTGTGTACAAACTTCTATAACCTACAACCTTGCTGTGGATCATGTAACAAACGTAAATCTGCACAAGACTTGCCATACTCATTATATTATGAAGACGGTGAACCGCATCCCTCCCCGCTTCATTTCGCTATTAGTCCACAGGATGTAATTGCTTTCCAGACAAAAGGAAAGTGTAGAGGAATAAAAGCATATCTTTGTGATGATGAAAAACCAGGCCAGCCTGTCGTAGCAAAGAAAGATGGAACCCTCGCAGAGCGTTTTAACTTTATTTTCGACATAGATAAGATTTATGCTGAACATGAAGATGAAGTAGAAGAATTGCTATGGCGTAATAGGATATATACAAAGGGAATTGTAGATGCTGCGAATCAACAATTTGCAGATTTGGATATTGAGGGATTTGACTTTGACAGATATATTCTTGGAACATACGCCAAGAAGGATGAGGCTTTGAAACGTCCACTTACGGTGATGAAGCAGGATGTCTGGGAGCAGATTATGAAAGTGGAATAGAATATGAGCGTGGAGAAATTAATTGGATCCTGGGAATTGAAAAGTAAGATTGGTAGCGGAGGCAATGGCGAGGTTTGGGAATGCACAGACCAAACAGGAAATGCATTTGCTATGAAAATCCTAACTAAGACAACAGGAGAAGCGTATCAACGATTCTTGGATGAGGTGAAAGTAATGCTTTCTCATCAAGGTGCCGATGGAATGTTGCCAGTGATTGACTTCAATCTTCATGAATTAAATGGCTCAGAGCAGACAGAAAAAGATCTTTACTATGTTATGCCTTTGGCAATTCCTGCAAAAGAACGCTTGTTTGGATGTATCTTTGAAGAGAAATTGAATGCCATCAGGGATATTCTAAAGATGTTATGTCTACTTCATCATCAAGGTATTGCTCACAGGGATATCAAGATTGAAAACATATTGATGTATCAAGAGCACTATGTGTTATCTGATTTTGGACTCGTTTTCTATCAAGATAAACCTCGTGTGACGAAAACCGACGAGCGTATGGGAGCAAGGAGGACATTAGCCCCAGAAATGGAACGGCCTGGCTCAAAGAATGCCGATCCGTTTAAGGCTGATGTATATTCTATTGCGAAAACCATTTGGGTGATACTGACAGAATATCCCGATAGTTTTGAAGGTCAATATAGTAGGAATCAAGTTACCAGACTTGAAGACAATGTAAAGTGTCCAAGAGGCACATATTTTACACCATTAGGAGAATTGCTAGCAGAATGTACAGATGTGCTGCCTGACAATAGACCTAATATTGAACAAGTTTTGGCTAGGTACGAGGAATGGGAGAAAATGCAGGATGATTTTGCAAAAAGTAATCGCAGTCAGTGGGTTGAAGTAATTAAGGCGTTGTTTCCTTATTCAGTTCCGACACATGCCGAATGGACGGATATTAAAGAAATAAAAAATGTGCTCAACATGATTAGTCACTATGACAGTTTGAATCATCTGTTCTTCCCCTCTGGCGGTGGATTAGACTTGGATGCTGTATTTGATTCTTATGAGGAGCATTGCTTAGAAATGGATTTTGGTGGGTTGAGGCAGATCTTCAACCCGAAAATCCTGATCTTCGAATCGATAGGTGAAGATTTGTTGTGGAATTATTTCCGAATGGAGTGTAATCCATTAGAGCCTGCACTTAAATCAACTCCCAAAGACAGTTATGATGAAGGAGTATCAGAGATGTCACCGCTCGAGTATAAGGATTATCGCGTAATGGAAGATGGTGACCTCGCCAAACAAGATGGATATAATGTAACGGACTATTCTCGACAAGTAACTCGCCAATTAAAGGGCAGTTATGTGATATTCAGTAAAAACTCGCTATATAACAGGACTACGGGTACTTATGACGGCAGACATGACAAGATGAGTACTGAAACCTTTAGAGCTTACATCGAAAAAGCATATAATAAATATAAGAAAGCGGAGGATAATGTCTTTCTCAATGACTTTTAAAATCCAATAAAGAATTAATTTTATTAAACTTAGATAGTTTATGGCAATATTTGAACCAAATATTTATATGAGGGAGATTAAAGAACTATATTCCGAGGAACTTGCCTTGTTGAAGCAGATTCGAAGCTATGGGAGAGAACATTCACAAGGTAAAATGGAGCGGGTTGAGAAGGTTAAGTTACTCTTGTTATTTCGTATCTACTCGAATCTGTATTCTTCTCTGCTCTTAACTGTGCAGGTCTTGAAAACTGGAAAGATTTCATTCTTTCAGTTACCGATAGGCTTGTTGTTGCGTTGTTGCTTTACCGATTGTTTGTTCGCCCTATACATACAGCGGGCTGGCAAGGAACGAGCTTACGAGGAACTGGATCTGAGAACAATAGAGTATGCCAACTCAATGTTGGAGCGCAAAGAGGTATACAGAGATCAGGTGAAAAGTACGGGAAAGATACTTGATGATGTCTTTATAGACCATTTGTGGGAGTTGACGATGGAAGACAATTTCTTGGGACTGCTGACACTTGACGACAATCTGGAAGAATTGACGGTAATAAAGCAATCGAAAGGACAACTGAAAGACGCTGGTTTCACTAAACAAAATAGTATTAAGACAAAGGATATTGTTGACTTCTTGGTTGCTATACCTGAACTCAAATCTGTGGCTATGCGATTATATCACTACTTCAAATATTTCTCGCAGTATGAGCATTTCTCAGAAAATGGGCAAGGGGATGTACTTGCATCAATGGAGAAGGATGGTAATGATAACATCCATTTGCCTTCAGCCATTAGGGCACTGGGTGTTGGGATGGAAGAGGTGATGAAGAATAGATTGTCAAAGATGAATAAATAAAGAGGTTAACACAAAATAAGGATATGAGTACATTCGTATTAATGGAACTATGTAAGCAGAGTGGAGTTAAAAATGTTATATATCAACTTTTGGCTCCAAGCATAACTTTAAATCTCGATGAAGTTGAAGAAAATCGCAGCTATGCTGTGATTATCGATAAGGGTATTCGTTATTGTTTGACTGGTAATTCTGGTATATATGATGAAGAAGCCTCCTATGTGTTGTTGACAGATAGAACTCCTACGAAGCAAAAGCTCATTGACAATGAGATCAAGCAGAGAAAGTGGATAAAGCATCCTAATCAAATTGAGGCTTCACCCGATGATGTAATAAATTCATGGGAAAACAGGTTCCACTTCAAACTAGAGAAAAATGAGGCTCATCCCGGATTAAGAAGACCGCAATTAGGTGCTTTGCATGCTTTACTTAGCCATATGCTATCACCTACAGAAACAGCGACAGTGGTGCTGCCAACTGGAACTGGTAAGACAGAAACGATGATGTCTGCTTTAGTAGCAGGCAGGTGTAATAGAGTACTTGTAACTGTGCCGACAAATGCTCTTCGAGGACAATTATTCAATAAGTTCAAAACTTTAGGCATTCTTAAAAAAGCAAAATTTGAAATTGTTGATAAAGAAGCATTATATCCTATAGTAGGGGTTATAACGTCTGCATTTGAAGGGGAAGATCAACTAAAGAGCTTTATTAGACAATGCAATGTGGTGATAACAACAATGCAGATTATTGACCATGCTCCAGAAGAACAGCAGGATGTATATGTGTCATCATTTTCAAATGTGTTTGTTGATGAGGCGCACCATATTGTAGCCACATCATGGAGGAAGTTTTCTGACAGATTCCCAAGACATCAATTGGTTCAATTCACTGCAACGCCGTTCAGAAATGATGGGCAACGACTTGATGGTAAAATAATATTTAACTATCCTTTGCGCCAAGCACAAAAAGATGGTTATTATCGCACTATACATTTCCTGCCAGTCAGGGAATATGGTGAAGAGGCCATTGCTGATAAAGCTATTGCTGAAAAGGCTGTTGAGAAACTAAAAGACGATCAGAAGCGTTACCAGCATATAATGATGGCTCGGTGTGAGACAAAGAGTCGAGCACAGGCAGTCTACAAGATATACAAAGAGTTATGCCCAGAACTAAGAATTGTGTTATTATATTCCGGCTGCCCTGATTATATTGAGAACTATAATAAAGTTCTTAAACGAGATGTAGACATTGTGGTTTGTGTGAATATGCTTGGTGAAGGATTTGATTTGCCAGAACTTAAGATTGCAGCATTCCACGATATCAGAAAAAGCCTGCCAATAACATTGCAATTTTCTGGACGATTTACACGAACTAGCCGTGATGCGGAGTTGGGGGATGCTTCTTTTGTGGCAAATATTGCAGACCTTACAGTTAAGCAGGAACTTGATAGCCTCTATGAAGAAGATGCTGATTGGAATATTCTTTTAGCCGATGCAAATGACAATAAGGTTACAGATGAAAAAGAGTTTAAAGACTTTATTGAAGGATTTAAGTCGGGAACGGATGCCCAAATCCCTGTAAGCAGTATCTACCCAAAGTTTAGTACTGTCGTATATCAGAGCTACGCAAAAGGATGGCACCCTGAGGATTTTTACAAAGGTATTAGAGGCTATGATAAACTTGATTATCAGTCTTATGACATTAATGAAAATGAAAAGCTGCTTGTGGCAGTGATGGCAAAGGAACAGAATGTCGAAGGTATAAAGGTTAAGGATGTAAGGACTATGGCCTGGAGCTATTTGGTGCTGTTTTGGGATGAAAAGAAGAATCTGTTATACATTAACAGCCTAGATAATGCCAGCCTATATCATGAAGTGGCTAAGCATGTAGTAGGGGCTCCGGGGAAAGCCCCAAAGTTAATAAGTGGAGTTGATGTTTTCAAGACCTTCCATAATTTAAAGAGGACAAAATTAAGGAATGTTGGGCTGAAAGTCTATCTTGGGAAAGATATTCGCTTTAGAATGCATGCAGGGCGCGATGTTGAGAATGGGCTATCTCGCATTGAGAAAATGAACAGCGAGAAATCCTTTGTAGTGGGTGATGGTTTTGAGAACGGAGAGAAAACATCCATAGGAGCATCGTACAAAGGGAGAATATGGAGCCTAAGTGGCAATGGAAATATTCTTGCGTTTAAGAATTGGTGTATGGAGCAGGGCGAGAAACTCACAAATCCAAATATCGATGCGAATCAAATACTCAAAGAAACACTGATTCCAAAGATGATTAAAGAAATGCCAGTAGATACAATTCCTTTCAGTATAGATTGGGATGATGAGATGTGGAGAGAGTTAGAGACTCGTTACAGTTTTAAACTGTTAGGATCGGAGTCTTATATGTACAATACTGAAATTGAACTTTGTGAGAATGCTCTAGAAGGGAATAAGGTACGTTTTGCAGTATGTAATGGTGAACAGCATGTGGAGTTTCAGCTAGAGCTGTTTGAAAATAATGAAAATGAGAAGAATAAATTTCCCGACTATAGGATTAAACAATTGACGCATGGTGAGGCTTTGATACAGTTTGGGACGAGGACGCTAAAATTGACAGATTTCTTTGAGAAAGAAGAAAATGTACCGATAATCTATTTCACCGATGGGTCTAGCCTTCGTGGTAATGAGTACATTGTCTTAAGTGCTACACCAACACTCTATGATAAAAACAGCTTGCAAGAGTGGGACTGGGAAGACGTTAATTTGCTTAAAGAATCACAAGGAGTGCGGCCACATCTTAAGACGGATTCTATTCAATACAATGTAATACAAACGCTTGTGCGGCAGGACTACGATATTGTGTATGACGATGACAATGCCGGCGAGATAGCTGATGTAATTACGCTCAAATTAATTGAGAATGAAATTCATGTGGAGTTATATCATTTGAAGTTTGCACATGAAGGTAAGATAACCTCGCAGATTGCAAACTTTTATGAAGTATGTGGACAGGCTCAGAAATCTGCAAATTGGAAATATAAAGAGGCAGAAGAGATGTTGAATCATTTACTGCGTAGGGAGATTAAAAAGAGTAGCAATGGCGACGAATGTTCGAGAATATATAAGGGGACACATGAAAAGTTGATCGAACTGATGAAACTTGCAAAGAGGAAGTTGCCTGTGAAGTATAGCGTCTTTATTGTTCAGCCAGGCGTTTCAAAAGATTCAGCAAGTGATGAAATACTATCGCTTTTGGGTGTAACTGAGAGTTTTCTCAAGGAGCGTACAGGAATAGAACTAAAGGTTATAGTAAATAAAAAGAGTCTATGACGCAAGATGGAAGGTGGAAGTTAAAGTATAATGAAGTGATGTCGTTCATGGAAAAGGAATACCGTAAACTATCCAAGTATTATCCAAAAGAGAAGCTTATGTTCCACTTCATTCATCATAATAGAAAACAGTATAATGTGGGAACGATGAAAGAGGAACGTAAAGTACTCTTTGAAAAGTTGCTGGTGCTGTGTGAAAAGTATAAGAGAATTCACTAGTGTCCACTAAAAATGGACGAGTTGAGAGTGTAAACTAAACTGTGTCAAGCTACAATAAAAGTAGTTTAACACAGTTTAGTTTACACTCTCATGCCAGTATGTATTTGCCAGCAGTTTGATAATTTCAAGACCGTTGCTGATTTCTTTGAATTTGCAGCAAAGTTAATGAGAAGATAAAATCATATTTATAACTAGTCTTTGCTTTCCTCTGATTCATATAAAATATGTCTTAAGATTAGGCATAAAAAGCATCGTATCAAGGCGGTCCCATCCCGCAAAACATGGCGAAGACCTTTGATGGTCCGCCAACCTTAGAGCGTAGCGGTTCTGAGCACCGAGTAGGGCGGTTTACATCCTTCCTTCTGAGGTTTCTGTCCCCTACAAGGGGAACCGAAGGGGTCGTAAAGACTATTGAGAAGGCTTGGTTAGAGGTGGAGCTCCCTTTGGAAAGGGAGACGGAGGGATTCGAAAAAATACCTTCTTTAATGGGAAAAAGCGATGCCAGTGAGTGCAATGAAAGCTCGCTTTCAAATTGCCGAGTGCAGCTCGCTTTATCAACAAGGAAGGACGGGATGATATGCATGCAAAGCCATTTTGACAATCATGTGATGTAATCAGAATGAATACAACGAACAAAGGGGAACGACCAAAGACTGGTCGTTCCCCTTTGTTCGTTTAGAGGCAATTGTATCAGGTGTATCTGTCATCTCTGATTTTCCCATCAATTATCGGCTTGCGGTAATTGGTGGTGAGGAGGGACTGGTAGATGATGCCAACGCCAAAATACTGGCAACCCTATAAGCTGCAAAAAAGAATAAAAAGAGGGATTTTGTAAAATGAACCAAAATGAACCATATTTCCTGAATCTTTACATGAGAGATACAGAAAAAGCGAAAACTTTCGTTCAATCAACGACTTAGGAAATTATGTACGAAAAGAATAGTAAATTAATGTTGATTTTCGTAGAATGATATTAATTTTTTAACACGCATAATTTGCTAGTTTCCAACAATTTTCGTATTTTTGCAAGGAGATTCTGTGTCTCTTATATCGAGATTCAGATGAACGTCATCAAAAAACGAACTTGATTCGCATGATGAAAGAGACAAATATACAATCACAGGTTACGTCCACTATTGCAGGGGACGACGGCGAAGCCATGGAAAAAAGTGAAGGATATGTAGCTGAAAATGGTTTTATAGCAACAGATCCGACGCACTTTGGAAAGACGTATCATGATAAACTCCTTTAGCTAGCAATGCCAGCCAAAAGGAATTATAAGAGTTAATCAAGGCGGTGTCGAGCAGCCCAGCTTCCAGCATCCAGACACGGACACTCCTTTGGAGTAGTTCCAGGCAAGTCCCGATGGCCCACAATCTTCGCTTTCGGAAAGAGAATCTTCAGATTCCTGAAAAGATCGATGAGTCTCGTTTCCTGCTCAGTGGTCATGGTGTTGCAAGGCTTGCCTTGCTCATCGAGCCCTCCCTCATAGCAGATGCCGATAGAGCATCTATTATAAGGTCTGGCATGAGCCCCCACCTCCAGCAGCTTACGGTGCTGCGTCATCGTACCATCCTTACGGATGTAGAAGTGGTAGCCGATGTCATAAAACCCACGGGCCTTATGGTCACGGCGCAGCTGTTCCACACTATAGTCCTGATTGCATCGGCTAGCCGAGCAATGCAGTACAAGAAATCTCACAGAGTCGGCAGACATCATGTTCTTGCCGTTCTCCACTTTGGCGAGGAGCATGCGCTCAGAGCGTACCTTCCCCCCGCCAATGTTCATTGGAAATGTATCTTTCGTCATAGGAATAATTCAACACTCAACATTCAACATTCAACATTCAACACTCAACATTGCTATAAGGCATTCGCGCACGAGCTTACTCCCAGTGCCGTGAGAGCAGCAATCAGCGCCTGTACGATGGCATTCACGATTTGAGTCCAGGAAATCTTGTTTGGATTTGATTCAGAGTTAGAACGAAACATTTTCATAATCAATAAAATTTAAATGAAACAATAAGTTATCAGAGTTTAGCAGTGCCTCCCTTTCAAAGAGGTAAGGCACTGCCAGAGTTGGAGACTATTCCAATCCGTCACCATTGTCGGAACCAGTTCCGCCAGCCTCGGTGCCGGAACCGCCGCCAGTAGTCTCACCGCCGGTAGTCTTATCCTTCTTCTCTTCACCGTACTTGACGAGTTCGATGGAATCAGGAATCAGGTTGTAGAGACGAGTACCATTCTGCAACTTGGTGAAAGAAGGACGGAAGGCAGGAACGAGACTCTTGACGAGTTTAGCGTTCGCCTTACTCTCATCTTCTACGGCTTTGCCGGTAATGAAGCGGATGAAGAGCTTGCCGAATCCAAGCAACTCGATGTCGTAACCCTTCTTCAGGTTCTCCTTCACGTAGTAAGCATAGCGGTCGAGTACCGCCTTTACGTCTGCAGGAGTAGCTGTAGACTCCACTGCGATTTGGTTAGCAACCTCCTCGGTGGTCAAGGTTCCGTAACTGTAAGGTCTAACAGAAAAGAGAGTCTGACCCTTCTTCTCACCCATGTTGATGGTCTTCTTTGCAACTTTGTAGCTTTTACTCATAATTAAAACATTTAAAAGATTAATACTAAAGTTCAGTCATCGTCAGTCCAAAGAGATTTGCAATCCCGTTTGTTCTGATTGACGTTGCGAAGATACAATATTTCGGAGGCGAAAACAAATGCCTTCACTGACGTTCACCATCTGTTTACTGCTCATTCACGATACGTTCACTTTTAATAAAAATCATAGCAATGGAAGATAATAATAAGGCAAATATCGTCTTTAATATCTCTGGCGGTAACAACCAGATTCTACCCAATGCTATCAAGGCTGAGCAAAACTTTTATGGCGACAAGTACATAGAGGAGATGATGAAGGCGAAGACCACAAGTCAAGAGCCTGTTCTCTCACCCGAAACAACCCGCCTCTCCTTATATATTAATAATGTGGAAGCATTAGCAGAATATGTAGCCAAGCTCTCTGCATGCACCAATGCCAAGGAATTGGCTCAGGTGGTGATGGATATGGTGAATGATACAGATGTAAAGGTTGACCAAGATATTATGGTGAAGCAGGAGTTCATCGAAGTCTTACAGCCCTTGGCTCCTCAAGTTACTACAGGCATCAGTAATATCCGCAAGTATATCAATGAAGCTTGGTATAAGTGGAAATGATCACCAATGAAGTAGCGTGAGGAAAAATACTGACAAAAGGCACTTTTACGCACTCCATAATTTCAGAATTTTCAATGAATCCAAATCCGTTTTGTAGAATTGAAATTATGTTGAGGTTTGGTAAGTTACTGATAGCCAGCGGTATATAAAAATTGAAAAAAATACTTGGTCTCTTGAAAATCTATAGTTGTACGACTATTGCCCCTATAGTTGTACGACTATAACTCCAGAGTTGTACAACTATAGCATGTATGGTCGTACAACTGTAGCTTTACTGTCGTACAACTATAGGATTTTCAACTCGCAAAACTTGCGGATTATGGTCAATTTCTGCTGAAAATTGGCTTTTATTAATTCTAGATGGTTAATTTAGTATGGAGGATAAATATTTGTACATGATACAGAAGGCACAGGAGTTCATGAATGAGAATCACTTTGCCGACGTCTCCCGTGTGCAATGTCTGCTACGCAAGATGATGTCCAAGGAGTATCATGGCCTCATCGATCAAATCAAGGAGTGTCAGGATCCCCATGCTATCTTCAATATTCATGGCGGAAACAATCTCATTGCGCCCACTGCCAGCCAGGCTGAGAAAAAATTGGTGGAGAAACCTGCTGACGCGATAAAAAAGATAAGGAATAATCAAGAAAGAAGACCGAGATGCTGAACGATTTCGATTCACCATTCGATATCACCGTAGATTTCCACAAGTAATTGGGCGGAGTTGAAAAAACACCCCAAAAATTTGGTAGTTTCACAGAAAACCCTTATTTTTGCACCTAAAAAAGGAGATACAATTATGAATACAGCTACATATACATTAGATGTCCCTGCAACCGATATTTCTCTTTTCAAATCATTGATTAAGAAATTCGGGTGGGTTGCCAAAAAGCAAAAAGCCCCTAAGGCTTGTAGATTAGACAAGGCATTAGAAGCAGCAAAGAATGAAAAACTCTTTGCTACTAATGATTTGGATGAATTAATGAAGAGTCTTGCTGAATGATGAAATATACTGTTAAGTATTCAACTTTGTTTAAAAGGTCATTTAAAAAATGTATGAAACGAGGTTGCTCTGAGGGTAAATTTCGTAAAGTCATTTCTATTTTGGCAGAAACTGGAACTTTACCACCAGAATATAAACCACATCCTTTAAAGTCAAACTATAAAGGGTGTATGGAATGTCATATTACTTCCGATTGGCTTTTAGTTTGGAAACAAAATGATAAAGAATTGATTCTGATTTTAACCGATACAGGTACACATAGTGACATTTTTGGCTGGTAGCCCACTAATATGAGTTATCTGAGTAAAATGTTATAGAAAGTTATAGCAAAGCGGTCCCATCCCGCACAACATGGCGAAGACCGCTTTGGTCCGCCAACCTTAGAGCGAAGCGGTTCTGAGCACCGGAGGGTGGTTACATCCCTAATCCCTATGGTAGGGATTTAGGGCTTGGGTATAGGGTAAGAACCCCCTCTTCGCAAGAGGGGGACAGGGGAGTCGAAACAATACAATAATCAATAAGGAGATTACGTTATGAACATAGAAGAAAAAAAAGCAGATTTTATGCGTCGCTTCAAGGCTTCTAGGGAGCGAAAGGCAGAATACATAGCACAAATGGAAAAGCGAATGCGTGAAGACTATCGCCGCAGAACCGGTAAGGAAGCAGAATCATTTTGTGTGTTGTAAAAATGAAAAAATTAGATTTAGTCAAGATTAATAGTTGTGCACCATATGCAGTGAAAGAAGATACGCAGGAAGGTGCATATACTTTTATCGCAGATTCAGGAGCTGAGTTTTCAATCGGCTTTATGCCTGATGATTTGATTCGATCCGATGAGTCCTACGAATTTATCATAAGCAGTCACTTAGGGCCGTCTTGCGTACGTTAATAAAAATGTATACCTTTGCCCCGAATTTTAAATTTGGGACAAAATGAATATAAACGAAGAAGGCAAGTACTATGCCTCAATGGTTCGTAAGTTTCGAACCGAGTACAAGAGCAAGAACCTTCATGGGTTCTGTAAAGAACAAAAAGTAAGCTATACTAAGATGCTTCATTGTTTGCGTAATGATTCTTATCGCAAGCCAAGTACCAAGCCTGTGAGTTCTGATGCAGAGCAGGGCTTGCATCCTCTGGTCGTAGAACCTGCAGATTCTGTCACGATAGAACCAGCAGTTTTACCTGTTGAACAAGATGTAGAATTGTTGCTTGATGATATAGAGTTGAACTTTGGTAGTAAGATTAGCTTGCACATAGGTAGCTGTTCCAAATCAGCTTTGGTTTCACTGATCAAGGAAATGGAGGGAACACTATGCTGAGTTTATCAAGTGGTTTTAATTATTATCTGTGCAGTGAACCCGTAACCTTGCGTTATCGCCATGCTGGTTTGCGCAATTATATCAAGAGCCAACTTCATCGTGATCCTACCAATGGAGACATTTATATCTTCCTTTCAAAGGACTGTCGTCGTGTTCGCATCTATTATTTTCATCATCAAGGCGAGATTCTTACCGAAAAGATACTCCATTCCAACCATTTTGTCGAGCCAGTCTTCGATGAGAAAAAGGGATGCTATCATATCTCATGGGAGAGCTTTGTCTATCTGGTTGAAGGAATCGTTCTAAAAGACCGTAAGGTTGCTTTTAACGACCTGAATGATGAAAATGACGAAGAATTGGGTCTGGATATTGAAGAGCCTGCCCAAGGAAAAATAGACGAAAAAGAACTCTTGAAAGAAGCTGTTTAGCACATACTATTTAACATAAAGTATTGATATTCAATGCTTTATAATTTTGTTATCTCAAATATTTTTAGTATCTTTGCAGTATGAAATCAGAAGAGAAATCCATACAGGCTATAAGTGCGCAAGCGCATAGCGAGGCAGCTGACAACAGGTTGCTCCGCAAGAAACTCCAGGCTCGTGATAAACGGGTAGTGGAGCTTGAGGCTATGGTTTCTAACCTGAACAGGCAGCTTTGTGAAAAGGTAGATCAGTTGAATGACATGATGCAAAAACTTGTGGCATTCATGACTGGTAATGGAGAGGTTAATCTTTCAGACTCTCTTCGTGAAGCTGTAGTTGCGGGTGTGCGTGCTGAGTTTGAGGCACGTGAACTAAAACTAAAGGAAACATATGCTAGTGAGTTGGAGAAGCTTACTTCTGATTTCAATGCTCGCTTGGCAGCTAAGCAGAATGAGATAAATCAGTTGAAAGGCATAAATGACGGGGATAATCCGACAACCACAATGCCAAGTAACTCAAACTCGGATTCAACAATGTCACCAGAGGCAAAACTGAAGGCCAGCGAACAGCAAAAGGCAAATCTTCAGGTTACAGCCTATGGTCAGCATACCGAGTCTGGTAAATATCATCATGGTAGTCAGCAGACGGAGAATGCCGATGACTTGGATCACAATGGTGAGGATGTCCCGGAGGAAAAGATTGTCACTATCGCTAAGACGTTAAAGGAGCATAAGGATATGAAAGGTGTCAAGAAGCCTAGACGTGAGCAGCCACTTATTGATGCAGCTGTTGGCGGCAATAATGATATTGTCCTCAAACCAACCAACCTTCCAGCCGATGCCGTTGAAATAGGAGAGGATGTATCTGTCCGTCATACTTATGTGAAAGGTTTTATCCGTACTTATATTATCCGTCGCAAGAAATATAAGGATTCCAAGGGTAAATGCTATCATGTAAATCTTCCTAAAGAATATAAGAACTGCATGGGCAGAACATGGGCAACGGAGTCATTGATAGCCCAGATATTGACGATGCATTTCTATTTTTGTGATGTGTTCCGCAGGATCAAGAAAACGGCAAAGGACAAATTGGTAGACTTACTCGCTCATAGATGGCAGCTGGCTACTGTTACTGCTTGGGCATAAAATCAAATGATTTTTTCTTAAAAGATAATAAAAAAGCATTCATTTTATGGCTTAACGTACCTAAAGTGACCGCTTACATGTGACTATGTTCGCCATTTTGAAGATGGTATGGATGCTGAGGTAACGAAGACATCCCAAGCTGTCGCTTGATTGTTAAATTTTAGAAATTCAAAACTTGATTCAAAAATACTGGTATAACTAACCCGCTGATAAATAGTGGGTACGCTGTATTGGTGGTTTACATGCTTTGTCATATTTTATTTGGGTGTAAAATAGATAATGAATACTAAATATTTATTGCTATTATGAGAAATGATTTGTTTTATAAGCAGATAAAGGAAAATGCATTGAATAAGCCTGTGATTGGGATTTTTGAAAAATACGCCAACACTCATGCTGATTTTCAAATGTACATAATAACAGCTCCTTTAGGAGAAAAATATGAATATCAATATGAAGACAGGGCTCTCATAGTGTTAGTTCCATCTCATAAATTGTTGTTCATTAATCTTTCCGATGAGGAAGAATCTTTCTTAGATTATGTTGAAGATGTAATCCAAGACCTAAATTCAATGTCTGATAAGTATAAGTATCAAGATTTTATTGGACGTGCTCGAAAATGGAAAGATGAAATAGTGGAAAAGGTGCAATATAATGATGCTAATTTTGACTTGGAGGATTTATTTGCCAAAACAAAATTACATGGTGATGAGGCAAGAAAGGCTGATTTGTTAATTTCGTTGTTGACAGGTAGCATTAATGATATCGAAAAAATAGGTGCTGTGCAACCAACAACCCTATTGGAAAAAGTAAAAAAGAATATTATCCTCTTTGATGGTGAACAAACGAGATTCATTTTTAGAAATTATGCCATAAAGAAGATGATTTCCGTCCAAGGATTGTCTGGAACAGGAAAGACGGAGCTACTTCTCCATAAGTTAAAGGATTTGTATGTTAATGAAGCAGAATCCAAGATATTTTTTACTTGTCATAATATAGCGTTGGCGGATAAATTACGCCAAAGAATCCCCCGTTTCTTCGATTTTATGAGTGTCCGCAAACAAATAAAATGGGGAGATAGGTTATGGATGGCAAGGGCTTGGGGCTCTAAAAGCAATCCTGATTCAGGCTTATATTCATATTTATGTAATACTTATGATATACCTTTTTACAGATATTCGCCAGGCATTGATTATCAGTTTATTTATTCAAAAGTTTTAGATGCGCTTAATGCAATTCCTAACAAAAACTTTAAGCCATGTTTTGATTATATATTGGTGGATGAAAGTCAAGATTTTCCAGAAGTATTCTTTGAGGTATGTAAAAAAGTGGTTAGACATAAAGTTTATATGGCAGGCGATGTGTTTCAAGACATCTTTGATTCTGTTAAAAAGAAGAAATGGGGTGTTGATATCGTCTTGAATAGATGCTACCGAACAGATCCTCGAACATTGATGTTTGCTCATGCTGTAGGACTTGGTCTTTTTGAAGAGAATAAACTTAATTGGTTTGATAAGCAAGGATGGGAAAACTTGGGATATAAAACTAATTATGCCGAAAAGGGATATTTGAGGCTTTCGAGATTGCCAATAAATCGCTTTAATGGTATTCAGGCAGATGAGAGCTTGGTAATTATCAATGATTCCACAATAGGAAGAGTGAAGAAGATAATTCATGAGATACAGGATGAAAATCCTGATGTCGTTCCTGGTGATATTGCAATCATATATGTGGATGATTCCAAAGACATCTATAATTATATGGATGAATTGAGCAATGCCATAAATAAGGAATTTGGTTATTTGGTAAAGCGTGGGTATGAAACAAAATCTGCTACCGAAGATTCTGTTTATATAACGAATGCTAATAACGTGAAAGGATTAGAATTTCCTTTCGTGATATGTATAACAAAGAAGATCTTAGGTCAACATAAATATCGAAACTCTCTATATACGATGCTGACAAGGTCTTTTATCAAATCATACCTACTTGTAACATCTAATGATTTGCTTGATGTGTTTAATGCAGGTATACAGTATATCAATGAGAACAATTGTGTGAGAACTCATATCCCTACAGAAGAACAGCAGCATAATATAAATCGTCAGATATTGGAGTTACAGGCAGACCAAGCCGAATCTTATCAAGAAATCTTAGATGATGTTTTTGCAGAATTTAAAATAACAGATATTCGGAAGCAAGAGCAAATAACAAAGGCGTTAGATACAACACCAATTGATAAGTTTGATAAAGATATGATTAGAAAATTTGTAAAAACAAATTTGTCTTTTTATTCATGAAAAAGTTATTATATGAAGTGATAGGTAACTTATATGAAATCGCCTTTCCTAAAAAACTGATTAAGGATCGGAGAAGTTTGCTATTGGTTGTTCTTGAATCTTGTCGATATATGATGCAAAATGAAACGGTAGACCATGCTGATAATATCATGGTGTTAGCTGTAAAGGACATGAACAGATTATTCTTTTGTAAGGAGAAGAAAATGTATTCTATAGTCTTTCCTTTTCATACAGAATGTAATCAAAAAATTCATTTTGATCTGGATGGTATAGATATAAGTCCTGCAATGATATCAAATCTGTGTACGGTTATAGAATCTGAAGACTTTAATCAAAATAGCAGCTTTGATTTCTTTTCGCCCATATTTGAAAGGGAGGAAGAATTTTCTAAAGATTTTTGGCATATTCTTAGATATTTGATGACTTATGAATTGGGCTATATAAGATATGATGATGACATAGATGGTTTTAAAGAAGCTGCCAAAAAGGGGGTTCCCAAGCAACATCCTCGTTACCATTATGATGTTAATTACTCACAACAGGCAGCCTTTAAAATAGGTTTGGATAAAAAAATCACTCCAGATAAATTCATACAACTTTTGGATGATACTCTTGATCGAAAGAGTTTGAGAGGTTGATGCAAGAATGTAAAATACATTGGATATTGGAAAATAAGTATTGAATTTATTATGGCAAAAGATAGAATAGCTATAGATACCATTCGGGGTTGCTATTATCAATTTGACTTGTATGCTTTAAGAATATTAGAAAGCAGTGGTGAGAAAATCGTACTGGAAGGCATAGAGGATGTAGATGTGAGAGCGGCTACAGAAACTACTGCTATACAGTGTAAGTATTATGAGGGTACAAGTTATGACCATTCTGTTATAGCAAAATCTATCAGATGGATGCTAAACACTTTAGTGTGCATAAGACTGAAAACTTTAAGTATCATTTAGTATATCACCATTTTAACTAGTCTTTGCTTTCCTCTGATTCATATAAAATAAGTCTTAAGATTAGGCATAAAAAACATTGCATTCAGGCGGTCCCATTCCGCACAACCTGGCGAAGACCTTTGATGGTCCGCCAACCTTAGAGCGTAGCGGTTCCGAGCACCGAGTAGGGCGGTTTCCTTCTTCTCGCCTGAGGAGAGAAGACCGAGATGAGAGGTGGAGCCTTCTTTAATGGTAAAGAAGGACGGGATGATTTTAGAAAACATGTTATTGATCAATAAATAATAATGATATGAAAGGAATAGTATTAGCAGGTGGAAGCGGTACTCGTTTGTACCCCATCACAAAGGGTATCAGCAAGCAGCTGATTCCTATCTTTGATAAGCCGATGATATATTACCCAATATCAGTATTGATGTTGGCAGGTATCCGTGAGATACTTATTATTTCAACACCATTTGACCTGCCAGGTTTCAAACGCCTCTTAGGCGATGGAAGCCAGTTCGGAGTCAAGTTCGAGTACGCTGAGCAACCATCACCAGACGGCTTAGCCCAAGCTTTTATTATCGGTGAGAAATTCATTGGTAATGATTCCGCTTGCCTTGTATTGGGCGATAATATCTTCTATGGTGCAGGATTGAACCAAATGCTTCATCAGGCAGTAGTAGATGCAGAGCAGAACGACAAGGCTACCGTTTTTGGCTATCGTGTAAGTGATCCGGAGCGATATGGAGTTGCTGAGTTTGATGAGCAAGGCAACTGCCTGAGCATTGAAGAGAAGCCCCAGCATCCAAAGAGCAACTATGCTGTGGTTGGCTTATACTTCTATCCTAATAAGGTGGTGGAAGTAGCCAAGCATATCAAGCCATCTGCTCGTGGCGAGTTGGAAATCACAACCGTAAACCAGGAGTTCCTGAAGGATAAGCAGCTGAAGGTACAGACCATGGCAAGAGGATTTGCCTGGCTCGATACCGGAACTCATGATTCCCTTTCTGAAGCATCCACCTTTATTGAAGTCCTGGAGAAGCGTCAGGGCTTGAAGGTAGCTTGCTTGGAAGGAATCGCATACCGCCAGGGTTGGATTACCGCAGAACAGTTGAGAGAGAATGCTCAGCCAATGTTGAAGAATGACTATGGCAAGTATCTCCTTTCAATACTTGAAGAGAAAGATCAAACATTAAAAAAGAATTTAGAATATTAGAAAACAATGAATATAATCAAAACTGATATTGAAGGCGTACTCATTATAGAGCCACGCCTCTTCCGTGATGCTCGTGGCTACTTTTTCGAGAGCTTCAGCGAGCGAGAGTTTGAAGAAAAGGTTGCCCCAATTCTGGGACACAGTGTACACTTCTGCCAAGACAACGAGTCTATGAGCAGCTATGGCGTGATGCGAGGCCTGCACTTCCAGCGCCCACCTTATACCCAGAGCAAACTGGTACGTTGCGTAAAAGGTAGAGTGCTTGATGTAGCAGTAGATATTCGCAAGGGCTCCCCTACTTATGGTAAGCATGTGGCTGTAGAACTGACAGAAGACAATCATCGCCAGTTCTTTATCCCAAAGGGCTTTGCCCATGGTTTCGCCGTTCTCTCAGAAACTGCCGTCTTCCAATATAAGTGCGATGAGTTCTATCATCCAGAGGCTGATGGAGGCATCAGCATCCTAGATGAAAGCCTCGGTATCGATTGGAAAATACCAACAGAACATGCCAATCTCTCTGAGAAAGATACGAAGCATGCGATGTTGAAGGACTTTCATAGTCCATTCGGTTTCAACCTAGATATGTAATTATACTGATTACTAAAAAATATTATTATTTTTATATAAAATGTTCTCAAGATGAAATTAGTTATATATTTATCTTATGATTTAGGAGTAAGTGGAGATTATCCTGGATTGTACACATGGTTAGCAAAATTAAATGCTTTGGAATGTGGTGATAGTTTTTGTCGATTCGTATATGATTTTGAAACGGTTGCTCATATGGAATCTCTAGAAGATACGAAAAAAGCCTTAAAGGAATTATTGAAAGCTATCAAAGAAGCTGTAAAGTTGAATGTTAATGATAGAATTTACGTTTGTTCTGAATTTTATGTAAAAGATAAAAAAACACTGACAGGATGCTTTATATATGGTAAAAGAAAGCAGAATCCATGGCAGGGCTATGAAAAAGAAAATACGAATTTTCAGATAGATAATTAGCAATGAAGAATGTTCTCGTTGATACTGGATTTTGGTATTCATATTTGGGAACCAGAGAGGTTGAACGTCACAGGGTTGCAAAAGAATTATATCATCAGTTGGATAAGATTGAAGCAAATTTTATTATTCCATTTCCTACGCTCTATGAGGCAATAAATACAAAACTTCTGAAGGAGAAAAACCATACGGCTGCTGATTGGTTTTTGAAAAAGCTTCAATCAGATCCGCATTTCATAAAGATATACGATGATGATTTTCGTAATATAGCTTATGACTTAACGATAAAAGATAATTATCGTGGTTATAGTTTAGTTGACAATATTATAAGGGTAATGCTGGACAGTGATAGTTTAAAGATTGATGCCCTTCTTACCTTTAATATTGAGGACTTTTGTGATGTTACAGCAAAAAGGAACATCGAAATTCCTAAGATTTTGTATGATAAATAACAAGCAATTTGTAGCTGTTAAAATTAATGTTAGAAGTTTTTAAGTAACTATTTCATTTCTAACAACAATATTGTTCTTCTAATATTCACAGCATCACTAGTTGTCGTTCTCGACAACAAAAAGACAACTAATAGATATATAAATTATCTTGCAACTTCTACTTTAGTGATTTATCTCCTTACAGATAATTCCGTTGTACGAAAGCCATTGGATACGTGGCTAATAAAAGAAATTTTAATGGAATACATGGATATATTTATCTCTTGATAGTTGTTGTAATTTGTCTTTTGATAGACAAGATTCGACTACTTCTATTTGCTGGTGTTAAATTGATAATTATTAAAAAATGTCAACTCAAACTTTTGATAAAAACAAACGGATAGCAAAAAATACTCTTCTTCTTTATGTTCGTTTAATTTTCACGATGGCGGTAGGTTTGTTTACAAGTCGTGTTGTACTCAATACATTAGGAGTGGAGGATTATGGTACGTATAATGTGGTAGGTGGAGTTGTGGCTATGTTTTCCTTGTTCTCAAGTTCATTATCTGCGGCAATCAGTCGCTACTTGACCTATGAGTTAGGAAAAGGCAATGTAAAAAAATTGAATGTAGTATTTACTACTAGCATAACCATTCAGGTAACTTTGGCTTTAGGCGTTTCTTTGCTGGCAGAGATAGGTGGTGTATGGTTCTTAAATAGCCATATGAATATACCATATGATAGAATGAATGCTGCAAATTGGGTGTTGCAGTTTTCTATTTTGACTTTTGCAATTAATCTTTTAAGTACTCCATATAATGCTGCAATCATAGCTCATGAAAAAATGTCTGCATTTGCCTACATTAGTATATTGGAAGTTGTGCTTAAATTACTAGTTGCTTATGCACTATATGTTTCTCCTATAGATAAGCTAAAGACATATGCATTCCTTTTGGCTATGGTGGCTTTGATTATTTGTATAGTCTATGCTTTCTATTGTAGACGAAATTTCGTAGAATGTCATTATAGATTTATTTTTGATAAATCTCTATTAAAAAATATGTCGAGTTTTGCTGGGTGGAATTTGTTGGGATCCGGTGCCTACCTTTTTAATACTCAAGGTGTCAATATAGTCACTAATCTCTATTTTGGGGTAGCAATAAATGCTGCACGTGGTGTTGCTGGACAGGCTGAAGGGATTATACGCCAATTTGTTACAAACTTTACCACGGCCATTAATCCTCAGATTACAAAATCGTATGCTGCAGGAGACATGCATTATATGTATAGTTTGGTCTGCAGAGGTGCTAAGTTTTCATATTTTTTGATGTTTTTCTTTGCTGTTCCTTTTATGTTTGAAACCGAGACAATCATGAGATTATGGCTGAAGAACTATCCTCCTGAGGCGCCTTTGTTCCTGCGGTTATCAATGATTGGTACTCTTTTTGACATATTAGGCAATGCTACAGCTAATGCTGCTTGGGCGACTGGTAATGTAAAGAAGTATTATATTATTGTTGGAGGAGTTGGCTGCTTAGTATTCCCTCTTTCTTGGCTTGCTTTTGTTCTGGGGATGGAAGCTTATGCATCATATATAGCTTTTGCTGTAATATACTTGTTGCTTGTGTTTTTGAAACTTTATATAATAAAGGGACTGATAAATTTCCCAGTAGTGGAGTTCTATAGAAGTGTATTTGGAAGGATCATTCCAGTTTCCGTATTATCCTTCATCATCCCTTCATTTGTGTATTTTAATATGGACGAGTCTCTGTTTCGAACTTTTATAGTATTAGCTGTGAGTTGTATATCTACATCTCTTATAATACTTGAGATAGGTATGTCTAAATCGGAGCGTAACAGAGTGGTTTTATTTGTGAAAAATAAACTTTTTAATAAATTAAAATAATGGGATTTAAACAATACATAAAAAGAGGAATAGTTTACCTTTTGCATGGTGTGCCAGAGAGAAAGGTATATGCAAATATAAGTTATTTGGCACCTAACGAAATGCTGCGTGGGCGGGCAGCCCTTGTCACTGGTGGAACAAGTGGTATCGGTTACGAGATAGCCAAAGCATTTATCAACGCAGGTGCTAAGGTTGTTATTACTGGTAGAAATGAACAAAAGTTGAGTAAAGCTTGCGCAGCAATTAATAAAGAGGTATCTTGTAAGAATATGATATTCGGTCTAGTGATGGATAATACCAATGTTAAGACTATGCCTCAAAAACTTGAAGAGATAAAATCTCTAGTTGGTGGTCAATCGGTGGATATACTTGTGAATAATGCAGGTGTAGTAGGTGGCGAAGTAAAGGATTGTCTGGAAGAACAATATGATAGAATTATGGATACAAATTTAAAAGGGACATTCTTCCTATCTCAATTGATGGCTCGTTATTTTGTGAATAACAAGATTGGGGGTAATATATTGATGATAGGTTCTAGTTCTTCTTTACGTCCAGCTACATCTGCATATACAATTACTAAGAATGCTGTTTATGGATTTACAAAAGGATTGGCAAAAGTCTTAGCTCCTTATGGAATAACCGTAAACGGCCTTGCTCCTGGACCAACAGCAACACCTATGTTAATGCCTGATGGGGTAAGGGATGAAATTTCATTTTCAAATTCTTTGGGACGTTACGTATTGCCCGGAGAAATTGCTAATATGGCAGTATTCTTAGTAAGTAATATGGGACGTTCAATTATTGGCGATATGATTTTTATGACAGGAGGTTCAGGAGTAATCACATATGATGATGTAAATTATAGTTTTTAATTATAAATATTTTTACGGATGGAACAATATTATACAGATGAACGAAATGTTCAAATCTTGATATCTCTTTTAAAAGAGCATGGAATAAAACGAGTTGTTGCTTCTCCAGGAAGTACTAATGTTACATTTGTTGGTAGTATTCAGCAAGATCCTTTTTTCGAAATTTATTCATGTGTTGATGAACGATCTGCTGCTTATATGGCATGTGGTATGGCTGCGGAAAGTTGTGAACCTGTTGCCCTTAGTTGTACGGGTGCAACAGCCTCACGTAACTATTACCCAGCTCTTACTGAGGCATATTATCGTAAGTTGCCTATTCTTGCTATAACATCTACGCAAGAGGAAGCAAATATTGGGCATCTGATACCTCAGGTTCTAGACAGAAGCGCGCAACCTCATGATATAGTAAAGATGAGTGTTCATTTGCAGACTGTTAAGGATGATATTGATGAATGGGATGTTACAATAAAAGCAAATAAGGCTATTTTGGAATTAAATCATCATGGAAGTGGTCCGGTACATGTCAATTTAACTACTCGATATAGTAAGAATTTTATGATCAAAAAGCTTAACCCCGTCCGTAAGATTGAACGAATTTGCTTAAAAGATGAGTGGCCGCTTATGCCAAATTGTAAAATTGCAGTCTTTGTTGGTAGTCATCTGAGATGGTCAGAACGCCTTACTCAAGCTGTTGATAATTTTTGTGCATCTTATGGAGCTGTTGTTTTTTGTGATCCAACTGCTAATTATCATGGACAATATCGTGTTTATCAAGAACTACGCTCATGTCAACCTGTACCTGATGAATTTACGCAGATTGATTTACTTATACATATTGGTGAGATGAGCGATATGTGTAATCAAGTATCTCCACATAATGTTTGGCGAGTTTCTGAAGACGGGGGGATTGCTGATAGATACCAAAGATTAACTAAAGTTTTCGAAATGCCGGAGGTTATGTTTTTTGAGCATTATGCTTCGGATACAAAGATTACTACCGCTAATATAGAACATGAAGAAAAAAAATATGAAGAACTGTTTTCTTACTTACCTGATCTCCCTTTTTCACATATTTGGATAGCATCACAGTTAAGTTCAAAATTGCCGGAGTGTTGTACAATGCATTTGGGGATTCTTAGTCCATTGCGTTCCTGGGGATATTTCAAGTTTCCTTCTTCTGTGGAAGTCTACTGTAATCAAGGAGGGTTTGGTATTGATGGTAATATGAGTTCTATGATAGGAGCTTCTCTTGTAAGTCCAAAGAAACTATTCTTTGCTGCTGTTGGTGATTTATCGTTCTTTTATGATATGAATGTTTTAGGTAATAGACATATTGGATCTAATGTCCGTATTTTATTAGTAAACAATGCGTTAGGTGCAGAATTTCATTTGTTTAAACAAATTAACTGTACAAAGGTTAATGGCATAGAACGCTATATTTCTGCTGGTGGTCATTTCGGACAAAAATCACCGGATTTAGTGCGTCATTATGCAAAGGATCTTGGATTTGAATATTTGACAGCTTCAAACAAGGATGAGTTCCTTTCTGTTTATGAGCGTTTTGTTACACCTGAGATTACTGAAAAGCCAATGGTTTTTGAGGTTTTTACCAAGGTTGATGACGAAAATCAAGCTCTTTACGACTTATGGCATATATTAAAAGATATGAGTTTAAAAGGCAAGATAAAGCAGGGCCTCAAGGAAGTTATGGGCGATAATCTTGTTAATAAAATAAAAAAAGTAATGAATGAAGATTTGTAAAAACAATATTTAGGCATAATAACTCTATTGAATTATAAATTAAGTGCCATTTTACGCAAAAAGTGGTTTAAAATATTTTTTTTAAGTAATCAAAAAAATAATACATAAATGAAATACTTTTTTCCAATTCACTTAGATGGTGGTAATAGAGGTTGTGAAGGTATAGCTAAAGGCACAGCTTTGATATTGAATGAAACAAAAGTGAACCTTGTTGGTTTATGTCGAAATATTCCTTTGGATACCCAATTAGGAACAGCTAACTTCATAACGCTTATTCCGTATAATACATTAACTCTTCTAGAAAAAGTTTATAACAAGATAATAAAGGTTTTAAAAATTCTACATATCGGGCGTCATTTTAAATATAAAGAAGTAGATCAGATGAGGCTCTTTCTTAGAAATGTTTCATCAGATAGTATTATGATATCAACAGGAGGTGATATGATGTGTTATGATGATTTTTCTCCATCTATATCTTCGGTGAATATTGCCAAAGAAAGAGGAATTAAAACTGTTCTGTGGGGCTGTTCTATGGGTAAGGAGAATCTAACCCCCAAAAAGGAAATAGCCTTAAAGAACTTCTCTTTAATATATGCTCGAGAATCTTTATCTTATAACTTTTTTAAAAGTATAGGATTAGAGAATGTAATTTGTTTTCCGGATCCTGCTTTTGTCTTAGAATCTGAGATTTGTAAATTACCAGAATGTTTTAGGTCAGCAGAAATTGTTGGCTTGAATTTATCTAATTTTATAATTGGTAACAATGGCATAAATACGCCTTTTGGAGACGAGGTGCGTAAATTATTAAGATATATATTTGATAATACTGTTATGCATGTTTTACTAGTACCACATGTTATGTGGCAAGATCAAGATGATCGTTTAATATGCAATGCAATCATTTCTGAATTCAAAAACTATTCAAGCCGAATTTCTGTATTGGACAGTGAACATAGGAACTATTTGCAGATAAGATACGTGATATCTAAATGTCATAGTTTTATAGGCGCGAGAACCCATGCAGTAATTTCTGCTTATTCAACATGTGTACCTGCAATTGCTTTAGGCTATTCTATTAAATCGAAAGGTATTGCCAAAGATTTAAATCTTCCAGATGAATTAGTAGTAGATACTGTTCATGAAATAAAACCTGGTCAACTTTTGAACAGTTTCCATTATTTGGAAGCAAATTATAGTTCAATAAAGTCTCATTTAGAAGAAATAATACCTACATATAGAAAGAAAGCATATCAGGTAAGAGAAATAATTAAACATATTTAATCAATTTATATCAAAATGAATAGTAATGTACGTATTATAGCATTTTACTTGCCCCAATTTCATCCTACTAAAAATAATGATCTTTGGTGGGGAAAAGGATTTACAGAGTGGACAAATGTTGGAAAAGCAAAGCCTTTGTTTAGAGGGCATCAACAGCCAAAGGTTCCTGCTGATTTGGGTTATTATGATTTAAGACTCTCTGAAGTTAGAAAAGCTCAGGCTGACATGGCAAGAGACGCAGGAATTGAAGGTTTTTGCTATTACCATTATTGGTTTGGTAATGGACACGTAGAGTTAGATATGCCTTTTAATGAAGTTGTTCGACTTGGAGAGCCTGATTTTCCATTTTGCCTTTGTTGGGCAAATGAAAGTTGGCATAAGAAATTTTGGAACATGGATGGTACTACTGATAAGCAAATACTTGCGGAACAAGTCTATGAAGATGAGGAAGGTAATACTAAACATTTTTATGCTTTACTTGATGCTTTCAAAGATAAAAGATATATACGTGTGAATGGTAAATTACTTTTTGCAATATACAAGCCGTTGGAGTTTAAAAAAATTAAAGACTTTATGGATTTGTGGAATAAATTAGCAAAGAAAGAAGGTTTAAATGGCTTCTATTTTGTTGGACAGACATATGATTCACCAAATATAAATAAGATATTAGGACTGGGCATGGATGCATGTAATATTATTCATCTTTGGGATTGTTTCCAAAACAAATGGAGATTAGTAAATAAGATTGATGTTATATATCGTAAATTACTTCATAGACCTCGCATTACGTCATACAAAAGCGTTATCAAAAAAATGGTAACGAAGAGGGAAACGGACATAAATGTGATACCAACGATTATTCCAAATTGGGATCATACTCCAAGAAGTGGAATAGGAGGCACAGTAATAACAGGATCTTCTCCTAAATTGTTTGCTAAGCATGTTACGGAAGTCTTAAATGTAGTCAAAAATAAGCCAACTGAAAATCGATTGGTCTTTCTTAAGTCATGGAACGAGTGGGGAGAAGGTAACTATATGGAGCCTGATTTGACTTGGGGTAATCAATATTTATCAGAGTTGAGAAGACTCGTTTGTAAATAAAATGATTTGCATAAGAACATCTTAGCATTCTCTTTTGAAAATTCCATGTTATTTTTACAAATGACAACGAAAAACAAATCTATATGAATATATATGTTATAGTTTACGGTATATTAATATTATCCGTTGTATTTGAAACTAAACATTTCAGAAAAAAATTCAGAAATATAGTACTAGCAATAGATGTATTATTAATAACATGTTTTGTTGGATTAAGATGGAACGTTGGATCCGATTGGGAACAATATTTAACTTGTTTCAGAACCATTAAGAATAGTGAAATGTTTCATTATTATCGTTATGGAACACAGTATTTTGAACCTTTATATTCTTTTATAAATTGGTTTACAAAACTTATTGTAGGTATAAATGGGTATAGTTTCTTCTTATTTTGGACTTCTGCGTTAAGGTTTATTTTATATGCATGGACTTGCAAGAAAATTACAGACTATCCAATACTTTCTTTTGTTGCTCTTTTATCAGTTGATTTAGGTTTTCCAACTGCAAGAACAGGGTTAGCATTTGCATTGGTTTTATCATCTTTTGTTTTTGTATTGCGTCATAATGTAAGGAAATATCTGTTATTGATTATACTTGCTTTTCTTATACATAAAATGTGTATAATATTCCTTCCGTTATATTGGCTATTCAATAAGGTAAAGATTAACTATTTAACAGCTTTGGGAATCTACACATTTAGTGTTGTTTTCTCTGCTGTTGCAGATAAATATTTGCCAGGTTTGGGCTTGTTTTTTAGTATTTATGCATCAGATGAAGATTTACAAGAGAAAATTATGACTTATACGTCTTGGCAGACAAATGAAGGTGTTGCAAAATCCATATTTTCTTTAGCCTTGGGCTATTTTTGGATAACTTTATTCTTTTATCAAAGGAAGTACCTTTCTAAAATCGACGAGTATAAACAAAATGCACTACTTTGGGCTTACATTTTGTCCGTTAGTTTAACATCTGCTTTTTCTGTATATTTTACAGACTTGACACGTTTGGCAGTGGCAATTAATACTTGGCCGTTTTTGTTGACTTTCACTACAAAAGCTTTTATAAAGTATAGAATGTTAATATTGCTTTTCATTATTTGCTTTATGTTTTATAGACTAAGCCAGTTTTTTAACGGAATATATTTTAAGGATTATTACGAACACTATAATTGGGTATTTGGATTATGAAATTAGCAATATGTGGTTTTGGATTTTCTGGAGCAACTCTTCCATTAGCGAAGGCTTTGGCTCATTCAGACTCTATCATCAAAAAGGTAGACTGTTATTATTTGGTGTATAAATCAAAGAAGTGTTCAGAAATAGAATCGGTAGATTATGGAAATGAACTTTTGAAAATAGGAATTCCTCACAAGTTGGACATGAGTAATAAAATATATAACTATCTTCCAGATAATGTTTCTATATATTTATTTCCATTATGTCCAAATGGACCAGTAGGAATGCATTGGTTTAGTAAAATTTTAAATTATTTACTTATCATTTACCTGTCTTTTTATATTATTCTAAAAAAATATAAAGCAGTTAATATTATAGCTCACACTTCATTAGAGTTTACTTTATATAATATAGTTTCAAAGTTTATAAAAACTATCATTTCAGTTCATGAAGTGTATGTTTCTCTAAATAATGAAAAAGAAATTAAGCCAAAACTTAAATCCTTATCCCAAAAGGAGGTTGATATAGTCTTTCATTCAAAAAGTGTGAGAGATGAGTTTATGCATAGTATTAATTATATGAGATGTAAATTACACGTTATACCATTTTCTAATTTTGATTCATATTCGAGTTTTCTGGGAAATACTGATGTTGTGAATATTACAAATTATATATTGTTTATTGGTTCTATTCAGCCTTATAAAGGATTAGGTTTATTAAAAGAAGCCTTAGATCATCATTCAATGGACTCTGTTAATGTTGTAATAGCTGGTAAAGGTAATGTACCCGAATTAGATTATTTTAAAAATAGAAAAAATACATGTGTTTTAAATCGCTATGTTAGCAATGAGGAATTAGTAAGTTTGATAAAGAATTGTGCCTTTATAGTATGCCCATATCTAATGGCTTCTCAAACAGGAATAGCTCCTACTGCATTTGTTTTTAATAAGCCTATTGTAGCAACTAATGTCGGGGCTTTTCATGAAGTAATTAAAGATGGCTATAATGGTTTTTTAGTAAATCCCAATGATCCAGTTTTGTTAAGAGATCGTATTTTAAAACTTTATATTGATGTTCCTTTTAGAGAAAAGCTAATGGAAAACATTTTAAAAAGTCATGTTAATGTGTGGGATAATATTGCAATTGATTATTTAAAAATCTTATTAAAATAATAATTATGGTTACAATGTATATTGGTGGTGGTTTAGCGAATAAGATGTTTCAATATGCTTTTTCGCTTGCCATCAAGAAAAAAGGTTATGATGTTGTGTATGACACCATTACCTTCAAGACGGAGTTTGTACATGACAGAGTAGAACTTGACGACATTTTTCCAAATGTCAACATGAATAAAATATCAAAGTCTGACTATTGGGCTGCTGGCAAGCAGAATAAATTAGCTCGTTTGGTTAAGAGAATCAGCCCAAAGTATATAACGGAACATGCTTATCTTTTTAATGATAGGGTTTGGAAACAGATAAAGCCTACTTGCTATTTGGAGAGTAGTTGGCAGGATGAAAACTACTTTGTGTCCGCTGCTGATGAAGTTCGTCAGGCTTTTGTTTTTCCACCATTTGAGAATAAAAGAAACGTAGAGGTTGCGAAAGCAATGGCATCTTCTAATTCTGTGGCTATCCATATCCGTAAGGGTGATGGTTATGGTACATGGAATATTTTCAGTAATACATGTCCGAAAGAATACTATGATAAAGCGTTGGCGTATATCAAAGAGCATGTTGAGAACCCTAAGTTTTTCATCTTTACAGACAGTCCTGATGTTGTAAAGGAGTATCTTGATATAGAAGACTACACTTTGATTAATTGGAATCCTACATCTGGCAAGGGTAACTATTGGGATATGCAGTTGATGAGCTGTGCTAAACATAATGTTATTGCTAACAGTACATATAGTTGGTGGGGTGCATGGTTGAATAGCAATCCAAGTAAAATTGTAATTGGTCCTAAATATTGGTTTAATCCAGAGTGTAAGTTGGCTTCTGTTAATCATATTATTCCGAAAAAATGGATAAAAATGTAGGCACAAAGAATGCACCAACTTGGCAATATGATATTGTAAGGGGGCTTATGTGTTTCTTTATTTTCAATTGTCATTTTCTGGCAATGTTTAATTTTCCCAAGCAATCATCCATGGTGCTGCAATACCTGAAGGCTTCTCTAAGTAATGCCCATTTAGGTGTTATATATTTCTTCTTGTTGAGTGGAACTGTATTGTCTTTGTCTTTTTTGCGTAAAAAAGTAAGTATTAAGAGTATTCCTCTTTTTCTTTTGAAAAGATTTTTGCGTTTGTTACCACCAATCTTCTTCAGTTTGTTAGTTACTTATATTTTAATGTGTTGTCACTTAATTTATGTAGATAATTTGGGTCAAGCGGTATCTCTAAATTCATGGGCAAAAACTTTGTTTTGCTTTACTCCAAGTGATTTATCCCCATTAAAAGATGTATTTGATACTTATATTCTAGGGCATAGTGGGTATAATCCCAATTTATGGATTGTTAGATATGAGTTTTTAGTACCTATATTACTTTTGTTTACTTATAAATTCATTAAATATAGGATTACTAGTTATTCTATTCTTGTAGTAACTGCTGTTGTTATGGGGGGGGTATATCTTTATGGAAATTGAAAAAATGTTACTAATATCTTATGTCCTTATGTTTTTCTTAGGACTAATAGTTGCTTATAGGGTAACTGTAGATAGACCTTCTTCTCAAAAGATAAAATGGATGATGTCGTCTGCTATGATTTTATGGAGCATTAGTGTTATTTTTAATGAGTCTGTAAATCGATTAATAGATATGATTTTGAGTTCATTATTATTGCTTGTCATGTATCATAAGGCGTTCGCAGGAATCAAGATACTAGCAAAATTTCCTTTTGTGAATACTTTAGGTAAAATTAGCTATGAATTCTTTGTGTATCATTTATGTGTTATAGCTTCATTCAGTTGTTGGATATTTTTGCAACTTTATTCAGAATGTGGGTATTATATTGCTTTGTTGATCACCTATATTTGCACAGTTATTATAGTTTTTGCATTGTCATGGGTATCCTATTATCTGACATCAAAATATTACAACTCTATTTTAAAAAAGTTAGTATAGTATTATTGATACTTGATACTTATAGTAATGATTTTTCTAGGTAAAAAAATAGAAAAATCATTTCAAAATGTTTGAAATTCTTTTTATTATTTATGAACATATTATTTTTGCATAGACTTTGGCCTTCATTTGGTGGTGGTGAAACCGTTACGAAATGTTTGGCTTCGGAGTTGATAAAACGTGGTCATTCTGTTTACGTTTTGTATTTTAAAGAAAAGAGAAATATGAGTGATAGCGTAAATGTTGATGACAAAGTAATTCAAAATCTAATACCAGGTGTTAGTTTTGATGAAAATTCATCTGAGTTCTTTGTAAATCAGAAGGAGGCAAAGTATGTTTCACATTTTTTGGTAAATTATGTCAAAGCAAAAAATATAGATATAATTATCAATCAGTGGTGGCCTGTAGAATATCATATGGATATTCAAATAAAGACAAAAGCCAAAATTATTAAGTGTCTTCATATGGATCCTGATACTCGTAAGGTATTAACAAATATTAAGGGCATAAAAGGTTCTCTTATTAGAGCTTTAGAGCCTTTATATAGAATTGTTGAGAGAAAGAAACACTTGTATAGTTGCGATAAATATGTCACTAATGTTGATAAACTGGTATTTTTGGCTCCTAGTTATCAAGACTTCTATGTATCTCATACTAAAGTTAAGGATGTGAAGAATAGAACATCGTTTGTATATAATCCTGTTGTTTATTCATTTAAAGCTTCTAAAGAAGATTTGATAAATAAGAAGAAAGAGATAATAGTAGTAGGGCGATTACTTGAGAAGCATAAGCAGGTTTCTCGTATATTAGAGGCTTGGAATTCTATAGATGATGTTCGCAGAGACGATTGGAAACTTAGAATTGTTGGTGATGGACCGGATCGACTTTTCTATGAAAATATAGTTTCTTCTCAAAACATAAAAGATGTTTCTTTCGAAGGTTTTCAAAATCCTTTGCCATTCTATAAAAATGCGAGCATTTTACTCATGTCTTCTGCTTATGAAGGCTGGCCAATGTCCATTATAGAGGCTATGCAAAATGGTGTAGCTGTTGTTGCCATGAATACTTTTAAGTCAGCTTCTGATATTATAAAAAATGGCGAAAATGGAATATTGACTAGTTCTGATATTCATGAATTTTCAAATGCTATTCAAAAACTTATGATAAATACTGAATTAAGAAGAAAATTAGCACTTAATGGTATGTATAGTTGTTCTCAGTATTCTGTTGAAAAAGTTGTAGATCGTTGGATAAATTTATTCGAATCTTTGTATGGAAATGAAAAGTAAGTTGTTTTTTTTCCCTTCAGAACCTCTTGTTGGTTATCGAAATCCTTATTGTAATTATTATAAAGAAGCATTAAATAACTACTATGAGGTGTTAGATATGAATAGGAGTGGCAAGTGTAAGCGTATGTTTACATTGCTCTTGAATTCATTTAGGTGTAAATACATTGTTTTTAATTGGTTAGAGAGCGTTCCTTTTTTCCCATTTGGTAAAGTGCAATTTGTATTAGCATTAATGGCTTTGTTTGTCTTGAAACTTAGAAAAGTAAAAGTCTTGTTTATGTTTCATGACTTAATTCCGCATTTTGGGGACAATTGGATGTCTAGGTATCTTATGAAATGGTTGTTCACAAATTCTGACTTGATTATAACACATTCTAAAGAGGCCCTTGATATTGCAAAGAAAAAATCTGAGAAACCATGTTATTATATCTGTCATCCAGTATATAAAACAAAGGTCGAACCATTCGAGGCAAGTAGGCAAGTAGATGTTTTTATTTGGGGGGCTATTTATGATTATAAAGGCATATATGAATTTATTTCTCTGCCTGCAATTCAATCTTCTAAATTGCAGATTTATATTTTAGGACACTCAATGGATGAGAAACTGAAAGATAGAATTCTGTCTAAGTGTAATTCTCATATTGTATATGAGGATAGAAGAGCGGGATTTTCTGAAATTGCAGCATATTGTAAAAAAAGTAAGTATGTCTTATTTCCTTATGTTGGTGAAAGTATTTCTAGTTCTGGTGCCCTTGTCGACACCTTAGTCTTTGGCGGCGTACCTATAGGACCTAACCGTGGTGCTTTTAAGGATTTGGCAGAAGAAAATGTATGTTTGGTATACAATAATTATGAGGAATTATGTAAAATATTACATGATACCTCAACCATAGCTCCTGAGGATAGGAAAATATTTTTTGATAGATATTCTTGGGAAAATTTTGTAAAAATGATTTATGAAAAATTTCATTGAAAAATTGTTTCCTTTCGGGACGCACTTATGTATAGAGTATGGGGGGGGGACAGGGGCGCACCCTTGAAGAACATGAGTTTTTTGCAGCAGCAGATTTAAAACGGATGAAACAACCTTCTTTTATGAACTATATACTCAAAAATGAAAGGTATTTTATGTGGCATTTTTGGTATCATCTGAGAAAAGTTGAGTTTTATCACGCCAAGAAAGGGTTATTTAGATTATTATATCTTTGGCATTGGTACCGATACAAACACTATTGTTGGACGAATAAAGGGACGATAAGGCCATTTAAGATAGGACCAGGTGCTCAGGGACTCCATGTTGGTGATTTTGTATATATAGGTGAAGGGGCTAAAGTCGGTAGTAATTTTACTTTTGGTCAAGGTGTCATCTTGGCTTATGGATGCGATATAGAAATAGGAGATAATGTTATGATCTACCCTGGGGTAAAGATTGTAAAATCTGTAAAAATAGGAGATAATGTGATTATTGGTGCCAATTCTGTAGTAACGCATGATATTCCAAGTAACTCTGTGGCTTATGGTGTTCCTGCAAAAAGCTATTTGAGGTAAGCATAATAATAACTTTATTGGTATACACTATATTTTTTAGCAAATGTTTAACGATATTCAAATCATAATTATGGCTGGTGGCGTAGGTAGCCGCTTTTGGCCAATGTCAACCCCCGATTACCCAAAGCAGTTCATTGATGTGATGGGTGTCGGCCGTTCCCTCATTCAATTGACAGTAGATAGATTGAAGCCAATCTGTTCTGTCGAAAACATGTGGGTAGTGACAAACAAGAAATACATTCGCATTGTCAAGGAGCAAATCCCTGACATGCCAGTAGATAACATATTGGCAGAGCCGGAGGCTCGCAATACCGCTCCATGTATTGCTTATGCCTGCTGGAAGATCCAGAAGCAGCATCCTGATGCCAACATCGTGGTGACACCATCCGATGCCCTCGTCATTAATACCTCGGAGTATCAGCGAGTGCTCAGCAAGGCTTTGAGCTATACTTCCGATAAGAACGCCATCGTTACTATCGGTATTAAGCCAAGCCGCCCGGAAACAGGCTATGGCTATATCGCCGCAGCAGAGCCAACATCCGTAGATGAAATCTACAAGGTTGAGGCTTTCAAGGAAAAGCCAAACCTGGAGACAGCCGAGCAATATCTTGCCGCTGGCAATTACTATTGGAATGCCGGAATCTTTGTATGGAACATTGATACCATCAGTAAGGCAATCCGAACCTTCCAGCCAAATCTTGCCAACATCATGGACGAGATGGCACCTTCTTTCTATACCGAACAGGAGAAAGAGGTGGTCGGCAAACTCTTCCCAACCTGCGAAAAGATAAGCATTGACTATGCCGTGATGGAGAAGTCTAAGGAAATCTATACCCTGCCAGCCGAGTTCGGCTGGAGCGACTTAGGCAGCTGGGGCAGTCTCCGCACCTTGCTTCCACAGGATGAGGATGGCAATGCCAAGGTGGGTAAGGACATCCGATTGTATGAATGCAAGAACTGCGTGGTTCATGCAGCCGATGAAAGCAAGGTGGTAGTTCAAGGCTTGGATGGCTATATCGTCGCTGAGAAGAATGGACAACTGCTTGTCTGCTCTTTGAAAGAGGAACAGAGAATTAAAGAGTTTGGGAAATAACGAATAGGATGATGAATAATAGAAGGTTGGTTGTTGTGGATTTCATTCGAGGATTTTCCATATTTACTATAGTTTTAATGCATCTTGTACAGAGTTATCCTTTACCTGGCTTCTTGCAAAAGGCAACTTCACTAGGTGGAGCTGGTGTTCATGTGTTTATATTGTGTAGTGGATTTGGTTTGTATCTGTCTTCTCTATATAAACCATTGACTTATGGACAATTTTTGAAAAGAAGATTTTCTAAAGTTTATATACCTTATCTTATTGTAGTAATCATAAGTACCTTGTACTTTGGGTTAGTATGTGACCAAGATGTACTTAACCCTTTGTTGGGTTCTGTCTTTCTATACAAAATGTTTGTTCCTTCTTTGGAATATGCATTTGGCGGTCAGATGTGGTTCGTTTCAACAATTATCCAATTTTATCTATTTTGGCCTTTAATAGTAAGGCTGTTTAGAGTGGATATGGGGGGGCGAATCTCATTACTTATCAGTCTTGTATGGGCAACGGTTACTACTTATTTAGGAATAGACGATGAGAGAATTTGGAATAGCTTCTTCTTACAGTATCTTTGGGAGTTTGTTTTAGGTATGTGGTTGGCAAAGATATACTTTGAACATCCTGAGAAAATCAAAGTCCCTAAGTTTGGTATTTTATTGGTTGCAATGATTGTTGGGTTGGGGTTGACCGGTGTAGCAGGTATCGTTGGTGGATACTGGAAATCATACAATGATATCCCTTCGCTGGTTGGCTATATGTCTATGGCTCTCATTGTTTATAAATTGAGTATCAATTGGGTTAATCGTTTCTTCCAATATACCAACAAGGTATCGTATGAGTGGTATCTTATCCATATACTGATATTTAGTATTTACTTCAAATTTGCAAGAGGCATATTACCTTTCTATGCAGATTGGGTAGTGCTGATGCTTCTATCGTATGTTGTGGCTATAGGGTATCATAAGGCTTTAAAGAAGGTATAGTATCTGCCTGTATGAATGCAATAACTGAGTGGTTCATGCAGCCGATGAAAGCAAGGTCGTAGTTCAAGGCTTGGATGGCTATATTGTAGCTGTGAAGAATGGACAGCTGCTTGTTTGCTCATTGAAGGAAGAACAGAGGATTGAGGAGTTTGGAAAGTAACAGTATTCATACATATATGCGACTATAAATTGATTTAGCATACAACAATTAATAAAAACTCATAATTATGGAGGTTCATAATATACATATTGGTTCTGAAAAGAAAAATAAAGCATTAGTAATGTTATGTCAGCTTAATTGGGATAATATTCAATATGAGAAGAAACATGAGTTGATTTTTGTAAAGAATAGCTCTTGTCTAAGAGACTCAATTAATTCATTATTAAATATTGCTCAGAAAAATAATGTTGATGTTATTCTTTTTCCTGAACTTGCTATTCCTGAGTCTTTTTTACCTTCTCTATTTGAGTTTTCTAAGGAAAATGATATTTATATTATAGCAGGAACACATTATAAAAATGTTGCAAATGGCTATAAAAGTGTTTGTCCTGTTGTCCTTTCAAATGGGGTGTATTTCACTGACAAGATACATCCTGCACCTGCAGAAATATCCAGTTTTCCTGGTGAAGGTCTTGTTGATGGTAAAGCTATTTTGGTTTTTGAAGAGAGTAAAATTGGTAATTTTGCAGTGACTGTTTGTGCAGACTTCCTTTCTGAAGAAATAAAAAAAGCTATTGATATAGATAATATAGATGTACTATTTTTGCCAGCCTTTATGAACCATTCTGAGATGTATTATACACGAATGCAAAATGCCGTTGAAAATTCCTCAAATGGACTTTATATTTTATATTCGAATTTTATTCAGCAGAGGCTGTTGGCTGATGGTAAGAGTGCTCTGTTTGCTTGCTGTGATAAGTTGTATTTAGAGCAATGGAAAGAAAGAGAATATACAGATTTATCACCAAGGTATAAAATTTACCAAATGAAAAATGAATCTGAATATGCAATTTTTGAAATTGATTTAAAACATAAAAAGCCTCAGCTACCAAGAAATTTGTATACTAAGCCCAATGTTATGTTCATAGAAGATGACATTATATCTAGTAGATCCTCTTATGATTTTTTACAATCAATTGGTAATAATAATATTGGTTATAAACTAATAGACAATTTATTTGTTGAGCCAAATGAATATTTACAAATTAGGAAGTCTCTTGATGAAAAAAATATTGTGCTTATCGTAGGTGATGCAGGTATCGGCAAAACTTATACCGCAGTAAAACTTCTTAATGAATATTATAAAAAGGGGTATAAACCTATATGGGTTATGGGAATGAGCAAAGAGGATAGAGAATTACAAAGTACTAAAATTATGAATTATGAACCCAATGATCGGGAAATAGTGTACTTTGAAGATCCTTTTGGACGGACTCAATTTGAAAGAAGAGATGATGTGCTTCAAATTTTTCTTCCTTTATTAGAGAGAATAAAACATAGTCATTCTAAGTTGGTTGTGACTTCAAGAAGTTCTGTTTTTCAATCATTTAAGAATGAAGTTCCACATTCTGAATTGATGAATGAATATGTTGAAACACTTAATATTCAAAAGCCCTCTTATTCTAAGGATAAATTAAAGCAAATCTTTGAAAAATTATGTAGTGTTCAAGTAAACAAAGAACAATACGAAAAGTGGAGAAATGCAATATATCAAGCTATCGATAGAAACAAGTTAATTACGCCTATCATGGTTAGTCAATTGGTCGGCAATTTGCAAACTATAACTACGAATAAACAGTTTTGGGATAGAATCTCTTTACTCAAGAGTAATAATCTTCTTATGGTGGTAATGAATGAACTGAAAATGTTGTCAATCCCTTCACGTATTCTTCTTTTTATTATGTTTTTACATGGTAGATATTTGGTAAAACTATCGGCAATAAACGAACAGTATAATAGAGCCCAACACCTTGTAAAAGATGAACTCGGGTTACCTTTTATGTCGTTGCTTTCATCTGAACTCTCATTGCAAAAAAGTCGTATTGAAAAGATTGGTACAAAAAAACAAGCACTTCGTTTCGTTCATCCGATGTATGAAGAGGCTATAGGTGAATTAATCCAAAAAGATATAAGTAGTTTAAATGTCTTTATGATATGCTTTAAATCATTGGTGACATCTGTTGTTCCTGCTTATGTACTTTTAACGCAAATGATAAAAAAAACGCCAGAAATTGCTAAACAAATATGTCAGAATATTGATTTTCTTAAAATTGAAGTTACAAAAATTGATAGGATGAAGCTATTCCTGCATTGTTCTAAGAGTAAAGATGTTTTCTTTGTAGAATTTGCTAATAGTATATATACTAAGAAACAATTTACAAAAGATTTGTATGATAGTTCTTTGCCATATAATCTTATTCTCGATTTGTTTCTTATCTTGAGGAAAAGAATAATGGATGGAAATATAAATTACAAGAATTTGTGTTTCGAAAAAATACTATTGCGAGATAGAATTGATAGTGTTAATCCGGAACCTTTATTTCAGTTCATTATCTTCTTGATTGGTATAGTTCCAGAAATAGTAGATAAAATCATAATAAAAGATTCTTATGTCTATGGTAGAAAATATATCACACATAATTCTAAATCAAGGAAAAAAGTTCTAAAGAAATTGTCTGGTTTAAGTTGTTCTTCTCTTTTCCAAAATATAGAAGAAAATGTAATGGCAAATGATAAAGCTTACAAATTAAGTTATCGAAAATTGATAATGAAAATGTATGATACAAGATATGATAATTGCAAAGTATACATAGATAATGGTACCATACGGCCTGCATTACGAAACTCAAAAATATATTTGGTTGGAATAATTAAAGTAGAGGGAACATTTCAAGTTGGTGACATTGTTAAAATAGTTAATGAAAATGGTGAAGAGCTATTTAAGGCCATGATGTTCATGTCTTCTGAGAAGATTGACGCCTATAAGGGCATGCATTCTCAAGATGTAATAATGTCCGAGGGGTTAATAAACACATTTGTTTCGAAAGCTTCATACCGAATATTAACAAACAAAACAATAAAGAATTCTAGATGGTATAGAACATATAGATATTATCATAGAAGAAGATAATATATTTTTATTCAAAAATTACGTCTATGGAAACAGTAAAAGTATTAAATATAGATATTCAGAACATTACTCGTCAGGAACTCTTGGAGAACTTGAAGGAGGGTGTTCTTGTGACTCCTAATCTTGACCATCTGATTAAGCTTCAGAAGGACAGGGAGTTTTATGACGTGTATCAGAAGTCGGAATGGGTGGTGTGTGACAGTAAAATCCTCTACCTATTCGGTAAGTTGTTGAAGACTCCAATCAAGGAAGCGATTCCGGGTTCCAGCTTCTTTACTTCTTATTATATGTATCATAAGGATGATGCAGACTGCAAGATTTTCTTGCTTGGTGCCAAGGAGGGTATTGCAGCCAAGGCTGTGGAACGTATCAATGAGAAGGTGGGGCACAAGATGGTGGTAGGTGCTCATTCTCCTTCCTTTGGCTTCGAGAAGCATGAGGATGAATGCGAGGAGCTGGTTCACATCGTGAACGAGAGTGGTGCTAATGTGCTGCTTGTCGGTGTGGGTGCGCCTAAGCAGGAGAAGTGGATAATGAAGTATCGTGATAAGATGCCTGGAGTAAAGGTGTTCATGGCTCTGGGTGCTACCATTGACTTCGAAGCAGGTACATTGAAGCGTGCGCCTAAGATTTGGCAGAAGATAGGTATGGAGTGGCTGTATCGTTGCATGAAGGAACCAAAGCGCCTCTTCAAGCGTTACTTCGTGGATGACATGCAGTTCTTCTATTACTTTGGTAAGCAGCTCTTGGGAATATACAAGGATCCTTTCCGAAAAAAGTAGGATTACTTTCTTCGGAAGAACTTACATAGTAAGGCTATCGGAAGAAGGATGATAGCTGCTATGTAGGATAATATGATGCGTATGGCTTGCTTCATGCGTGCAAAAGTACAACTTTATGTTGAAACAACAAAAGATTTTCTTTGAATTCTTGCGATTCTGCATTGGTTCTGCCAAGGAAATACCTGGTTCTTTGAAGGAGGCGGATTGGAAGGAGCTATATGCTATTGCCAAGAAGCAATGCCTGGTGGGTGTTCTCTTTGATGGTATCAAGAAGTTGCCTGCTGAACATGTAGGGATGAAGAAGGAACTGCTGCTCCAATGGATGGCGGAAAGCCAGATGTTGGAGAAGGCGAATGTTCGGCTGAACGATGCTGCCATCCAGGTTTCTGAGTGGTTCCGAAAGAAGGGATTTAGAACCTGTATCCTAAAAGGGCAAGGGAATGCATTGTTGTATCCCAATCCTTATTCCCGGACTCCTGGTGATATTGATATTTGGGTGGACGGGGACGACAAGCGGGTCATCTCCTTTGTCCGCTCTATCTCGCCTCATGAAAAGGCGTGCTATCACCACATCGAGTTCCCATCGTATAAGGGTGTGGAGGCTGAAGTGCATTATCGGCCTAGCTTCCTGTTGTGCTTCTGGCATAACAGAAAGCTTCAGAAATATTATGAGAGGGTGAAGGAGGAGCAGTTCTCGCATCGGGTGATGTTGGGGGAGCAAGGGGAGATTGCAATTCCTATGGTGGAATTCAATCTAATCTTCCAGTTGACTCATATCTTCTCGCATCTGATGAATGAGGGGATTGGGTTAAGGCACCTGGTGGATTATTACTTTGTTCTTTGCGACTTTTATAAAGTCTATCAAAATTTTTCGAATCCCTCCGTCTCCCTTTCCAAAGGGAGCTCCACTTTTTCCCCAAGCCCCTCTTCCTCAGGAAGCGGGGATGTAACCGCACCTTCTCGGTGCTCGGAACCGCTACGCTCTAAGGATGGCGGACCATCAAAGGTCTCGCCAAATTGTGCGGGATGGGACCGCCGGGATGCTATTGGGGATATGACTTCTGCAACTGCTGCTCGCTCTTCTTTTGCTGCCAATTCTTCTGCAGCTATCGATAGGGTGCAGAAGGAATTGAAGGAGTTGGGATTGTGGAAGTTTGCAGGGGGGATCATGTATATCATGCAGGAGGTGTTCGGCATGCCTGCCTCTCGTCTTATCGTTCCTCCGAATGAGAAGTATGGGAAGTTTGTGCTGAATGAAGTGCTGGAAGCTGGGAACTTTGGAAAGCATGATGCCCGGAATCGGTTTGGCAGGTCACAGCTTGGACATAATCTCCAAAGGGTGTATCGGGATATAAGACTCATGAGATATTTTCCTGCTGAAGCGCTTTGTGAACCATTGTTCCGTGCTTGGCACTTCTTCTGGAGGCTAAAATATAAAAAATAAATTAATCAAATAATTAATTGAAATAACTCTGTTTATGTTTATCGAAATGCAGATAGGTAATCAGCTAGATGAGGATGACGATCTGCACTTCGATTATCAATGATAATCATAATGAAGAAAAAAGTTTTTGTAAGCGGTTGCTATGACCTGCTACATTCTGGTCATGTGGAGTTTTTCCAGCAGGCATCACAGTATGGTGACCTGTATGTGGGTATCGGATCGGATGCTACTTATCTGGAGTATAAGCATCGCAAGCCTATGTTTCCGCAGGAGGAAAGGCTATTCATGGTCAAGAATATCAAGGCGGTGAAGGATGCGTATATCAATGAGGGAAGCGGAGTGATCGACTTCCTGCCTACTCTTGATAAGGTGAAACCGGACGTGTTTGTGGTGAACGCTGAAGGTGGGTCTGATGAGAAACGTAGGATTTGTAAGGAAAGAGGCATCGAATATGTCGAACTCCAGCGCACGCCTCATGCTGGTTTGAAGGCGCGGTCTTCTTCTGACTTGAAGAAGGCGTTATTGAACGTATCTGAGAATTCGGCACAGGAGGCAGGGATTCCTACCCGTCTGGATCTGGCTGGTACTTGGATTGACCAGCCTTATGTAAGCATGTATCATCCGGGTTGGGCAATTACCATCTCGCTGGAACCGACCTTTGAGGTGCGCGACCGCTGTGGTCTGTCTACCTCTACCCGCAAGATGATTCAGAAGATATGGCCGGTGAAGTTGCCGAAGATGGATCCGGAGATGCTTGCCCGACTGGTATTCTGCTTCGAGAACAATCCGGAGCGTCATGATGGTATCATCTCGGGTGCCCAGGATTCTATCGGTATCTGTGTTCCCGGTCTGGTGCGTCATTATTATGACAACAACTTCTGGCCGGAGAAGATAGAGAGTACGCAGGATGAGATGACTCTCCGTTTCCTGGAAGACCATCTGGTGATGATTCCGATGGAACCGAGAAGGCCGGGATGCAGTGTGGTGGAAGGTAAGGATATCACGCCTGAGAAGGTGAAGGCGCTGGCTGATGCAGCTGATGCCTGCTGGAAGGCGATTCTGGCGCACGACCTTGATGCCTTTGCTGCAGCATACAGGGCATCTTTCGAGGCCCAGATTGCGATGTTCCCGGGTATGGTGAATCCGTCTATCAACGGTGTGATAGAACCGGAGGCGAGTGTGCAGCCGATGATTGACCGCTACAGCAACATGGAGGAGGTTCTGGCATGGAAGATGCCGGGAGCCGGTGGCGGCGGTTATCTGGCACTGGTAGTAAAGGACAGTCTCAAATTTGCAGAGAATCATGACGAAGCCATCCATCTTCAGATACGAAGGGCATAACTATCTGGTGTCCTTCCTCATCATCAGCAGCCTCTTCTTCATGTGGGGCTTTGCCCATGGCATCCTGGAGGTGCTGAATCCGCATTTCCAGGAATCGTTCCATATCAGCAAGGCAATGTCGGCCCTGACGCAGGCTGCTGTCTATGGTGCCTACTTTCTGATGGCGCTGCCTGCCGGATGGATTATCCGGAAGTGGGGCTACAGGAGGGGTGTGATAACAGGACTGGTTCTCTTCGGTATCGGTGCTCTGATGTTCATACCGGGAAGCAGGATCAACAGTTTCTACTTCTTCGTTCTGTCGCTGTTTGTGATAGGATGCGGACTGACCTGTCTGGAAACGAGTGCGAATCCGTATACTACGGTACTGGGACATCCTGACAAGGCGGAGAGCAGAATCAACCTGTCGCAGTCGCTCAATGGTATCGGATGGATTGTAGGACCGCTGGTTGGCGGACAGCTTCTTTTCTCGGGTGTTAACATTGCCATCCCTTATGCCCTGGTGGGTATCTTCGTGCTTGCTGTGGCACTGGTGCTGTCAAGAATCAAGTTGCCTGACCCAAGGAGAGCGCATGAGGCGGATACGAACGAGATGGTGGAGGAGAAGCCGATGCGAGTGATGGCATTCGGTTTCGGTATGCTGACCTTGTTTCTCTATGTGGCAGCCCAGACGGGTGTGAACAGTTTCTTCATCAACTATGCTGAGGAGAGTATTCATATAGAGAAGCAGACTGCCAGTCTGTATCTCGCTTTTGGCGGAATGGGGCTGTTCTTTATCGGCCGACTGGCTGGTGGTGTCATCATGAATTATATCCAGCCAAGGCTGGTACTGCTGGTCTGTGCCATCCTCACCTTTGTAGCCACATTGATTGTAGTGGTATGTAGCGGAACCTTATCTCTCATTGCGTTCTTCGCCCTGTATCTGGGAGAGAGCATCATGTTTCCGACTATCTTCTCGCTGGCATTGAGGGATGCGGGTACAAAGACCAAACTTGCCTCTTCATTGCTTATCATGACGATAGTGGGTGGTGCGGTTGCTCCAGTAATCATGGGGTATATAGCAGATACTACGAGCTGTATGGCGATTGCCTTTCTCATACCGTTAGTATGTTATGGGGTGATTGGAGGGTATGCTGCAATGCCTAGATACTCTTCGACTGATGTCAAGAGGGGCTGAAAGAGTGATGAATTTAGGAAATACTTATAATGAGTTTGTTTTCGGGTAACCATATACAGAAGAGTACATTTATAAACTAAATATAGGTAAAAATGAAACCATTAAAATTTCAACCGCTATTAAAATCCACCATCTGGGG
>OHPJ01000083.1_pt1 | contig 57492 bp, 58 predicted proteins | sample 1577701 | NCBI WGS metagenome assembly OHPJ01 (sample SAMEA3879517, study PRJEB24766) | human gut metagenome | biome: human-associated habitat; feature: feces | place: USA | collected 1985/1987 | reverse complement strand
CTCACTTTTCGTTAGAAAATTCCCACCGGGAGACCTCACATCGAGGAAGGACATTCCGTTCGCCGTGGGCGTTCGTGGCTTCTTCACTAACTCTCAAGTTATCAGTTTCTACAGCCAGCCTTCGATCAGGCTCTTGGAATTATCCACGCTACTTCCGTGGATGGCAAGTCCCTCTTCCACGATCGCGCCTTTTGCGGTCTTACGGATATCGTCCTCGGTATGTGACAGGCCACTGCCTTCATGAGTACAGAAGGGATGAATGGTCTTCCCTGAGAAATCATAGGTCTCTAAGAATGTGTATACTGCCATGGGCATGGTGCCGCAGTAATTGGGGTAGCCTAAGTAAATCTCATCATAAGCGTTCAGATTTGTGGGCAGATTCACAAGCTCCGGTCTGGCATTCTCCTGAAAATCCTTTCTGGCTTCTGCCACGCAGGTATTATAATCTGCCGCATAAGGTACCTTCTGCTCAATCTTAAACAGATCCGCTCCGGTGATCTGTGCGATCGTTTTTGCCGCTTTTTCGGTATTGCCGACTTTGATGTAGCGGTACTGACCGCCAAAATAATTTTCGTCTGCTCTGGAATAAAATACTACTAATTTTGCCATTCTTTATCCTTCCTTTCTCTTTTTATTGCAACAGCCATGCGATCTCCTGCTTGTAAGGCGGGATTGTCTTCTTCGTTTCTCCCTCCGCGCAGAGCCATGGTGTCTCCAAAATCTTTGGTACCTCTGCAAACCGCTCGTCATGGACGATCCGGTGCAGGGTCTCGTAACCGACGGTACCCTGTCCGATATTGGCATGGCGATCCTTGTGGGCTCCTAAGGGATTCAGGCTGTCGTTCACATGGATCACTGCGATCTGATCTAATCCCAACACACTGTCAAACTGCGCCAGCACACCCTCGTAGTCATTCACCAGATCGTATCCGGCATCGTTCACATGGCAGGTATCGAAACATACCCGCAGTCTGTCCTTCCGCTCTACTTTGTCATAGATCATGCGCAGTTCCTCGAAGGTTCTGCCGACCTCACTGCCCTTGCCTGCCATAGTCTCCAACGCAATCCTGACATTGCTGTCATCCGCATCAAACACCAGATTCAGTCCTTTTGCGATCTGCTCCACAGCTTCTTCCACACCGGCACTTAAGGAAGATCCCGGATGCAGTACCAGTACCTTACTGTGAAAGGCGGCGGCTCTTTTTACTTCTTTTGCCAGGAATTTCACACCAAAATCAAACATCTCTGGCTTTTCCATATTACCTAAATTGATGATATAAGGGGCATGAATGATGATCTCCCGGATACCTGCTTTTTCGGCATAGGCAAGCCCCTCATCAAGTCTCAGTTCTCCGATTTCCTTGCGTCTCGTGTTCTGGGGTGCCCCGGTGTAGACCATCAGTGCATTGGCACCGTACTCTGCTGCCTCCTTCACAGAACCTAAGAACATTTCTTTTCCCGACATTCCCACATGGGAACCTAATAATATCTCTGACATGATCTCTCCTTATCCGGAAATTCTTTTTTCAAAATTTATCATCTCACAGCTATCAGTTTGGCACAATCGGGAAGGTTTTACAAGAGTTTTTATTATACCGCTCTATCTCCCATATTTCTTTCATTTTAAAAGATTCCACACTACATTTCTATAATGTGGAATCTTTCAATATAGAATATCTTTTAAAACATTTTACGGTAAAATTGTTAGCAACTCTTCAATTTTTTTAATGTGGTAATCTGCTTTGGCGTACGAATATGCTTCACCAGTTCCTACCGCCTGCATATTTCCAGCCTTTGCTGCATCAATACCCGCATAGGCATCTTCTACAACAATACATTCCTCCGGTTGCAAATCAAGGTACTCTGCCGCCTTTAAAAACACTTCGGGATCCGGCTTTGATTTTGAGATATTGGTACCATCTGATATTGCATCAAATGCCTCTTCAAGTGCCACTTTTTTCAAAATAATCTTAGCATTTCTACTGGATGAGCCCAGTGCTATTTTGTACCCTCTTTCATGTAAATCTGCCAACGTTTTTCGCACTGCATTGCTCACATCCGAAGGTACCATATTTTCAAGATAAATCCGTACCATACGATATTCCCAGCTGCTGAAAATACTCCTTAACTGCCATTATAGACCGGTTATATGTATAGATATCACTGTCAGAATCCACCCGTGCAAACGTTTCACTATCATAAACTGCCTGTTGCATTTACTGATATAAGTGAGAATACGATACCTCAATATTTTGCAGATATGCGGTTACGATATTGCTTTCCGCCCTTCTGTTCTTCCCCCGTACCCATTTCCGTCGATTCATCTTCTCATCCTTCTCTTTTCACTGACCAGAAAGGGGAACCTTTCCACCTTTCGGTTTCAAAGTTCCCCTATTCAGGATTATCTTATAAAATTCGTTCGTATACGGCTCTCTTCTTCCGGCAGTTTCAATCTCATTTTCAGTCCCAGGTTCTTGCAGTTAATGAGAAATGCCATATTGTTCCCAAGGGTTCGCATGGTCTGCAATCCCTCCAGATCCTGCCGCACGTCTTCCGGGCAGGCCCCGTGTACTATGTTCCAATACTGTGAAGTGACAATGGGCATCTGCATGAGACCGAAATACTTATTCATCTGGTCCCAGGTTGCTGTGGTTCCCGCTCTTCTGGCCGAGATCACGGCCGCTGCCGGTTTCAGCCGGAAGTGGCTGCCGCCGCCATTCAGATCCGCATAAAAGACTCTGTCCATAAAAGAAGTCATGGCTCCTGTGGCACCCGCCCAGTGAACGGGAGTTCCGAATACGAATCCGTCATAATCTCCGGCGATCTCCAGGAATTCATTAACCGAATCCTGGAACACACATTTCCCTGTGCCCTGACATTTTTTACAGGCAATACAGCCACTCAATGCTTTATTACCAATCCAGAAAATGTCCGTATCCACTCCGTTATCATTTAATGCTCTGGACACCTCACACAATGCGGTGTAGGTGCATCCCTCTCTGTGGGGTCTGCCATTGATCAACAATACTTTCATTGTTGCGCTTTCCTCATTTCCTTATTCATTCAGATTCAGAGAAGCCACCCAGTCTGCCGCATCTGCATCGGATGCACCGGAGCTAAATCTGTGACCTTCCTGCCAGTCACCGGTCCCTGCCATCTCTTCCAGAAGATTGCCGCTGTCACCCAGTCCGGAAGATGAAGAGGTGCAGAACGGAATCACGGTCTTACCCGTAAAGTCATTGCCTTTGACAAAATTGTCTACCGGCCATGCTGCGATTCCCCACCAGATCGGATAGCCGATCAAAACGGTATCATAAGAATCCCAGTCTGCGGGAGTAATCTCTGTCAGTGCAATATCCCGAAGGCTCTCATCATCATGCTCTCTGGATACCCGGCTGGAGCTGTTAGTCCAGTTCAGGTCATCACTGGTATAGGGCTCTACCGGAGTGATAGCTGTAATGTTCCACCCATACTTTGGTGGTCAGGAAGATCTCCTCTCTGGGAATACCTGACTCCTGAATAGCCTCTCCTACTTCTTCCTCATTCACATACGCATTGGCGGTATCGATCAGCTGGTATCCTTCTTTCAAAGCAGCATATACCGATTCCTGTGCCTCATCCGGGCTCAAGAGAAATGTTCCCAGACCTGCCATGGGCATTTTTACGCCATTGTTTAAAGTAATGTATTCCATCTTTTCCAAAATTTCCATACGATAACCTCCTGTCTGTAACTATAGAATTCCTTTATCTTTACAGTTTTATTATAAGAACTTCTCCTCACCGGCAGAAGTCTCTGTTTGTTTTTCAGTATTAACCCTGGGGTTATAATCCGTTACTTTATTTAAAGTTTCATGCATTACAACCATAAGAGCCAAAAGAAACTTTAATGTAAGTCTGTCACTCAGCAGACTCGATATAATTTGTCCCCGCGGAAATAATGGAGGATTAAATACCTGCATATGAGAGCGGTACTCCAAACGCAGCATACATATCCAGCCATGCTGCTCCTAACATTGAATCCGGCAATCCCAAACTTATAAATGCTAAATATATAATTGCTAAAATAATATGAGTCATCTTAACATCTCCATATATGCCATATAATAACTTTGGCACCGAATAACAGCCTGTCCCCATAATAGGTAACAAACACGATCATTCCCATCATCGCTATGTAATCCGGCAAAAACAGTCCAAGGCTTTCCTGTGGTCCGAAGAATACAAAATGGCTCTTTAAAAACAGATAGTTCACGATTCCTCTTTTATAAAAGGCATAGCCTCCGTAAACTGCGATCAGCAGTCCCGGGATCTTAGCGACGCCTTTCAATGGAAACACCTTTCCCAGAATTCTGAACATCATGTTCCAATGAAGTCCCAGATGCACCGCCATAAACAGAAATCCCCAGTATGCACAGAGAATATGGATGCTCCTTGCCAGATTGGCCACCCCTTTGATCCGGACGAACCGGAAAATATAGTTGGACAACAGAATACCGCTCACCATGAAGCCGATCATCGTCAGAGCCAGCAATATTACGATCACAGTCTGCAAGATTCTGTGCACCGTATATTTTCCCCTTGTAATGTTTCCCATCCATCTTCTGTTCAGAACATGGTGCCCTATGACTAACAAAAACATTGCCATGCCGATCCACTCATGGGCTTTTTCTCCCACCAGCTGATAGGACATCAGCAATAGCAGGGCAAGTGTCATTCCGGAATCGGCCAACAGTCTGATCTTCAGATTTTTATTCATTTTGTAATTCCTTCTACTGTTCTTACTAATTTCTCCACCTTTTCGGAAGGATCCTTCGCATACAGGAGTCCGTAAGGCATTTTATAGTCCCATTCCACCGGAAGGATCTTCATGAGCGGATGTACGCTCTCCCAGCTTTTGATGGCAAGCAGCATGTCATTACTGTTCTCACAGCGGTTGAAAATATCGACGTTGTAGAAATCAAAATCTGCGATGGTGATCTCCGGATATTTCTCTGTCAATTCTGCTCTGAGTGCATCCACATAGCAGCTCCAGCCTTTCCTCATCATAAGGAGCCGCTCCCCTTTCAGATCCTCCGGGGTCAGCACCTTTTTCCCCGCAAGTCTGTGATGCAGGGCTACCGCCACGCAAAAAGGTTCTCTGGACAGCTCCACGCCGTTGCACTTACGCAGTCCAGCATGGTCTCATCAAAGATTCCAGCGATCACGTCTATATTCTGTCCCAGATTTACAAGGATCTCTCTGGCATTCTCCGGGGTATTCTCAAAGGGAACCAGTTTAAACTTGACCTTGGGATACTGCTCCTGGATCCTGGGCCAGAGTTCCACAAAGACCTGCGGCGGTGTCATGGGTGAAATTCCCACCCGGATCACATCATCTTCGTCATTCCCGGCTTTTTTCGCTCTCTCGATAGCTTCTTTACTGTAATTTACCATATATTTTGCATCCTGATAGAGGGATTCTCCCGCCGCCGTCACCACAAGACCTCTGTGGGTTCTGGCAAAAAGCTGTACTCCAAGATTATTTTCCAACGAATTGATCTGCTTGATCACCGCCGGTAGGGAAATATACAGTTTGTCCGCTGCCTTGCTGAAACTGCCTGCTTCCACCACACAAATGAAGGTATCCAACTGGGGATTGTACATCATTTCTGTTACCTCCTTCTATTGAAAAGGTCTCTTTCTTCCTACGACCAACATTATTGCATCATATAGTGTGATTGTAGCAGTCGGTAGTAGCTACCGGTCAATGTTTTTTATATTTTTTAAGAAAAAACGGTGAAGCCTGTTGACTCCACCGTCGTATTCTTACCCTTTATGTTATTTCAAACTCTATTTGCAAATCTGCCGATTTACAGGTGTTCCAGCAATCCGCTGATCCCCTGTTCCTCATAAATATCCTTGTAATACGCTACTTCTTCCTGAATCAGCTGATCGATGACCTGCATGCCAAGAAGTTCTACAGGCGCCTTGTCATCGGTCATGAGGTAATCTCCGGCCACGTAGGCACTGCTGTTGTCCGCTACCCGCTGCATCATGTTCTGCAGTCCCGCATCTGACAGATTCTCCACATGATCGGATAATACTTCTATCATATCACTGTGCTGGGAAGCAAACAGTTCGCGGTTGGTGGAGCCTGCCACGTCTACAGTATAGACATTGTCAAATACGTTGGCAATGGTGTCGGCAAGGTACTGATTGATATCCCCTTCCTTGTTGCCGTGCATGTTCATATTGACTACCATGACACCACCGTCCTTCAGATGATCTTTGACCATGGTAAAGAATTCCACGGAAGACATCTGGAAAGGAATGGTGATGTCCTGATAGGCATCCACCATGATGACATCATAGGCGGTATCCACCGCCTGCAAAAAAGCCCTGCCGTCATAGGTGGTCACCTTCACATCCTCCGGCAGGGAAAAATATTCTCTCGACAGCTCCGTGATCTTTTCGTCGATCTCCACGCCCTCGATATTCATATCGCCGAAATATTTCCGGCACTGGGTCGCATAGGTTCCGGTTCCCATACCAAGGATCAGTACATCCATGTCCTCTACCGGTTTATCCGGCACCATAAGGGGCGCCGCCATGGCATAGTCATAATACATGCCGGTAAGTCCCCCTTCTTTCATATAGAGGGATTGGACACCGAACAGCACGTTGGTGGACAGGACCACCTGTCTGTCCGTCTCCGATACCTGCAGATAATTATAGATGGACTCTCCTTCGTAGGTCAGATCCTTCTGCCAGAAAGCAAAGGAATCCGAATATCCCAGACCACAGCATAAAATAAAGATCAGTACCGATGCTGCAATCTTTTTCTTTCCCGTATGCTGGCAGATAAAGTAAATCACAGACAGCAGGATCAGAATTCCGGAAAAGATCAGAAATGTAATGGAGGTTCCCACCGCCGGGATCGTCACGAAAGTCGGTACGAAGGTTCCGATGATGCTTCCCACGGTATTGAATGCACCTAAAGTTCCCACGGTCTGTCCGCTGTCATCCAGACTATCCACGGAATATTTTACCAGAGAAGGGGTCACAGTTCCCAGTAAAAATAAGGGGAACACGAAGATCACCATGCAGGCTGCAAACGCCGCAATGATGAGGAAATTGTTGCTGACGGTAAAGATCAGCAGTGCGGAGATCCCAAGGATAATGTACTTGCCCACCACAGGGATCAGGGCAATCCAGATGGCCGCGATCAGGATCCTGCCGTAGAGTTTGTCCGGGTTCGGGGACTTGTCCGCACTTTTACCGCCGTAGATATTGCCCAGCGCCATGGCGATCATGATGGTGCCGATGACAATGGTCCATACGATCTGGGAAGAACTGAAATACGGTGCCAACAGTCTGCTGGCTCCCAGTTCCACCGCCATGACGGACATCCCGGCGAAGAACTCTGTGAGATACAAGAACAGCTTATTTTTCAAAATTCCTGAATGATTCATAAGTGTTGTAATCCTTTCCGCATTGACAGTGCGTCTATGCTACGTTATGATTTTATCAACGGTAGTAACTACCGGTCAATACTTTTTTGTAACTATTCAGAGCCATGCAAAACTGCGTTCTGCGAATGCTTGCATTCAGTCAGATAGGCAGTTTTATATGGCGAAGTAACCACATTAGCAAAAAGGAAGCCATTTTATGTATTCTATGAAAGAAGCCTGTGCCCTGACCGGCATGACCTATGAGAACTTAAAATTTTACTGCAAGGAGGGACTGGTACCCAACGTGAAGCGGGACAGCCGCAATTATCGTGTCTTCGATGACCACGATATCAAATGAATCCAGAGTCTCGGGTGCCTCAGAAACTGTGGTCTCTCCATCGCCGAAATGAAAGAATATCTGCATTTATGTCTGGAGGGCGAATCCTCCATTCCCGCCAGAAAAGACATCCTCTCCCGGAAAAAAGAAGCACTGTTAACCTCCATGCAGCAACTGCAGGAGGCCGTGGACTACATCGACTGGAAACAAGGATTCTATGATGACGTGTTATCCGGAAAGACCGCTTATTACAGCAATCTTATCCCTGAGACGACACCGGATGCTTCCGAAAGTACAGCTTCCTGAAACTGTTTGCGCAATCTAAAAAGCGGCCATGCGATTAAAGCATAGCCACCATGAAAACTCATCTCTGTTATTACCGGATCAAAAGCAACCATGCCATTCCATAATAGGTTACCACTGCCACCAGATCGTTTACCGTGGTGATCAGGGGACCGGATGCCACTGCAGGGTCTACCTTGATCTTATGGAAAAACATGGGGATCACCGTACCTACGGCACTGGAGATTGCCATTGCCACTAAGAGGGAGACTCCCACGCAGCCGGAGATTCCAAAGGCTCCCATCCAGGTATATCCTTTGAACAGATGCACATAGACACCGAGACAAAGTAATGCCATAATGCCCAGCAGTGCTCCGTTTAAGGAACCGGTCTTTACTTCCTTGACCACCAGCTGGAACTTCTGTTTTCCCGTCAGATTTTCATCCATCAACACACGGATGGTCACTGCCAGAGACTGGGTTCCCACATTTCCCGCCATATCCAGCACCAGCGACTGGAAGCAGATCACGATGGGAAGCACCGCCACCACATTTTCAAAAAGTCCCACCACAGAAGACACTCCCATGCCTAAGAACAGCAGAATGATCAGCCAGGGCAGACGCTTTTTCATACTCTGGACTATGGGCTCCTTCAGATCCTCTTCTGCGGTCAGACCTGCTAGCTTTGCATAGTCCTCGCCCATCTCATTGTCCACCATTTCGATCAGGTCTTCGGATGTGATGACACCTAGGATTCTCTTATCTTCTGACAATACGGGAATCGAGTCCTCCGCATAATCCAGGATCCGGTCCATGCAATCATCGATCTTCTCATGATCGGTCACATAAGGATAAGATTTCAACACCAGATCTTTCAGATGTGTATTTTCTCTTGCACGGATCAGATCCTTCAGGTCGATGGCTCCGGCGAAAACACCCTTTTCATCTACCACATAGATGGTCATGATATTGTCGTTTTCTCCCGCCTGCTTCACCAGCTCGCTCATAGCCTGCTTGATGGTCAGGTCTTCCGGGATGCAGATGTAGTTCGTCGTCATGCAGCTACCGATCTCTTCTTCATCATAGGACAGCAGCATCTTCACATCTTTTTTCGCATCCTCGTCCAGCATCCGGACAATCTGTTCTTTCTCTTCCGGATCCAGATCTTCCAACAAGTCGACAGCGTCATCGGAATCCATCTCGGAGATCACTCTCGCAGCACTCTCCACGGACAGTTCCCGGATATACTTACGGGGTTCCTCAATGTATTTGAAGATTTCTGCAACCTTCTGCGCTCCCAGCAGGTGATACAGTCGCTTCCGTTCTTCCTCTGTCATCCCTGCCATCATATCGGCAATATCGTTCTTATGATAATTTAAGAGGAAATCCAGGATCTCCTCATCCGTTTTCTCGCTACGGAATAATTCTGCCAGTTCGGAATATTTCTTGTTCATAATCTAATTCTCCTTTCTCGTTCTCATTCTTCGATGCAACGTAAAGGGCAAAACAAAAGAAGCATCACACGATGCTTCCTCTGCATGAATCTCTATGCACAACAAATCAAAGTACGGCCGTCACTTTCCACAGACAGCTGTACCATGCTTGCAGGAAAAAGCACCGTGTTTTCTACTTCGCCCATAACCATCGCAACTGTCCATGAAATTCACCTCCAACTTGTTTTTTCCGTGGTTATAGTAGCACTGTGCCATTTATTTTGCAAGCTGTTTTTCTTATTTTTTACTTAACAGATAAAGATACATTCTATCTGTCTCAACTCTCATGACATTCCCTTTAGTAATGAATCACCAGCATTCTGCACTCTTCGCAGCATTCTGCTTCTATTTGTGTTCTGTGACTGGGTTTGAGCTTTGTAATTTCTACAAAACCATCTGCATTTTTTGCATTCTCAAATACTCCGGGAACTTCATTTGCGAAGCTGAAAGCTCCTTACTGCTGAATAAATAACCTTTTCTCATTTCTTTTCCACAATTTGAGCACTTCATATTCTAATCCTCCGCAACCATTTTTCTGCTTAGTTCCAGCGCACTTTTTAACTGACTTTCAAACTTTTCTGCCTGTATCAGGGCAATGCCTTCTTCATTGCCCAATACCACCAGCCGGGAGCCCTCCTGCAATCCATACTTGTCTCTCGCTTCTTTCGGAATTACGATCTGTCCGCGATTGCCCAGCTTTACCGTTCCCCATAAAAATTTTCCTTCCGGTGGCGGAGCCATTTTGGTATTCCCGACTTTTTCATCATAGTGCATCAAAGCATCCAGCTTAATTCCGTAGAAAGATGCAAGTCTGTCACATTTTTCAATATCCGGAACCGTCTCCCCCTGCTCCCATTTAGCATAAGACTGTCTTGAAATTTCCACTACTTCTGCCACTTGTTCCTGTGTGAGTCCCTTTAAATTACGTAGCATCACAAGATTCTCTGACAACATGATCACCACTTCCTTTCTGACATCTTCATTATAGGTTCTGTCGGATTAGATTTACACCATACAAACTTGTCAGCTTTTTCGGATCTGTGTTAACTTTGGTTGCTTTATCCATTCCTGTGCCATGCTGCCGATCGCCGATGCAAATTCATTTTTTACTTTTTCCTTATCGTCTGCGCCATCATATACGCTGTAATAAAAATACATCGTTGCATAAAATCGGACTGCGTTCTCTTCGGCATGCGCAATTCTCATGCTCTCAAATAAATCTTTCACATATGCGGCGGGTCCAGACGAAAGATATTGCTGATATAATCCCTGCATCTCTTCACTCCGAAACTGCTCTATTGTCAGCATCTTCCGAAACGATGATGCGAAATCATCCTCCGTCCAGTATGCAAACATAGACTTGCTATATTCGACAAATTCCTCCAAAGACACTGTCTTGTACTGATCCGGCATACTCTCTTTATCATCTTCCGGCATGTCATACTCTGCAGCCTGCTCGCTGTCTCCCTGCTCCATGCGCTCTACAATGCAGTCAAAAATATCTCTTTTACTCTTGTAATGGCGGTATAATGCTCCTTTCGTCATGTCAAGCTCTCCGGCGATCTGACTGACTGAGACAGCTTCATAGCCATCTCTGGCAAACAGATGCAGAGCTACCGTTAATATTTCTTCTTTTCTATTTCTCATGTGGGATCTCCTCCCTGTAAGTGGATTCTCTTCCGAACAAAGTCTGTATTTCCTTATTCTTTTGTGACCAGTCCCTGTTTATATGATATTCTCCTCGTATATTGCATATTTCTGTTTTCTTTCGTCTGGTCAAACTTAGTTTTCCATCCAAGAAAACCTCAGCTCCGGGTACTTTCTCATACACTTTCAAAATAACCTTCGCCAAATAGTCACGCTATATCATACATCTCTCTGCAGATCTTTTTCCCGGCTTCCGTCCGAAAAATATTCTGATAGGTGTTCTGCAAGGCTTCTTCAGACAGTTCGTCCTCACACATGTTTACAAGAAAATCCGCTTCCACCAGAATCTGATAATCAATGCCGTCTATATTATTGTAGGTATGATGATGGGCGATCAGATACTGTACCCGCTCGGAAACTTCTCCGGAAAAACCAAGCTCTGCCAGCAGCTTTGCGGCAATGGCCGGGCCTTCTTTTTCCTGTAATTTTCCGTTACAGTTTCCGTATTTTTCTTCACACAGATGGATGCCGATATCGTGAGTCAGTGCTGCTGTCTCCAAAATAAATAAGGTCTTGGCATCCACATTCTCCATTTCCGCAATCAGTTTTGCATAGCTGTGTACCTTGCAAAAATGCTGAATGCGCTTTGCATCTCCATGGTAAAGTCCGATCATTGCCATATGTAATTTGTTGATCATTTTATTTTCCCTCCTGCCTCCGAAATATCCTACTGAATCTTTGATACAATGCCTTCTTCCGTCAGTGTTTGCAAACATTCCTGTGCATCTTCATCATGCATCATCTGCCACACCTGCTCCATACCGGGTGCCAGCGGCTTCTTCAAAAACTCTTCTCCGGAGATCCAGTAGACCTTTCCCTCCTCGGATGAGATCAATTTTCCTTCATATTCCGACGTTTTATATAAAAAGCCCACATTCTTTATATCCCCTGTCATCCAGTGATAAATGCCGGTCAGTCTTGGATTTTGAATCGTCAGTCCGGTCTCCTCATAGATTTCCCGGATTACCGACTCCCTAAAGGTCTCCCCAGGCTCCACATGCCCGCCGGGAAACGTCGTTCCCGAATAATTCTTCCCAACCTTGTCCAGTGCCACCACATTACCTTCTTTATCATAGACCATACACATATTCATAAAAATAACTTTTTCAATTCCAGCCATTACTCTCACTCATTTCTCTAAGATAAACCTAATATAACATAATCTTGCTATGGCAGCAAATCAAGTTAGTGTAACTTGAGAGTTTACGAAAGCATAGCCGCGCATAGGCAAAATAAGAACCGTGATTGGGAGCTTGCTCACAAATCACGGTTTTTACTTTTGCCGTGATGCGGCGAACGCCGCGATATGAAATAGGATTGGCAGCGTTTTTGCTGACAATCTTATGAATAGCGTGGCTCATTGCAGAGAACTGCCAATAAATGCGGAGCGACCTTTGCGACACATTTATGAATTGGGTGCATGGCTCGTAACGTAGGGCTGCCGTGGGCGTTCTGCATTTTGAAAAGCTTTCAAAAACACCAGTAGCCCGCATTTGGACTACTGACTTTTGAAAAAAGCCTCAATATAGTCAAAATAGTAAAAAATAAGCTTCTCAGAAAGCGCTTTTTTACGTAATATATCTTTTTATACATTTATAGTAAAAATAATTTGTTTCTAAGACGGAAATTTTACTTTTCCCAGCTCTTTTGCATGTTTTGAGTAAGTGTGGTTGATCGACGAGTCCAGTCCAAATTTGTGTGTAAAGAGGCAAGCTTTTTTGCTTTTGTATTAAAATCGCTATTTTTTGCAAAAAAAATACAAAAACAGGGGATTTGGATGTTTTGGAAGTAACTATTTTCGTAAAATGAGAAAATCAAGCTATTTTAATACAAAATATCTTGATTTTGAGAATTATTTGTATAAAATACGTCATTATTACGTCATTTACACCAAAGTAATCAACAGGACTTCTCTAAAATCTTTTAGGGAAGCAGTAACCCAGCAGAAAAGGACTTCTCCCCACAGTTGTAGCTAGCATCCGAGTCCGGGGCGGGCAGCCCTTTCTGCGTGGATTTTAGAACAACTATTTCACTAACTTTCAATTTACAACACCTTAGATCCGTTCACGGTCAGCTTAAAGGATGCCTCCAACACTTCCGCTGCGCGCTTACACATCATCATACGTCCAAGGAATATCTCAAAATACTCATACATGCTGCAGATTTTCGGATCAATCTGCAGATTCAGTGAAATCACTCTCTTCTCCACATTGATCTTAAGCTTTGTATCCGTAACCGCATAATTGACGCGGTCATGTTTATCGAAGGTTGCCTTATTCTTCTCCCGGACTCTGCTCCTGCGGACATCGGTCTTATCTGCAATGATCAGCGCCGCTGAGATGGGATCTGTGGCACCTCCTGTAGATTCATCATGCAGTCCGATAGCGGACACGATCTGCACCCGGTCCTCCAGGGGCAGATCTGTCTTCTTCAGAATATCATTTGCAAGCAGCGCCCCGTACTCTGCATGATGGCTGCGGTTCACCGCATTTCCGATATCGTGCATGAATCCGGCGATCTTCACAAGTTCAATATCTTTTTCCGGATAGCCGAATTTTTTCAGAATCTCTGCTGCCCGCTCTGCCACCAGTCCCGAATGCGCCTCCGAATGATCGGTGAATCCCATGGCACCCAGATTCGCATTTCCTTTTTTAATAAATGTCAGTACTTCTTCATTTTTTCTGATTTCACTATATGTCATTCTTCTACTTCTTTCCTTCCATCCTGTGTTGATTCCCGTGTCTTTATATACATCTTATTTCGTGTTCATTGTACCATCCGCCCGCAAATTCGTGCTATGATACGCTACATCCTGTTTCGCAGTTGCTTTTTTCTCCAAGGCGCATTATATGTTACCAAAACTGTTGCAGCAACACTATCTTGGGCAGGTAAACAACATGTAATATCTGTGTAAACAAGCCGGATATAAGCTGACAGGCATTCACATTTTCTTCTTTTCAGTTTTCATCTGTGAGAGTATAATAAAATACAGAAAATATTTGGAGATTTTGTTCCAGAGAGGAGACCACAATGAAATTAAAAGAATTACAAGATGCTATGATCGCTGCCATGAAGGCAAAGGATAAATTCAGAAAGGATGCCATCTCCGCACTGGTATCCGCTGTAAAGAAAAAAGGAATCGACAACGGCTGCCGTGACAACATTCCCGATGAGATGGCTAACGAAGCCATCTTAAAAGAGATCAAATCCGTGAAGGAGCAGATCGATACCTGCCCCGCAGACCGTACCGAGCTGCTGGAAGAATACAAGAAACGCTATGAGATCATGAGTGAATTTGCCCCCAAGATGCTCTCCGCTGAGGAAGTCAAGTCAATTCTGGAAGAGAAATTCGCAGAGGTTCTGGCTACGAAAAATAAGGGGCAGATCATGAAGGCTGTTATGGGCGAACTGAAGGGCAAGGCTGACGGCAAGGTCATCAATCAGGTCGTTGCTGAACTGACCAAATAGTTCATCATTTTCTGAAAAGCGACTTTCGTATTACAACCGAAAGTCGCTTTTTCATTTGAAATTATCTCTTATGCTTATGCCGACCAAATGTCTGACAATTCCTCTTTGTTCGGCACCGAGGGAATTCCCCCTCTTTTTTGAACGCATAGTCCGGCTACGCTATTTCCCATCACCGCACATTGCATAATTTCTTCCCACGATAAAACTTCTATTCCTTTACCATATTTCAGATATTTGCTTAGGAATCCGCCCCAGAAGCAATCTCCTGCCCCTGTCGTATCAATAATTTTCTCAACAGGTGTTGCCTTTACTGTCTCACAATGTTGCTGTGTTGCAATCATAGCCCCTTTTTCTCCTAAGGTCACTGCTACTATCCGAGGTCCCTGCTTGAGAATTTTTAATGCTGCCTTTTCATAATCCGGTTCTTCTGTCAATAAAAGCAGTTCTTCCTCGGACACTTTCATCACATCCACCACAGGAATCACTGACTGCATGCTTGCAACAGCAGTTTTCTCATTTTCCCAGAGTCTTGCACGATAATTGGGGTCATATGATATTAATGCCCCATGCCGTTTTGCCTCTTTCAACGCCTCTAACGTTGCACTTCGCGACGGTTCTTCGGTCAAAGACAGTGAGCCGAAATGAAATATTTTACAATGCTGCAAAAGCTCTCGATCCAGTTCATCCTTGCGAAGCTGCGTATCGGCTCCCGGTTTTCTTGCAAAAGAAAATTTTCTCTCTCCGTTTTTATCCAGTTCCACAAACGCCAAGGTAGTAAAATAATTTTCATCCTCTACAAGGGCTCTTGTATCGATTTGTTCTGATTGTAAGGATTTTTTCAAAAATTCTCCCTGCATGTCTTTTCCGATTTTTCCAATGAACGCGGTCTGAAATCCAAAATGACTTGCTACCGTAAGAAGGTTGGCGGGTGCTCCCCCGGGATTCTGTTCAAATAGTTTCTGTCCGTTTGCACTAAATCCTGCCTCGGTAAAATCGATCAACAATTCTCCCAGTGCGACGATATCAACCTTTCCTGCCATTTTCAGGTCCTCCATTATTTCACTCGTACTGTTTTATTTTTCCTGAACATTAATAATGACCTTCATAGTCGTCTCTCTGTTTGCATCGATATAATGATATGCTTCCAAATAATCTTTAAAGGCAAAAGTTTTTGAAATCAGAGGTCTTAAATGAACTTTTTCTTCCTTAACCAATCGAATACCATCCAGATAATCATCATGCCGGTACATCATAGTACTCTTAATATCCAATTCGTGATCGTTGGCTACCGCAAGGTCAACTTCCGCCATGCCTGCAAATACAGCTACCAATACAATGGTGCTTCCTTTTCTTGCATACTTGATTGCCTGTCCCATGGTAATATTATTGCCGGCACAGTCATAGATGACATCTGCCTTATCCGGACCGAATGCCTCAATCATAGCCTCTCCAAAATCTTTTTTGGCAGTATTGACGCATACATCAATTCCACATTCTTTCGCTTTTTCCAGACGCAAATCGCTTACATCCGTAATCATTACCTTGTCGGCGCCCATTCCTTTTGCAGTCTGTGCCACTAGATTACCAATAGGTCCTGCTCCCAATACGGCAATTTTCATTCCTGTCACATCGCCCATTTGCTTGACGCCATGCACCGCTACTGCCAGCGGCTCAATCATGGCACCCTCCTCGTAAGACATATCTTCCGGAATCGGTGTCACTTTAGAAGCATCTACCGCAAAATATTCCGATGCCGTACCGGTTGTCTGGAATCCCATTACTTTCAATTCCTCACATAGATTATATTTTCCGTGACGGCAGGGATAACAATGTCCGCAATATACCTGCGGTTCAATGGTCACCTTCTCTCCGACTCGAAAGTTCTGTACCCCAGCTCCCAATTTTACGATTTCTCCGGACACTTCATGTCCCTGTGTCACAGGATATTTTGTAAAAGGATGCTTTCCATGATATACATGGATATCCGATCCGCAGATTCCGATGTTCATAATTTTAACCAATACCTGGTCATCTTTCACTTCAGGGATCTCTACTTCTCGAAAAATAATTTCTCCCGGTTTAGTCATTACCTGCTGTAACATAATGTCTCCTCCTTTATCATAATTGATCAAATTCAAAAAAGTTTCTTACATTGTAATAGCAAATGTTCTGAATCACTTTGCCAAGTTCTTCTTCCGAGGAAAAATATTCGCCTCGTTCTATCAACTCTCCGAAATAATTACACAATACTCTCCTATAGAGTTCATGCCGGGGATAAGAGATAAAACTGCGGCTGTCCGTAAGCATACCTACCGATACGCTCACCGGATACAGATTGGCGCATGCGGCAAATTGCCTTGCGATCCCGTATTGCTGGTCATTAAACCACCATGGTGCCCCTAACTGTACTTTCCCTCTGACGGCTTTCCCGGATGCATCTGCGGAAAATCCTGCCGCCAGAACAGCCCATGCTTCTATTTTCGTTCCGTCTAACGGATACAGGATGATGCGCGGCAGTTGTCCCGCCAGTGTCAGACGGTTTAATAGTTCTCCCACAGAGCTGACCACTGTGCTGTCATCTATACAGTCAAAACCGCATGACTTTCCCGCAAGCTCCACACCTTTGGTATTCGCATCCAGGTATGTCCCGATATGAAGCTGCATTACGAAGCCGTTCCGATAATACATTTTCCCCATCTCGAACAGAAAAGCAGTCCGGTATTTATCACGTTCATTTTCCGTCAGTCTTTCATTTTTCCGGGCCTTTTGAAAGATTTCATCTATTTCTTCTGCTGCGTAATCGCACCAGTTAAGGAAAGGGATACCATCATCCGATACCGTTGTCCCTGTGATCTGTTTGAAGTACTGCAGCCTCTGTTCCAATGCTGTCAACATATCCGGGAAACTCTGTATGCTCCGTCCGGATACCGTTTCCAACTGCTTCATATATGCATCAAATCCGCCATCTTCTGCAAACATCGCCTTGTCCGGCCGAAATGCAGTAATAACCTTTACACCGAAATTCTCCTTCTGAAGCTGTTTATGGTATCTCAGATCATCCACCGGATCCTCTGTAGTAGATAACAGTTCCACATTCGAATGCTCCAGGCACCACCGCCTCGTAATGTGCTTTTCCTGTATGATCCGTTTCGTCTGACGATAGATATCTTCTGCATTTTCTCCATTGACCGGTACATCAATATCAAAATATCTCTTCAGTTCCAATGCGCACCAGATGTAGAGAGGATTTCCTATTAATTCCGGCAGAACAGCTGCAAATGCAAGAAACTTATCATGATAGCTTGCGTCACCTGTAATGAAGCTCTCGTGAATTCCCAGAGTCCGCATAGCACGCCATTTGTAATGGTCACCCTTCAGCCACATTTCTCCAAGATCTTCAAATTCCTTATTTTCTGCGATTTCCACAGGCTGAAGATGGCAATGATAATCAATGATCGGCATGTTCTCCGCATATTTGTGATATAGCATACTGCCCGTTTTATTCGTAAGGAAAAGTTCTTCACTAAATCTGTTATTCATTTTCTTTCCTCTCTAGAAGCCGATCAGGGCTCCTCCATCAACCGGAATACAGCTTCCGCTGATATACCGGGCAGCATCACTGCACAAGAAAGCTGTCACCATTCCGATATCCATCGGGTCTCCGACCATTTTTGCCGGAATGCGTCCCAGGATTTTTCCAAGTCTCTGTGGATCACCGTCGGTTGCCTTATGGAACATGGGGGTATCGATCCATCCGGGTGCAATGGCATTGGCAGTAATTCCATATTCCGCCAGTTCAGCAGTCAGCGTATGTATCAACCCCAGATATCCCGCTTTTGCTGATGCATACCCTGCCACCATGGGCTGGCCGATGTAACTGGTCATACTGGCCTGAAAAATAATTCGCCCATGTCTCTTCTCTTTCATATAGGGTACCACGGCCTTGGTAAGTGCAAAGGCTCCTGTCAGATGAACATCTAAAACACTTTTATACTCTTCCACCGACATATCCCAAATATATTTTTTACAATGGTTTCCCGCATTGTTCACCAAAATATCCACGGTTCCGTGTTCCGCGGCGATTCTGTCCACCAGCTCCTGCGCCTTCTCCGTGTCCGTAATATCGAACCGGTAATAATGTACCCTGTCGCCGAATTCTTCCAGGGCTTCCGCTACTTTTTCAGGTTCACTGCGGGCTGCAACACATACAACAGCCCCTGCACTGATCAGGCATCTGGTAATAGCAAGTCCAAGTCCGGTAGCGCCTCCGGTTACAATAGCGACCTGACCCTTCAGGTCATACCAGTCGGCAATATTAAACTTTTTCAACATCTCACCTCTTTCTCTTGATATTTATAAGGAATAAAGTACTCCTTATGTCCCATCTCCTCGCTCTTGGTTTTCTCTCCGGATGCGACTCCGATAATCGTCCGAAGCAATTCCTCTGCCATCTCCTCCTGCGACATCTCGCCACTTAAGATAGGACTGGCATCAAAATCCATGTCATCACGCATCCTCTGAAAAGTACTATGGTTTCCCGTGATCTTGATACACGGCCCTACCGCAGATCCTACTACATTTCCTCTGCCCGTCACCAAAAGTACGATGTGTGCCCCACAACTGATCAGATCCATAAGGCCCTCGTTATCATTTGGATTGGTAATCCCAAACTGCATAAAGTACGGATCTGGGGTGGAATCAAGCAGCCACAAACCTCTCCTTTTCGCAGATCCGGATACTTTCAGGACACCCTGGATCGGTCTGGTACCGCTCTTGATCAAAGCTCCCATACTCTTTTCTTCTATGGTAGATAATCCACCTGCAAAATTGCCTGGGCTGACAGAATACTGTTGTACGGATTTGCAATAATCCAGTGCTTTATCATAGGTATATCTCAGTTCTTCTCTTGCCCGCTCATCGACTGCTCTCTGTATCAGCAGATGATCCAGACCGATTGCTTCCACGATCTCTTCAAAAATAGCGGTTCCGCCCAGATCCACCAGTCTGTCATATAACCTGCCCACCACAACATTGCCTGCCAATCCGCTGGTATAATCCGATCCGCCGCATTCTGCCCCGATGACCAGATCTTGTACTCCCATAGGGACACGTGGTACCTGCAGCAGCATTTTTTTAGCTTTTCCGACCCAGTCAAGGCCTTTCTTCACTGCATTGAGGGTTCCTCCCTCGTTCTGGATGAAAAGCCACTCTGACGGTTTTCCTTCCTTCCGGGCAATATCCGCCAGCCACTCAGGCTGGATGTATTCACATCCAAGCCCCACTGCGAGCACAGCACCTACATTGGGATGTCTGATCATACTGATCAGAAGATTCACCGCATATTGATTGTCCGTGCATCCGTCAAATCCTATCAGTTCCACATCCGGGTCATCGGAATTTTCCACGATTTTTCTTGCTACAAATTCTGAGCACTTCACCGTATAGATCACCAGAATGTGATTTCGTATTCCGCATCTGCCGTCTTGCCTCAGATATCCCTGCCAACTGTATTTCTCACTTTCCATTCCATTTCCTCTGTTTCGGTTCTGCCTTCCGTTTCCTATTCGTATCTGATATCGCTGGGAGCTCCTGTCTTCACATCTAAGTGGGAAGAGCGTTCGTCGTATACACTGTGCATTACATGTAAATGTACCCAGCTTCCCCGGGGAATATATACACCGGCTTTTCCAATGCACACCCCGTATTTGAGAATTTCTTCCCCTGATACGATTTCCTTCAGTGCCATCTTGTGACCGACAGGAATATCGGTTGTCGCAACAATACTGTGTTCCGTACAGTTCCCGATAATATGTACCCGCTCCCCGCTTGGAATATCCTGCAGCGCCGTCGCTACAGTATCCTGTTTGTCTATCTGAAAAACTCTATATTCTTCACGCATTCTTACACCATATCCTAAAAATTATCTTCAGAATCACAGAATTCCAAATGTTGCAAAAGCTTCCGTTGCGCTCATTCCATTCTCGATTGCGTTGCGTACTTTCTTTTCTCCGGAAGCTTTGATCAGCGCTTTTTCAAGCACTTCATGCATGATCTCTTTCGGGATCACCAACACTCCGTCAATATCTCCGAATATCAGATCCCCATCATGAATGGTTACCTGACCGATTTCAATCGTGCACCGGAAATCACATACATAGGTCCGTACAGAAGAATCCTGTGCCCAGGTTGCGCTGCAGAATACAGGAAAATTCTGTGAAAGCACCTGCGGCGTATCACGACTGTAACCATCCAGTACTGCACCGATCGCTCCTCTTTTCTTTGCTGTTGCTGTCAGCAGTTCGCCCCACAGAGCACTGTTGTGTGCACCGGTTGCTACGAAAATCTCGTTCGGCCTGAGTTGATCCAACGCTTCCGTTAACAGACCGAAGGGCTTCTTGGGCGGTCCGAACACATCGTTTTCCAATACGGTGCATGCGTACCCTACCAGTTTTAAGCGATGATCTTCTTCCGTTCTGTCAATATACGCATCCGACGGAACCAGACTTTCCAGCGGTTTGATATAAGCCGGCAGGAACTGATGACAATATCCCATCTGATCCAGTATGTCTCCGACTACCGGGGTATACAGTTTTTCTTTGATCAATGCAAACAATTCTTCATCATTCTTTTTCATACACACTTTATCCCTCTCCTTACTTGAAGGCTTAACCCTTGAGACCGGAAGTGCTGATTCCATCTACCAGATATCTTTGGAAGATCAGGAAAATCAGAATCGAAGGTATAATAGAAATCGTAGCCATGGCAAACATTGCACCATAGTCGGAAGAAGAACCCGGGTCGCAGAAAAGTTTTAATGCAAGAGAAACCGGATACTGTACCGACTTTTGTACATAAAGCAATGCCGAAAGGAAATCATCCCATCTCCACATAAAAGAGAAAATACAAGCAGAGGTAAGTGCCGGCTTTAACAGGGGTAATATAATTTTCATGAAAATCTGGTAATAAGAACAGCCATCGATTTTTGCTGCTTCATCCAGTTCCGTGGGAATACCGTCTATAAAGTTCTTAATCAGGTATACGAAGAATCCCTGAATTGCAAAAAAATACGGAACAATCAACGGTAAATAACTTCCGACCCAGCCCAGTTTCTGATACCATAAATACTGCGGAATCATCAAAACCTGTGCCGGAAGCATCATAGATGCCAACATCGCTGCGAACAAAATCCCTTTCCCGCGAAATTGAAAGCGAGAAAATCCAAATCCGACCAACGCGGATGAAACAATGGTTCCTATGGTAGCCACTACCGCAATGAACAGGGAATTTGAAAAGAATCGTCCGAATGATACTCCTCCGAAACCTTTCCAGCCATTAATGTAATTATCCAATACCCATTTTTTCGGGATCAATTGACCGGCTGTTTTAAAAATAATATTTGTCTCTTTGAAGGAGCTCATTATCATCCACACCAGTGGGTAAATCATGATCAAACCTATTGCCAGAATAATAGCATTATAAATAATAGATTTTGCTGCTTTTTTCCCTTTCATATTTTAAAAGCCTCCTTCATATACCCAGAACTTCTTGGTTGCAAACAGAACGGCAGTCATTGTTCCGATAATGATCAGCATTACCCATGCAAGTGCCGCTCCGTATCCGGTATTATAATATTCAAAAGACTGCTGATACATATACACTGTGTAGAGAAGCGTGGAATTCATCGGTTTTCCCTGCGTTATGATATAGCACTGGGAGAATGCCAAAAAGCCATTAATCAACTGCATTACCAGATTAAAGAAAATATTCGGTGTTAACAGAGGTAAGGTAATGCGGAAAAATCTGTCTGTCTTACCGGCTCCGTCAATATCCGCTGCCTCATACAGAGATGCGGGGATCTGCTTTAAGGCAGAGAGAAAGATTAACATGGAGGAACCAAACTGCCATACTACCAGGAAGATCAGCACCCAGATTGCTGTTTTGGTATCACCCAGCCAGGATTTTTCACAAGGGATTCCGACTGCCTGCAGCAATCGGTTAATCACTCCGTCCATGGCAAACATTCTCTTCCATAACACTGCAACCGCAACAGATCCACCGATTACAGAAGGTAAATAGTAAGCAGCTCTGTAAAATCCCGAAAGCTTACTGTTCTTTAACAGCAGCATTGCTACAAAAAGAGCAAATATCAGTTTCAACGGAACAGAAACAAAAGCGAAATAAAACGTCACTTTTAAAGACAACCAAAAGGTATCATCTGTAATCATCTTTTTATAATTGGCCAGTCCGCTGAACTTTGCCGGTGACAAAATATTATAATCGCAAAACGAATAATACATAGAAATTATCATTGGCACCAATAAGAAAAACAGAAATCCGAAAATAAGCGGTGCCGTAAAAACATATCCGGCTACAGACTTGCTGTTAAGCTTTTTTTTAATTTTTTCCATAAAATCCCTTCTTTCCGACTGTCATTACAGATTTGTCTCAAAATAATCATCATAGGAAGTGAATATATCTTTCACGATCTCATAGGACATCTTCGGTCTTCTATACTCGTCCACAATGCCTTTGTTATTCATGGTCCTTGGACGATTCTCGAAGCGTTCTCTTGATATCCTGATATCTGTCAGCTGCCATATGAATACTCCGCAGCATTCCGCCGATTCCAGGACTGCCCGCAATTGATGTTCCAGTGCAATACATTGATACTCTTCCGACCATTTATCTTTTGTCCGCGTATGATATCCATAGAGTGCTCCCGCTCCGATTTCCGATACAATAAAAGGTTTATTCCTCGTCACCGGATTGTTGCGAATCCATTGCATCATATCCTGTATGCAGTCCACCGCCGTCTCATTCTGATCGCTATACCACTCCGGATACAGATTGAAAGATACAATCTCCGGTATATCCAGGCAGATATCTTTTTTATGTTTATTACTTGCAGATGTTCTCGGACGGGTCCTGTCAAGTTCTTTCAACTGCCTGTATTGTTTTGTATAGCAGTCTCTGCCGTACAAAGTTTCGCTGGCGCACTCGTTCAAGATTCCCCATACAAAGATGCAGGGATGATTCTTGTGATTCATCACCATCTCTCGGATACAATCTTCCGACTGCTTCTGAAAATAGGGATTCTGCATATGATATTCCTTCAATCCTCTTGCATGACTCTCTTCCCAGACCAAAATTCCCTGCTCGTCGCATAAGTCTAAAAAAAGTTCATCGTTCGGATAATGAGATGTCCGAATCGCATTTGCTCCCAGATCCATCGCAATCTGTATATCCTGCTCTATTGCCTGCAATGGCATTGCGCAGCCAAACATGGGATGATCCTCATGCCTGTTAAATCCTTTGATACGAATCGGTCTTCCGTTGAGCAATATGTATTTGCCGCTCACCTTTATCTCCCGGAATCCAAAACGCTCTATCAGATCATCCATCGGTTCTGTATCTGAAAGAATTGCCCGAACCTTATACAAAACCGGATTCTCCGGTGTCCATTCGGAAACATTCTCAAGATAAATCTCTTTCTGCACAATCCGGCTCTCATTTGTCTCCAGATCTATCGCAATTTCATCCGTAAATAGTGGATCTGCCTGCAAACGGAGCGTATATCTTTCCGACGAATCACTTATCCCGTTTATTTTCGTTGTAAGCAGAACTTTCCAGCCGTTTTTTCCCGCTTTGCCTACTTCTACATGGAGATATTCAATATATGCCTTTTTCAAGTGTTCCAACACAATGCCGCGATTAATGCCGCCGTACGTCATATAGTCATTCGGTATATGAAGAGCACTGTTTTCCGAGAATCGATTGTCAACTATAATCTTCAATTCATGCTCTCCGCTCGGAATCTGTCTTGCCAGAAGTGAAAATGGCGTATACGCATTATAGTGTTTTCCAAGAAGGCGGCCATCTAAATAAATCTCCGCTGTATGGCTGATTCCTTTGCACACAAGACGCACATTTCCCTCTCCGTAAAATTTTCTGCGAAAACACCCACGCCCTCTGTAAGAGGCAAATTCCGGAAGATTTTCCCAGACTGTAGGTACCACAACAGAATAGGATGTTCCTGCATGCTCGCCGCTTTCCGGGACAAAGCTCCACACACTTCCGCTCAATTCTTCGGTATTCCGTATTTGATTAGTGCAAAAAGTCCGAACCATTTTCCACTCCCTCGGATCAGGTATTATCGTAGGTATCTCTTTCTTCCTGAGAACCTCCGGTTACTTTTATGTTCACATCGTTCATACTGAGCTTTGCTATATTTCTGATCATTCCATATTCATTACAAGTAATCTTCAGATGATTCATTGCAATATCTTTGATAGGATCTTGTGCATAGCCATCTATGACAAAGGCCTGACTTATCTTGTCGTAATCCTCTGTCAGCTCTGCCGTGATATTCTGAATACACAAATTCTTCAACTCCGTAGGCGGAATACTATCCGATACAGGAGCCATAATGGTTTTCCAATGCTCCGGTATCTCTCCATGATAATTTTCCCCAATCGTGCATACATTGTAATTAACATTCCAGTTCAATTGTATATGTACCGGGAACCTTACGTTCTGCATATACAGATCCTGCACCTTAATATTACGAATGTATCCTTTTCTCGGATATGCGGATTTAATTCTGAATCCACAATCTGTTCCGTAAAAGCTGATATTTTCAAGTACTACATCACTGATGCCGCCGGACACTTCGCTGCCGAGTGTTACGCCATATCCCTCATAGATCTTACAGTTTCTTACTGTTATACGCTCACAGGGAATATTGACGCGCAAACCATCCGAATCCCGACCTGACTTTATACAAATACTGTCATCGTGTGTATGTGTTTCACAATTTTCAATAAGTACATCATGGCAGGAGTCAATGTCGATACCATCCGTACTGGGACCGTTAATACTTCCACAGATCACCTGCACATGATCAATATGAATATTTCCGCTATAGTACACATGAATATTCCAAAATCCGGATTTGAAAGAGGTAATATCCTTTAACGTAACATTTTCGGAATCGGAGATTACAATATTACGAAGTCGTACGGCATCATAATCACTTGCCCATCGAAGACCATAGGGCTCATAGATCCCGCGTAAACCGCTTTTTCGGTCATCTCCCCAATATTTGGCCCACCAGTGTTCACCCTGACCGTCAATAACTCCTTTACCGCTGATGGTCACGTTTTTCTGTCCACGCACATTCACAAACCCGGGATACCATTTCATTTCAATGCCGGCAACTCTTGTATCCATCATGGGATATGCTTCATCATGTATGGATGCCAGCAATCTTGCACCCTCTTCAAAATGAAATTCCATATTGCTTTTCAGAAAAAGCGAAGAGGTAAGGTAAGTTCCCTTTTCCAAAATCAGCATTCCGTTTTCTTCTGCTGTCAAATCAATCAAATGCTGTAATTCTTTTGTCACATCTACGATGCCGCTTGCATCAATGTTATATTCTGTCGTTTTAAATATTTTCATAATCTTATCTGCCTCTGTGAAAAAGGTCGGCGAAATGCCGTAATGACTTTCCACCGACCTTCTGTTTTGGGGGTCCTTTTTTTAATTAGTTCTTAGCTGCTGCATCCGCCATAATCTGATTGCCTTTTTCAAATAACTGATTGCCGGCATCCTCTGCGGATATTGCTCCATAACATACTTTTTCCACCAGTTCATTTGCAAGTGCTGCTACCTCTGCTGCTCCATCTGGCTGAGGCTTGCTTGCTGCGGAAGAATTGGGAATGACAACGTCATTCATATAGGTAATTGCTTTCTGGTCCGTTTCACCCAGAGAATCCTTGATTGCCTCACTGACAACGGAATTGGTCTGAATACCACGCTCAGTTAAAATCACTTTATTAGCGTCTACAGAATTCAGAAGATAATTAATAAATTTCACAGACTCTTCCACATTTGAAGTATCTCTTGTAACACAGAATAACTGTGAAGGTTTACAATAATTGGACAACTTAGGATCCTTGGTCGGATAAGTTGTCATCTCAAGATCAATCTCATCACCGACTACATTCTGCATGGTTGTAATCTGGTTGTTGTACTTAAATGCACACCAGGAACGTGCGGATTCCGTTTCACCATACACTAACGGGTCCTGTTCCACTGTGGTTCCGCTTCTTTCAGCAAAAACATCAGCGCTGATCAACCATCCTTCTTCAATGCCTTTTTCATATATCTTGAAATATTCAACCAGAGGATCCGCTGTTTTACATCCCAGTGCTCCGTCTCCGTATAAGGATCCTCCTTCTTCGGCACGCATAAATACTTCCAGATAAGCGACATCATTATAAGAAATGTTTGTCTTAACGCCCGTCTTTTCATATACTTCGCGGCACTTTTCAAAGAACTCATCAAGTGTCATGTTGTCATGGATCTCAATTCCGTTCTCGTTCAGAAGTGTGGCATTATATATCATTGCAGGCGGTGATACGGTAAGGCAAATACCATAAATGCTTCCGTCTACAGCACCGATATTCAAATTATCTTCACTCATTCCGCTGACATCCAGTAGGCCGCTTTCAATATAATCATCCAAAGAAATCAATAACCCTTTGTCTGCATACTGCTGCAGATATTTGTAATCCATTTGGATTACATCAGGCAGGGAATTACCTGCCGCATAGGTTGCCAGTTTCTCCCAGTAGTCACTGAAAGTAGAGAACTGACCATCGATACTGACGCCGGCATTTTCAGCGCAGTACATATCAATAACTTTCATTGTCATATCATTTCTGGTCTGGTTTCCCCACCAGGAGAATGTCAGGTTTTCGCCACTCCCTGTATTTTCTGTCGTAGCTGCGCCGCTCGTCTCCTGCGTTGTCTCACCCGAAGTGTTTCCACACGCTGCCAATGAGATCGTCATCATTGTTGCTAACCCCATAGCAATTGCTTTTTTCATCCTTCTCATATTGCCTCCTTTTGTTGTGTGTACTTGTTGTACCATCGTGTACAACTCCTTGTGTAACTGTATCTTACCCAAAATAAGTTCAAAATGAAATCAACAAAAACAACTTACATTTGTACTTTTTCCACCTTTGCATTTTTGGTATTTTAAAAAATTTTACCTTTTCTGCACAAAAACTACTTTTTCAAAATCCAATGACTAATTCGGTTGAATAAGATAAAAAAAACAATTATAATTGCTGTAATCAATTGTATCATAACCATCCATGGAGTAGATATTATGAATTATATTCGCCAAAAGCTTCACCAAAAGTTTGCTTTTTTATCGGAACTTTCAATCAGGGCCAAGATTCAATTGCTGGTTATTTCCAGTATTCTTGTTCTCTCCATAATATCTCTTGGCGGTACACAAATGATCATCCGCAAATATAACGAAACACTCTATCAGTCTGTCGAAACCTCTCTGTCCTATTCGACCAAGGAGATTTCTTCTTATCTTGACACAATAGATAATATGGCAGATCAGATATTAGCCAATAAAACCCTTCAGGAATCCCTTGCCTCCTGGAGTGACGCCAGCGCTTCTCTCAATTCTTCTACTTATAACAGTTTATATCAACAGATTACCAATTATATGATGGGATCAGATGGCCGCTTTCTCTCTTATATGATCATCAAGCAGGATACCAAAACGGTATACAGCTCCTATTTGGTATCTATGGAAACTCCGGCTTCTATGTTAGATCATTTAGTCGATTACGCGGAACAGGCTGACGGCAGTGTCAAAGTAGTATCCGATTATTGTAATGATTCCGGCCTATTTATGGTCCGCAAGATCAAAGAGTCCAAAAATCTGTCCTTTCGTAATTTGGGATATGTTCTTATTAACATCAATATAAAAGAATTGGTCAATCAGGCATTGGAAAATAAGATGAGTAACGATATCTCCTACATGCTATTGGAAAATGACCAATTATTACTTGCAGAAGGATCGTTCGATGAAAGTGACCTTCCAAAGCTCCGGAAAACTCCTCAGAATGGGTACAGCCTCTATTCCAAAGACGGAAAAACTTTTTTCATCGTTCGGACCGATATTCCCAAATACAATTTTAATATCATTTATTCCGTTCCATACAGCACAATCTATGCCGCCATTTCAAGAGAAACCTTTTTGATATGTGCTTTTGTAATCGCCGGCATTATACTTGTAATTTTGTTTTCTACTACCATAACCGCGTTATTGGCGAATGACTTCAAGCTTTTAATTCATAATATGCAGTTATTTGCTTCCGGAAAATATACGCTGACCGAGCAAGAGCAAATGCTTTCTTCCAGAAAAGATGAAATCGGCATGCTGCACAAGGGATTTAATGATATGGCTGTTGAAATTAACGATCTGATTGAAAAAAACTACGTCAATGAATTGCTAAAAAAAGAAGCTCAATTAAAAACTCTGGAAAGCCAGATGGATCCTCACTTTTTATACAATACACTGGATTCCATCAACTGGCGTGCAAAGGCAATTCACGCAGATGATATATCCCAGATCTGTACATCTCTCGGATCTTTGCTTCGCATTACGCTTCATAAAGACATGGGGAATTTTACAGTGGGGGAGGAAATGCAGCTTGTATCAAACTATATGACAATTCAGCATATGCGATACCCGAACAAGCTAATTTATCACTGTGATGTTTCTGAAAATTTGTATACTATTTCGATTCCGAAATTCACAATACAACCTCTTGTGGAAAATGCCATTCGGTATAGTCTGATGAATGCCGTTGATATCTGTGAGGTTTCTGTCACTGCTTTTGTTTCACCGGATCAAAACGGTAACGAAATACTGACGGTTCGAGTTAAAAATAACGGTTCCTACTTTGAAGACAATATATTACAAAAGCTTCAAAACGGAGAACGCCAGCCTCATGGCTTTGGAATCGGGCTTTTGAATGTATTAAATCGTTTACAGATTACTTACGGAGATCCTTTTGGATTACAAGTATATAATGAATATGACGAATATGATACTTATGCAATCGCTGAAATACGTATTCCTGCTGTATCATTTGTATAGGGAGGTAATCATGCTGAAATTATTAATTGTGGAAGATGAAGAAATCATTTGTGAAACACTTGCGCGCCTCACAGACTGGTCCTCGCTCGGAATTGAATTGATCGGCACCTGTCAGGACGGAGTGGATGCATACCATATGATACTTGATGAATGCCCCGATATTGTTATGACAGACATCAATATGCCCGGGATTAGTGGTCTGGAGTTGATTGAGCGCATCCAGCGCACCGCCTTAGACACACGCTTCCTTATATTATCCGGCTATGCGGAATTTGACTATGCGAAAAGAGCAATGAAATCGGGTGTAAAACATTATCTTCTGAAACCTTGTGATGAAGAACAGCTACGTTCTGCGTTACAGGAAATGGTATCGGAATGTTTACAATTAAAACAGGAAAAAAATTTATCCCCCGTTACCATTCAGGATGCCCAGATACAACATGTAATGCTTCAGAATCTTATTCGTGAAGGTATCCGGCTTCCCAATGTAACCACGAAATTATTTGAAATAAATGCTCCTTATTTGGAACTATACGAACAGCCATTCCAATACTGTGCCATTTATTATCTGGAAAAAAATTTTATAAATTCCGCTATGGAGCAACTTCACAGATATTGGACAAATGTATCTCAAAATATTTGTTTTCACGCCATTTATACCGTTAATATTTTATTGCTTATATTTCCCGATTATACAAGGGATTACAGCTCCCTCGATGACTTTCTCTCAACGCTTTACTTTCCCGATCAAAAAGTGAGTATTGTATATGAGCGAAAGACATTCCCCAATTTGGAAAAGCTTTTACTTATGCTGATTCCGAAGCTGAAACGCTATGATACATTCTATTTTGTAGAAGAAGATCATCTCATTCCTAATTCTAATTATGACCTGATTTTTTCCGACGTTTCATTGATTACACAAAAATTGCTTCAGGAGCATTCCCCCGGCGATGATCATTCTATTATAGAAATTGAGGAAGAACTTCATAATATTCTTCTATCTGTCGGAGATAAGGATTTTCTGATACAATTAGCCTCACAACTTTTAATCTCCTTGAGTATAGAAACTGTCTCCGGAGATATTAAGACCGTATCGCAGACGCTTTCACGGCTTCACAATGAAGACAATCTCACAAATATTTGCAACATTACCATGAATGAGATTTATCAGATCACCGATACAAGTTCCAACGGAAAATACAGCCCGTTTATTCAGAAAATAATCAATTACGTGGATGACCATATTTCCGAAGAAAACATGACATTGAAGGGTATTTCGGAAAATATACTCTATATGAACGCGAGTTATGTCAGTCGTATTTTCGTAAAAGAAGTCGGGCAGACTTTTTCAAGCTATGTAACCGAACACCGTATTGAAAAGGCAAAAAAAATTCTGTCCGGAACAAGTGTGGAACAAATCCAAAATGTTGCCACATTGGTCGGCTGTGGAAATAATCCCTACTATTTCAGCAAAATATTCAAGAAAGTCACAGGAATGACACCTACGATATATGCACGGCGTTTTGGAACGTCTCCCCATAATTAACTCTGAATGGCGGCAAACAATTTTAGGCCGAAAAATATGCGGCTTCCGGGGGATCTCCGAAAGCCGCTTTTGTTCCTACTTCGCCTGTAGCTTCACTATTTCCTGTTTTCCATGAACCGCAGCTATGCTAATATGCTAACTACGCCTTCAACTGTCATTGCGGCTGGCACAGCAGATATACTACGACTTGTCTGTTTCTATCGAAATCTTTTTTTCATAAAGAGCATTTTTCTCAAGTATTTCCCGGAATGCTGTCGAATTTTCTCCCAGTGCCAGCCCCTTGATCTCCATGTATTCATCATAATCATAGAGGTACACTGTGATCTCGGATATATCGTATCCGCTGACCGCCAGCTCGTTGGTATTGTTTCCTGCGTATGTCAGTTTTCTTCCATCTTTATCCAACACTACGGTCACAACAAGATGATCTTCCGGGAAAATGTCATATACCGTAAGCTCCACCGGAGAGACTTCGATTCTGTCCAGCCCGAAGCCCGCTGCATTCGTTTCGCCTATCTCTATGACCTGCATTTCCTTATCGCTCTGGGAGACTGAAAGCTCCGGGAATTTCCAGCTTCCGTGTACTGTCTCCTTGGAATCCCCCTTCGGATATAGGAAAAAATACGGGATTTCCAGTTGCAGTGTCATGTCTTCCGGAATCTGTTCATAGTATCCCTGATCCCCTGTCTGGATCGATTTGTAATCGATACGGATCAGTCCCAGAAAAGTATGTTTATCCACAAGTTGCCCCACAAGCGCCCTGCCCCCGTGTACCGGATCGCCGCTTCGGAAAGAATACTCCTCCAGCGTTGCGATCATGATCTGGCTTTTTCCGTCACTATTCGCTGACATCTCCGGAAATCCTTCCTCGCTCTCCATTTTTACCCCCAGGAAAATTGCCTGGTTTGTGGCATAATAATCCGTCAAGGTAATGGTGTAGCCCTGATCCGATACCTGATACTGCGCCGGTTCTGTAGCTTCCACACTGGTTTCCGTACTCTGGATCCCAGTGGCTCCGGTATTGTTGTCCCCAGCCTCTTCTCTCTCCCCGGCATTGTATTTTCCTTGCCCTGTTGGTACCAGCGTTACAATTTCTTCTGTCGGAATCTCCTGGAACCCCAGCAGCTCCTGTACCCGTTCTATCACGCTGCCGATCAGAGGCAGTTCTTTTGCCAAGACCGGATTTGCCGCACAGAATCCAATAGCTACAACAATCGCTGCAGCTGCAGCCCCCGTCTGCACAAACTTTCTTTTTCGACTCTGTCTTTTTTTCTTTTCCGATCTTTCTCTGATAATTCCGTATGCTTCCTCTATTTTTCTGTCAATCAACGGACTGTTTGTCATGGCTATTCTCCTTTCCTACACCCATCTGCGATCTCAGCTGTTCTCTGCCCCGGTGAATTTTACTCTTCACCGTATTTTCTTTCATATGAAGCAGCTGTGCGATCTCTCCTATGGAAAACTGTTCCCCATAATACATCTGGAAGATCAGCCGGCTGTCCTCCGGCAGAGTTTTCAACAGATCATTGAATTCCAGATCCGTACTGAAATCATAGAACTGTGAAGCTTCCTCCGCCTCGTTCATGGGAACCGTCCGACTCCTGTGCCGTCTCATTGCAATACATTGGTTGATCAGAATACGAATCAGCCAGGTTCTGAAATATTCAGCTCTTCGTAAGGTATCCAGCTTTTCAAAAGCTGAAAGTATGGTCTCCTGCATGGCATCGGCAACATCCTCTTCGTTCCCCAGATAAGCGAACGCGATCCGTATCATGCTCTGCCTGTTCTGTTCCATCAGAGCGATGAAGGCTTCCGCGTCTCCTTTTTTCGCTTTTTTCACTAGTTTCTCCATGGTTCCTCCCGTTCTTCATCCGGCCGGATGCCTTGCAAGGTATTTTGTGTTCACATACATTAGATAAGCATATCGTATTTTCGGTTGCAGAAAAATAAATTTTTTCCATAAAAGTTTTTTCCATAAAATAGTAAACAGCTTCCGAAGTCTCCTCCGAAAGCTGTTCTTAAAGCTATTTAAACTATTCCACTACTACCGTACCGTCTTCTTTTACGGTAATATTCATGTCATCTTTCACATATTCCAGGAACTCTTCCCCCAGGCTGTCAATAACAGGCATCTGCACATTGTCAAGCCACACATCTGCCAAAATAGCTCCGGCTGCTGCCAGGGAATCAATAGGTTCGGAAAACAGCATACATGCCGGCTGCCTGTTCATGGAGCAGGCACAGTAAAGTACCAGTCCGCCGGTGGTAGATCCTATGGTCGTCGGCAGGCACAGGGCTTTGCCCGCCATCTGTTTACCATAGAGGTCGGGATTATTCTGATCTCCACAGGTTGCTTTTTTATCGCCGAACTGTAATGCCTTCTGGAAAGATGCCAGTGTGTTCAGACCCCCGTGAGATACCAGTGCCTTGGCGGTTACAGTTCCGGAGGCTACGATTCTTCCTTTAAATTCTTTCATCTGTCCGCTCCTCCCTTCGTGATCTGCTCTAAGATCTCAGCATCGGTATAATATCTTGCACTGGTGTAGGTCCGCAGCTTGTTGCTGGAAGTAATGACCGGCATCTTCTCGCTGAGAGGATTGTTCATATACATTAACGGGCAGATATAGGAAGTAATGACTCCCGTTGCCTTTAACGTCTCCGCATAAGGGGTCTCCTGAAATTTTTTCAGTACCGCAGGTGCCGCTGTGAATACGGTAGGAATACATACTCTGGTTCTACCGGCTTCTTTCAGGCTCTGAGAGACTTTTTCCGTCCAGTCGATGAGCTGCTGTAAACTCATATGGGGACATCCCATGAAACACAGCTTCGGCTTGGCATCCTTCTTTTTCCAGATCACCGGATAGCTCTCATAGACCCTCTGAAGTTCCGCATCATCTACCACATAGACCTTTGCATCCTCCGCGATCAGATCTTTTCCGTATTTTACAGCCTCCGGAGTGATATTTTCCACATGGTACAGACCTACCGCACCGTTGGAAGCAGTCGCTGCGCCGAAATCCTTCAGATAGGTTTTCGCTGCATCATCCAGCTCACCGCCCAGCCATTTGTCCAGTCCTACGATATAGGGAACATCCGCCATCACTTTCATACCGATGGCAGATCCAAGCAGCTGTGCTTCCGGCTTTTTCGTGGTCTCGATCTTAACGATCCAGGTGGCTTTTCTGCCTTCATCCGTTAAAAGACCGAAACGGGGCACATAGCCTACTACCGAGCCCATGAGGTCAATGATACCGGAATTACGATTGCATCTTGCTCCCAATACGGAGTTGGCATAGACCACCGCAGAAGACTCAGACCAGGACAGCACCTCTCCCATGGCCGGGGTATTTCCCACTTCATCCATGTAACAGGTGCAGGTGTAAGCATCCTTTTCCATGATACCCAGCTGTGTCAGCTGTTTCTCGTAATCATCCTGCTTGGAGTACATGAAATTCTTGAACACAAAATCCTGTAAAAAAGAACTGGGCACATTGGGATCCAGTGGTCTCGGATCGGCGGAAAATTTCTGTTTGGATACATTGCCGGATTCGATCAGCTGATTCATCAGTTCATACACCGGCGCCAGTGCTTTCAATCCGAAAGAGGTTACCAGATGGTTGTATTTACTGGTCACAGGCACCATACCGTCCGCACCGAACAGCTCGCCGTAGCGCACCAGCGTCTGCATGACCTTCGCCAGGGTCGCTCCCTGTTTTCCATCATATATTTCCTGTTGTTCTTTTGTTAAGTTCATTGATTTCCCTCCCTTTAAATCTTCATGGCAACTTCATAAGCGCGCCATACGACACTTCGCAGATTGCCTACACCGTCACAGTCACCTACCAGGCTGACATTGCTGCCCTTCGGTGCCAGTGGATTGGGAATGTATCCTGCGGAGCTGATCACACTGTCACAGGGAATTGTGATCTCTTTTCCGGAAGCATCCTTGCATACGATGCTGTCATCCTTTACTTCCTGCAGCGTAGTTTCCAGATATACGGGCACTTTCTTCCAGGCGAACCACTCTCTCAGATAGGAGCTGTTGGCCAGGCATACTCCGGTCTGGGCGATGAGATCGTTTTTCATCTCTACGATTACAGGCTGTTTGCCCTGCAGCGCCAGTTCATAAGCAATCTCACAGCCGGTGAGTCCGCCGCCGATGACGGCGACCTTTTCTCCTACGGGAGTACCGGTAAGGTATTCGCATGCCTCAATCATCTTCTCATGACCGGGCACTTTTCTCAGTACTCTGGGCACTGCACCGGTAGCGATGATTACGGGAGCACCGGCAAACGGGGCGATACTCTCCACTTTTTCATTGTAATGAATCTCGATCCCCAAATCTGTCATCTGCTTCCGATACCAGGTCAGCAGATCCCGCAGTTTTCCCTTGTAGCTTTCCGCGCTGGCGGCAATAAAGGTTCCGCCCAGATGGTCTGTCTGCTCGTGAATCACCGGCTCGTGTCCCCGCAGCTTCAGTACTCTGGCAGCCTCCATGCCGCCGATACCGCCACCGATAATATGTACTTTCTTCGGGCTGGTGGTGGGTACGATCTTGTGCTTCTCCCACTGCATGGTCTCGGCATTTACCGCACAGCGTGCCAGATGCAGGGAATCAGATAATGCCTGATCATTGGGAACTCCCTTATAGTGACACATGTTGAAGCAGCCGTTGTGGCACAGAATACAGGGACGGATGTCGTCCTCCTTATCATTCATCAGCTTGGTCACCCATTCCTGGTCTGCCAGGAACTGTCTGGCGAATCCGGCACCATCGATTCTTCCGTCTGCAATAGCAGCCGCAGCCGTCTCCGGATCCATACGTCCGGCGCATACCACAGGGATATCCACGAATTTACGGATATGCGCCACATCCTCCAGATTGCAGTTCTCCGGCATATAGATAGGGGGATGTGCCCAGTACCAGGCATCGTAAGTACCGTTATCGCAGTTTAACATATCGTAACCGGCATCCTGCAGATACTTCGCTGCTTTTTCGGATTCTTCCATATCACGGCCTGCTTCTGTGAAGCTTTCTCCGGGAAGTGCTCCCTCACGGAAGCCCTTGGTCTTGGATTCCACACTGTACCTAAGAGACACAGGGAAATCCTGTCCGCAGACTTTCTTGATCTCTTTTACGATCTCTACAGCAAAACGATATCTGTTTTCAAAAGATCCACCATATTCATCGGTTCGCTGATTCACATATTTTAAAGTGAACTGATCCAGTAGATAGCCTTCATGTACCGCATGGATCTCCACACCGTCCACACCGGCATCCTTTAATAATTTTGCAGTCTTGCCGAATGCAGTGATGAACTCCTGAATCTCCTCCACGGTCATCTCCCGGGAAGGAACTTTATCTGACCAGCGGTTCGGAGACGGGCTGGGTGCGGCTGTAATCTTGTCCAGATCCATAAAAGGCTTCGCCAGTACCCGCAATGCCTTATTGGTGTACAGGGTCTCCATCATTTCACTGATGGTAAACGATCTGCCGAAACCTGCCGTCAGCTGGACGAACAGCTTTGCTCCTGTCTTGTGGAACTTTGGCATCCACTTTGCCAGATCCTCATACATTTTTTTCTTCTTATATAGCCACTGTCCGTACATGGGATTGTATACCGGCTGACATCCCGGAAGCACCAGACCGCAATTATTTTTCGCTACCTCCAGAATAAATTTCGCACCATCCTTGTCAAAATGGTTCACTTCCATCCATCCCAACAGGTTTGTGCCACCCATGGATGTCAGAACAATGCGGTTCTTAATCTCGCAGTTTCCGATCTTCCACGGCGTAAACAACGGTTCCAACTGTTGTTTCATTGTAACTCCTCCTTTGCCTTCTCTCTTCTCGTTTGCTTACCCCTATATGTATTTTTATTATAACACGCCGCCTTGCCGGCAGTAAAAATATTTCTTATGGATTATTCTGCAAAATAGGTCGCATTTTGTTGTTGCATCAACAACTTTTTTTATTTTAACAGACTATATGTCACTTGTCTACTCTGTCTTCCACAGGTCTCCCCATACGGAATCACACAAATTGACACAGTATTCTCTGGAAAACTCCGGATCCTGCGAAACGATCTCATTTTCCTCTGCCAGTTCTTCCGGATAATCCTCCAGAAAATATGTTGTCACACCTTCGGGACCGGAAGCCACATGACTGATCATCGGTTTCACCCCATAATCTGCAATCTCCACCTCTCCATTATCATTCTTCGTAAGCGTTACCTCGGCCATGCCGCCTACCATACGGTTAGCGACAGCCTCTCCCGTCCCGGAGGTCCAGTTCACGAAATTGCCCAGAGAATAATAGACCAGCATTTCATGCTCGCTCGCTTCATCTGTCACCCATTCTATGGGTTCAATGACATGCGGGTGGGTACCCAGGATCAAATCCGCACCGTTTTCCGCAAATATCTTGGTCCATTTCTCCTGGGAAGCATCTGACGTCAGCCTGTACTCCGTTCCCCAGTGCGGACATACGATGGTGAAGTCCGCCAATTCCTCTGCCCTCTGAATATCTGCCGCCACCTGCTCTTCACTCAACAGATCCACCGCATAGGGCATATCCGCCGGCAGAGAAATTCCGTTGGTTCCGTAAGTGTAGTTCAGGACTGCAATCCGCATGTCTCCCAGCTCAATGATCGCCGGATCTGCGCCGCAGGAAGTGGAGGTATCCGCAGTATCATGAATACCAAGGACAGTGATCTGTGAATATTCGTCCCTCCAGTACTCCGCACAGTTTACCAGCCCCGCACGCCCCTTGTCCATGGCATGGTTTGTGGCATGACAGATGACATCGAATCCTGCTCCCACCAATGAATCGCAGAGACTGTAATCCGCATTGAAACAGGGATACCCGGAGATTCCAAGATCCGCACCGCCTATGATCACCTCCTGATTCACCAGGGCAAGATCTGCTGCAACAATCTCCTCTTTTGTATGGGAAAACAGAGAATCATAGTCGTAACTTCCATCCGGCTGCAGACAGCTTTCCTCCACCGGAGTGTGAAGCAGTACATCCCCTACCATGATGATCTTGTACTCCGGTGGGGGATCCGCCAGCTGCTCGGAAGGTACTTGAACTGTCTCCGACATTTCTACCGTAATGGTTTCTGTTGTATTGATAACACTTTCCTCTGTTACTGTATTATCTGCGGACGCTGTCTCAGTTTTTGCGCAGCCAAACAATAAGAAAATGTTCCCTATGCAACAGACACAAAATATTATTTTTTTCGCCTTTTTTTCATTCTTCATCAATTGCCTCAATGCTTAAGTTCTAACAATAACCCATTAAAGACTTCATAATCACACTGCTTCTCTATATCTCCCCGACCACATAATCAGATATATCAATTTCCCGTAATGCCGGTTTTGAGAGAAGCATTGTCATTTTACCATCCGGATTTTTGAAAATAACAATATGATAATGAGATATTTCACCTGTTTCACTATTTACAGAAGTGTTTAACATTCCCAAATTCTGTTCTATAAATTCTCTTGGAAACCTGACAACAGAAAGTGTTTTATTTCTACATCCCAAAATCATATATTGCTCATCACAATCTTCAATATCCTCAAATCGTTTATCGCGATACCCGAACCAATATTTTTCCTTATCACCTTGGGGATACCTTTTGGATGACACTACTGTATACCCCTTTTTATTATCTTCTGTTTTAAAAGTTCTTCTCTTTCTAATGCAGGTTATTGGTCTCTCACTAATAGCCACTTCAACACACATATCGAGTGCTGTCATTTCATCTACAATGCTGTCATCTATTCTCTGAGTCACACTAACGTCCGGATACGGATAAATAGTACATATTTTCTCAATCAGTTCTTTGGTTCTGATATCAATTTTTGCCATATCCCATTTATCAATTTTCATCAGTTCCAAATTCAATTTTAAATGAGCAGTTTCTTTTAATACTTCATTCTTATAACCCCACATAAGATTACTCATCTTGCTATTATCTTTTTTTGCGGCAAGCGTGAGATTACCTAGCCTATGCAGATTTTCCAAATATGTTTCCATATCTGTATCCAATTCTTCCAACCATTCTTCCGTAGGGGTCTGTGGCATCAGATGTTCGATACTCAAATTGTTTAAATTCACCGGTGCAGGATTATTGTACAGTTCTAATCGATCCAATACGATTCTAAGTGCCGGTCTCTTATAAACATTTGCGTTTAACAACAATTCCATCATTTGTTTATCTGTCGGCATATAGCTGCCACTTGTAGAAGCCATGTTCCCGACCATTTCCTGATTCAAATATTTTAATACATCTGTATAATCACCATTACACTTCTCCAACACTTTTTTTAATACAGTCGGAAATAATTTAGAAATATTCTGTGAGTTCATGTCACATAAGCTTCTACGAATCATATATGTATTAATAGCACATATAAGTGAAACAAAAACATCTGTAGAAATTAATCCTTTGCGGTGAATTTGATAAAACTCCATAACAATTGCCATTGGTATATCCGAATTCACTTTCCTAAAATCCTCAATTGCATCTTTAAGTTTTTTATCAATCTTATTTACATCTTTATTCATAAGAAGATTAAATATTTTTGCGTATTCTAATAAATCTTCAAACAAATCCTTTATGTCTGTATCATGTTCTTCAATCCATTTTACAAATTCTCTATAAACATTATTTTTAGGAATCAAATTGTATGTCTTTATTGCCAGATACATTCTAAAAAATAACTCCAATGTTTTGGAATCTGTAGAAACATTATCCTCAAGCTTTTTCCAATAATCTGCGTAATATTTTTCCTGCACATCACTTTGTAAATCCATCAAAAGGTAGTTGCGTATTAAGTCAGCTGAAGTAAGTTTTACACCGGTAGCATTAATGCTTTCAAATATTTTTTGAGCGTTATCTTCCTCTGAAATAGGAACACATACTACATATAATTTGTCCAGTGCCATTAATATCGCATTTGCATCATATCCCTGCAATAACAATTCATTTAATCGATTACTGATATACTGATAATTTTTCAAAACATTTGATTCCTTATCAGTAATCTCATCCATTCTATCTTCTACAATACATCTGTATACATCGTCATCTGCCACTAACGGTTTAAGCTTGTATTTTATTTTATCATTATGGTACGGATTGGTTAGATACTGCCCCTCTAACTGCTTTACCTTTTCAGTATCATTGCAATTAACTAACAGCTGCTTTATTGCATATATAATCAAAAATGTGGTTGTTAATCTTTGTTGACCATCAATAATAGAGAATTCTCTGGAGCTAAAATCAATAGCCTTTTCAAGATAGATTATAATTCCCATAAAATGGTTTTTATAATCTCCTTTTAAGACGCTCTGTAAATCATCAAAATATTGCTTAACCTCTCGTTCTGCCGCCCATGTGTAGTTTCTTTGGTACACCGGAATAACAAACTGACATCCCAAACTATTTCCTAATAATTGCAGCAATCCTGTTCTCTTTGGTTCGCTCATTGGCTTTCCTCCAATCCTATACATTAGCTTTAATAATATTGATCAAAACATAGTCCCCAAAAAATCCGGACACAGTCCTAGACATATGAAAATCAAAGCATTCTCGTAATCCAAAGTAAATATATCATAACAAAAGTTCTTTTGCACCATGAATTTAAGAGTGCGGAGTTTTCCCTATAAGTTTTCTCTTCCCCTTCTAATTTAAAATAAAGTAAGTTTTAATGTATAGTTCCAATACTTTTACATTTAAAGGGGATTTACTCGTCTCATGAGTTACAATCAGATTTTCCCCCAGTAAATAATTATTTTTCTCGTAAAGATCAAGCTTTCGCATATTTGCGGAAACATAATCTTCGTCATCCATTCTTCCGAGATGTTCATATAAAAATATCTTTCCTGTTCTCTTATTCATAACCGTAAAATCAGGTCTGCATATCACTGTTTTATTCCAGTCCAGCAATGCTATCGGTTTCTCATATCGATACGGTATCCCATACTGATTCAAATAATTTGAAATAAGTACCTCCGACTTTGATCTTACCCGTACTCCGTTTACTGTAATAAATTCTGTATGGTTGTCTTCATCAAATTTTCCCGGCTCGTACTCTTCTTCCAAAAACCTAAGTATCTTTTCTTCCACTGTTTCAAAAACTGGAGTAATAAGCTTCCTTCGAGCCTTACAAACATTTTCAAAACAATTTTCCAGTTCATGTGAGACATAACTAAGTTCCAATTGCTGCAACATTTGCAATCTGCTTTTTATAACGGACACCAATTTATCATCGTATTCTCTTTGGGCAATGCCCTTTACTTTATTCATTTGTTTTTTACTGATATAATTACCATTTACATAAAATTGGTCTGTTCCTCTACTACTCGTACAGCGCAGAGAACCGTATGGTAACACTTTAAGTTCCTCTTCCAGACGGGCAAGCTCCTTCTCCAACATTTTAATTTCCTTTTGAATTGTATATAATATATCAATTTTCCCCTTCCTGAGACTTCCATTTTTATAATTATTATTCCTTCATCCTTTACCGCCCTGCACGTTTCTTCATTATTCCCGGCGGTACTACATGGTTTGTTTTCATCTTTTGTCGTTATTTTTCCGGCTCTGCTCCTTCTTTCTCTAATTTGAGCGGTATTTGCTGGTATCTTATTCAAATTTTGTGGCTAGTTTTACCGCCTATCATTCCCTTTCTTCTTTTTGAGCGGTATTTTCAGATCTCTTTTTCAAATATTGTGACTATCTTTACCGCCTGCCGCTTCCTTTTCTCTTTTTTAGGCGGTATCGCATAATTTTATTTGAATATTGTGATGAAATTTTACCGCTTGTTATCGATCTTTCGTAAACGTCAAATCCTACGCCTACCCTTAAATTTAACGCCGCTTTTATGAGCGGCGTGGTTTCCGACATTCCTCGGGAAGTTCCTCTGCCCAGGGCATCAGCTGATCTAGTTTTGCCGGATTTATATTTCCTTTTTCGTCACAATACTTCGGCAGCTCCGTGAGGATATGCCTGAAGTAGTAGTATGGGCGCAGATTGTTCAGCTTTGCTGTTTCTGAAATACTGTAAACAAGAGCGCTGGCTCTGGCACCTTTGGCTGTGTTATGGAACATCCAGTTCTTCTTGCCGATACAGAAAGTCCGGATAGCCCGCTCGGAAGCGGAGTTATCGATTGGGATATCCCCATCGGTCAGAAATACCTTTAAATAGTTTTCCTGATGGATGACGAAATTTAGTCCCTGTCCGGTCCTGGATTTCGGAGGCACCGCACATTCTGCAGCCTGTTGTTTTACCCACGCAAAGAAATCCTCAACCAGCGGCTTTATCCTTGTCTGCCGCTGTATAAGGCGATCCGGTGCCGGAAGTTCTTTCAGTTCGGTATCGATCCGGTAGAATTCTGCGATCTTTTGTAATGCCTGGTATGCCACGGAATTTTTTACTGACAGGGGATTCTTTTTATCCGCTGCCTTTACGGCATCTGCAAAGGCTCTTCTTGCATGTGCCCAACAGTTTGCGTTTGTCACTCCCGGCAGTTTTTTGTCCAGCAGATGATACTGCTCCAGACTGTCCGTGACCAGAACTCCTTTGTAGTTCCGGTAAAACTCCAGCGGCTTTTCGTGATCCCTGCCTTTCTGGTATTCGTAGATCACCACAGGACGTTCCTTATAGAACTCCCCGGAACGGTGTACCCACATGTAGCATTTACTGTTCGGACGGTCACTGTCACCGATCACCTGTGTCGGTGTTTCGTCTGACTGCGTCACCGGCAGGGACAGCAGTTCCTGCTTCATACGATCCACAAACGGTGCGAAATATTTCTCAGCACACCGGATGATCCAGTTCGACATGGTCTGTCTGGAGATATTTACACCATTGCGTTGAAACTCCTGCTCGACTCTGTGCAGTGCAGAGGAGTTCACATATTTTACATTCAGAATGGATGCAAGCAGGGAAGGAGTAACGATGCTTCCACGCAGAAGGTCCTTGGGGCGCTTTCCACGTAAGAATTCGTCCTGATGATCTCCGCCAGTGCCTACATAGACTTCCACGGTATGGATTTCCACTGTCCAGGATTCCGGCTCATGGCGCAGTCTTTTGTAGGTTTCATCCTTCATTCTGCGCCAGTTGCCTGCACCATAAAACGCATCCAGTTCTTCTGTGGATACCTGATAAGGAGGAAGGATCTCTTCCGGGAAATCTTTCAGATCCGTTTCCCGCTGCCCTTTTTTCTTATGGTTACGTCGGGATGGAAGTACTTCCTCCGCAGCAGGTTCCGGGACAGACAGATCGCAGCAGCTTTCTGCCTCATCAAAGAAGGACATCTGACCATCTATGGAATCCAGCGTTTCTGTGTGTTTTCCGAAACGATAGCTGTTCGCTATGCGTACCTGTTCGATCAGCCGCTCGATGTTCTCATTCAGGGTATCCAGCTGTCCCTGCATCATAAGAACGATGGTGATCAGTTCTTCCCTGCTGCAGTTATTCAGTTCTTCCAGTGTATGTCTGTCTGCCATTGTCCCGCTCCTTAAACTGTTTTCATTATACCAGAAAACACAAAGGATTGCGAACCGGCAACCCCGCAGGTTTCGTCATTCTGCCTATGCCTGTATGGCGGTGTGATGGTCATAGAGCCAGGGAAATATAAAGTTTTCAAGGTGCTGAAATTTTATCCGGATCCTCCTGTGGATACGTCACAGACCAGGAAACAGCGTTCAGAGAGGCTGTAACACCGGGAATGGATCTGACCCGATAACAGGCATAAAAAATCTATGTTTTGCACAAAGATCAGGTGGGCTTTTGCGGTGTTACTTCCCTGACTTTGGGGTTCAGGGGATTCAGCCCCATCATAAGATAACGGAACTGTTCCTCTGTAAGGTCTGCGGCTTCTTCGCTGGTTCTCGGCCAGGACAGGGAACCTGCCTCCAGCCGTTTGTAGAGCTGAAGAAAACCGTCTCCCATCCATAGAAGTCCCTTGATGCGGTCGGACCGTCTGCCACAGAACAGGAATAAAGTTCCTTTTTCAAAAGGATTCTGATGGTATCTGTCTCCAATGATCATGGACAGCCCATCGATCCCTTTGCGCAGATCCACATATCCGCAGGCAATCACGACTCTGCGGATACCGGCAGCATCTTCAAGCATGAAGTACCTCCTGCAACAGCCTGCAAAGCAGGGACTCTGAAATATCGTTTGATAATTCCAGCGTCAGGCGGCCTGATCTGATCACTGCAACCGGAGTCATTGCTGCCGGGACGGTTGGCACCGGTGTTGTGTCCAGAGCAGTTTTTACCGGGATTTCTACAAAAGAGAGAGCAGACGGGTTGGTGACATCCTGGAGTCCCTCCTGTTCACAGACTTCCCGGCGGATCTTTCGGAGCCAGTAATAGTAAGATTTTTCAGAAATATCGTTTTCAGCAAGCCACTGTTTTGCTGTAGTGCCTGCCGGTCTGTCCTGGCACTGTCGAATGATGTTTATCCAGTTCGACCTACGGACAGTGTGAGTTAATTGATCCATGCGCTTTAGCCTCCTCCAAAAAACTAGTAGTTTTTTCGTGTCATTTAGAGTGTGGCATAAAAAAACTAATTAGCCAAGGCGCAGGTTTTGACGTTTACGATCTTTCTTACATCGAGCGGTATAGAATGTTTCTGTTTCTATTTTATGGAACGTTATATCTGTTATAAAATCTTGAAATATTCGGCACAGAATCATGCCTAAAAATGTTATAAAAGAAAATCTGAATATAGAGTCTATTGAAAAAACTGGGGAAGTACAAGTACTTCCCCAGAATAAGAGCTATATACTATCTATCAAAGATTACTCGATGATGGTAGCTACACGACCGGAACCAACGGTTCTACCACCCTCACGCTATATGAATAGCGTTTTTCGATGTATTTTCTATGCTTTTTATGGCTGAAATCTGCATATTTTCGCTGGTTTTATATGGTCTATTTTTATTTGCATGATTTCTTGGCACCGTTTTGGCACCGGGAATCATACCTTCCCTTCATTGCAAAGACTCAACAATTCCTCTTCTAATATTCGTCTCAACTTATCCACATTCATTTCAGAAAATGTTTGTTGCCTCTTTCGCTTATTTTCATCTGATAAGAGTATTTCTTTTGCATCTGGAATATTGTCAACCCAGAAATGTTTTAATTTAGGGATGGGAATTTCTTCGTAAAACACAATTTGTTCTATCGGATTAATCTGCAATATTTCTTTTAATCCGTTATCGAATGTAAGAAGCATATGTATTGCAAATCTCACTTCATCGGTAGGTCTAAACATAAACTGTTGTTCAATAAGCCGAATATGTGTTAAATCCCATGCCATACCATTTATCGTATCCAACAAATCATTACTATTCCTCTGGACTTTTTTGAAAAATTTCTTAGTCATTTCATCATGATTAAAATAGCAATAACATACTTCCAATTCTCGCTCTGCAATAAAACCCAATTGTTCATTTACAAAATCAAATAAAGACATTATTTTATTCTTTGCAGATTTTTTCGGATTAGAAAATTCAATACAAATTGTTTTAAGCAGGAGCACATATATTGCTTTTTGCATCTCAAAAAATTTATCATAAGTTTGATGAAATATTTCAGAAAGCATATCATTATATAAACCATCTGCATCTATCTGAATATCTTCCTCCTGTCTATCATAATTACATTCCCCATCATTCCAAAAACCCGTAAAATTGAACGCCTTAAAAAGCATAAAACTTTTTATATTCTTATAACACTCAATTTTATTTATTACATCTTTCTTTGATGCATTTTCCACTAAGTACGGAACACAACTATAATTTACTTCTGGCAGCTGCAAATATTCAATCATCTTTCTGATTTTATCACAGTCCGGAATTTGATTATACTCCTCAAATATGTTCTTCAAATAACTAACTGCCTGTGTATCAAGTTCAACACATACATCAATATAATAATCCGATCTGCCAGTTCTAAGCATTTCTCTGTAAATCTCTGAATTAACTGCATAATATCTGTTTGCCGAACCTATATTTATTATCGCAAAATCATTATCATAGTTGGAATGTAACGCTTCTGGCAATTCAGTACCTTCGTCTTCCGAAAAAACAACAAAAGTGCAATCCTTTAGTTCTTTATAAAAATGTTGAAAACAAGCCATATGTTCCGTTAAATTTTTACATAGGAACATTTCGTTAATTGCCTCTTTTACATCTTCAGGTATATTCATATTTTCTCCTTGGCTATTATAAAGTGTGTGTAAATTGCCACTAAACTTTCTATCTCTTTTTGTACTCTTTTTGCAATTCATATAAGAAATAGAAATTATTTGATTTTATTTCATCATTTGAAAAACATTTTCTTGCCTTCTCTGCAACACTGGATATTGCCGATAGTCCACCCACAATTCCTACTACTGCGGAGTAATCTATTGGCAGCATTCCCGAAAACACACCTATTCCTATCCCGCCACCCATTAACAAAATATCTTGCGCAGCTGATTTAATTAATGCTTTCTTATTTCTATAAATAACCTGCTCCATTGTATCTAATTCCGGAAGAATTATATCCTTTTGAATATCCGATATGGTCTTTCGATCAAGTTTATCATATGTATTCAATATCGAATTCATTTTACTCCTATATCCTTCAAAAACTTCTCCGTCTTTTTCTCTCAAATTAACTATATCCTCTATTTGAACCTCTCCTATCAATGGAACTTTATGAAACAAACCTTTTTCAATCAATCTTGCATGTTCTATCGCATCCTCACTCATACCCATACTTTGCAATTCTGAAATCATCATTGCATCATATGGTCGATTCGTTATATATGAGCTATCCAAAAAAGAAGTATTGATTTGTGCTCGGAATACATCATCAATAAGTGGTGTAAACAGATAATCTATAATCCCAAAATCATCCATCATCTTTGTTGTCAATTTAATTTCTGCCGATTTTTTCAGAAGCTTCTTTATTTTTTTGTTTTCATCATAAATCAAAATATCTATTTGCTCATGAAAACCTAATCGTTCTGCACCCCTAACCGCCAAATAAGCTATTCCATTCGAATCCCTCGACAAGTTACAACTTATACTTTCTGATGTTTCTTTGTGCATTAATTCCGATATCTTTAATAGTTTTTCTTGCAATTCATTTTCTCTTGTTATTATCTTTTTCAAACACTTTTCACACAAACAAATATAAACAGAAAAGAAACCTATAATTCCAGAAAGGACCAGCGGTTTCAACATCAAAATAATAATCACATCACCTGCCAGATCCATCCTGTTAACCCTTTTTCCATTTTCAATACTTTCAACATACTTATCAATAGGCGATGGAAATAACATTTTATCCGCATACAACGCAGAAAAACGTAACAAATCTGCAACATTAGACATTCTACACTCTATTGCCGAACAAGGAAACGGTGCACCCGCTAAGGTAGAATTTGCGTAAAAATTATAATATGACCTCTTCTGAAAAGAATCACTAGGAATGCGTCTAAAAGTTTCCATTATAAAATCTTCCACTTGTTCCTCAGACCACTCTTTAACTATTTGTTCAAATATATCTATCTTTTCTGTTTGTTCAAATCCTTCCAGATAGTCATATAATTCAACATACAAAGATTTGGCTCTCATATGTTCCTTTCTCCTTCGCATTGCAAATATCACTTTATTTAGCCAACCCTAAATTCGCCAGAGCTTTTGTTTTGGCACCGGATAAATATGTTTCCTTTATCCCCTGCAAATATATTATAATATTTTACCGAAAATCAATATTTGTCTTTGATACTAACGCAAGAAGTTCTTTTACTGTTTCAAACAACAATGTGGCTTTGCTTTCTGAAATCAGTTTTCCTTCATGTACTAACTTATTTCTAGCTTGTCGAATTTCAAAAATATTATTATATATTTTCTCATCTAAAATACCAATTTGCAGTAGAATTTCCTGCTTTACGGATATAGTATATGTTCGTGTATCTTTTAACATCTCCTTTCTCTTTTTAGAATTTTCTCCAGTAACATTGTCAATGATATTTTGTAACCACAAATGATCTGTTATTTCTTCAACAACCACCCACAAGAAAGTAAGCGCAGACGGCCAATTACGATGACGAAATTCCGTAATACCATTTAACAAATGAAATGTACTCAAATTAGGTATTGCACCAACTATCATATTTCCTTTATTAAGAATTCCCTTCATCTTTTCAATGGTTATCATTCGATTTTCTGGTTGATACAGTAATATTGCATCCGTCACTCCTACTACCTTCATTCTCAGTTCTGCATGAATATGGCTATTCCATGATTCTCCAAAATCAACCGGCCATATTGACTTTGATTCATATATATTCCCTGTTACAATATCCCTGTTAGTTATTGCCTCAACATTCATACCTCCCAAAAACAATTTGCATAGTAAATCATTGTAATGAACTATTATATCATCTTCTGAAATAGTTCCTTCTGCTTTTATTCCAAGTGCCCCGTCCCCACAAACTAAATATTCAATATCCCTACCATCAAAACGGTTTGTAATTGTCCCAATAATTCGATGAAGTAACGAATGGTCATATGTAAGGTTATTAATATCTTCAATAGAAAAATCTATCCTCTCATTCTCGTGGACAACAAATTGAAGGGGATATATATATGTTACATATACACTTTCTTGCTTCCTATTCATATTGTTTTTTGCACCTTTCTTTCAATCACCATAAATAACCTCTACATATTTCAATCTCCTATTGCAAAACTACTTTTATATACCCAAAAGCGTTTTGGCATTCTTGCTAAAAATATTAATTCGTTCTTGTTCATCATCTGTTGCTCGCAAAACAGAAAGTATTGAAAGTGCCTGTGTTACGAATGGATAATCTGTACCAAATAAAACTCTTTCACTACCAATTTCTTTTATCAACTCTTTAATATTTCCAGAAGGTTGAACACTAATATCCGTATATGTATTCGGGTGCTTTTTCATTATATCTATCATGTATCCAAAATCAAAACAGCCGCTATGTGCCAAAATAACTGTTGTATCCAAAATACAATCTAGCGCCTTTTCAAACTTTGGAAGATGCTGTGTCATCACTTCCTTCCTTGTTTTCTTTGTAGGAACAGCAGAATTTAACATTTCCTTTGGCAAACCTATCCCACTACAGCTCATAATAGGTAACTTTGTCTTTGCCAATTCTTTTAGCAAACCGATAGACTCATCACAATCAATCGGCACACCCCAGATATGCGGATTTAATTTCCATCCCTTAATATCCATTTTCATATAATTATCAATTTTTGCAAGAATATTATCATCAAAGGGATGTATCGAACCAAATGTATATAGACGGTCATTATTTTTTACAATGTTATTCATTACTTCCGCACAGCTTTTATTTGGCGGGTTAATTTGCTGGACTACTGCTCTTTGAATATGATTAGCTTCCATATCCATCATCAACCTATCTACTGTGGCATAATTCAAAACCAATGCACCCGAAAACAACTTAATCCTTGTCTTTATTCCATCTACACTAAGCAATTGTGTAGGACACTTCGTAAAATATATTTTATTCAAATCAAACAATCCCAACGAAAACGGAAAGCAACTCATATCCATTAGCGATATGTTTTTATTAAATTTTTGCTTTTGCAAAAAAGACGGAAATAACTGTGATAAACCTCTGAATATATGGCAATGCATATCAATAATTTCATATTGCTCCACCAAATCCGCTTTTATCTTAAAATCACCATTCTCACATAATAGCAACTCCGGGTTATCTGACACGATTTGCTGTTTTTTTCCATTATGATACATAACAAACTCCTATTCCGAGACCACTTTCATCATTAAGTAAATTCAAATAATCGTGTGCTTTCAATCTCTCCTACAGACTGGAAGTTTTTGTTCTCTCTAATGAACTGACGCATCTGTTTCCTTTTTGTTTTGTTCGCTAGTCGAAAGAACAATTGCCATAACAATAATAATTATTTTCCAAACATATGCCACATATTGATTCCCACCAATTGCTAATTGTGAGAAAACATTGATTAAGGAATGTGTCATCACACATATCCACAGACTTTTGGTCTTTATGAATAAAGCCGATAAAATAAAGCAATTTACAAACAATCCAAGTGAAAATTCAAACGCCTGTACTTGTGGCAATGTTCCTTCAATGTAGAAATAAGAAAAATGCCATATTTCCCATGCAACAAAAGTAATTATCGTTGATGTGATATAATTACAGCGTTCCTGCAAAACTGGTTGAAAAACATATCTCCATCCTACTTCTTCAATACCACCAAATATGATTGCTTTAAGAAATAAGATAATAGGCATATACCACGCATTTAACACAATTTTTCCATTAAATGCAATACAACAAAAGTCCAAAAGCAAAAACAAAAGTGCTAATAAATAACTGCTATATCTTTGCTTTACATCAAAAAAATCTTTCAGTATCTTTTTTATACCGTATTTTTTGTACTTAACTGCGATGATTTTTCCCCATAAAGCAGACGAAATTCCTCCAACTCCAATAGCAACCATTCCAGCAAGCGTTGTATAATTTATAACAACTCCCAAATTACGTAATATAAAAACTATAACACATATCATCCATATTTGCCCTAAAGTTCCTAACAAATAAAGGGCAATTGCTTTGTTTCGACTCATAAATCCCCCTGAAAATTCCGGTTTATCGAACTCTTGCCGTTTATTTTTAAGTATATCATAACTTCAGTTATTTCGCATCATCAATGTAAAATGCGGAGCATTACGCTCCGCACTCATATCACACATATATCAACTCTCTCATTACAATCTCCTCTGCCGAACTTCGCACATTGTTTATAAGTCCTACCCACTTCATCTGGTCACTTGCCTTTAATTCTTCCGTAATCCCTGCACCAACTTTCATCTGCTCCACAAGAAGCTCCATTCTCTCATAACATTCCTCATCAACCTCATGCAGGTACTCATTTAATTTTCCATTCATGAGAAGTCTGATATATTCCCCTCTGCGGTGGTTTTTCAAATACTCCCACCGTATCCGTCCATATCTGCCAATCTCATAGTGCGTACCCTCCGGCAATTCTAAATCCGGATAATATAATCCGTCTGCCCCAAGTGTGTACCCTATTCCGTTTTCTCCAATGATATGCTTCTCCATAATCTGCTCCTATCTGCCACCTCTGTCATTCCTATAATAGTGGCTCTGCCTGTTGTTTTCTCGTCCCTTCACTTCCTGTTGCTTCCGCTGCAACTTCGCCTTTAAGCTATCCGACTCTGCCTTGTTTCCGGTCTGCTGTTTCCACCTTGCAACTGCCGACTGATAATCATTGTACTCTGCTTTAGAAGCTCTATATTCAGCCAAGAACTCCTTTACATTCTTATAGCCATAACCTTGCACAATATTTGATAAATACTGCTTCATACTGGCTATCTGCGATTGTAACTGCTCCGCCTGTTCCTGAAGCTCCTTGCGCTGTTTTCCCTTGAAGATACCCTTTGTTCCGGCAATCTCCTTCTCCACACTTGCAAGCTGTTGCTCCCTTTGATAAATGGCTTCATTCTGCTTCTCCAGCTTATTATAAATATCCGCAAGCCTTAGATACTTGGAAGCAAGTTTGGACTTCTTCGACATTTCCGGTATCGGTTCACTTTTCGCCATCACAGGCTCATTGACTGCCCGAACTTTCGTCTGCTCCGGCTCTGACTTTGCAAACCCTTCCGTCACCTTATCAGCCTTTTCCAAAGACATTTTAAATACATTACTAATCAGAAGTTCCAAAGCATATATCGCTGTCATAATCAGGCTTTTGAACAGTGCCGGATTTCTCCCCGACTTCTGAATAGAAGCCTTTGCTTTCTGTCCGATTTCGCTGTGTTTCACTTCCAAAATCTGTCCCTCCGGCACACCGCTGACCAACGCCCTGTCCACCGTCTGGTTCCACATGGTACGAACCCGATTATCCGCTTCTATCTGCTCTGCTTTTGGATTGTTTTTTCCAACCTTTTTCATGGGCAGATACACACCATTCTTATCAAATACTTTCAGCTTCTCCTTATCATCCCGCACATAAATATTGATTAGATCTGTATAGGAACGCTTTACTTCATCAAGGAAACTGTCACTCTTAAATCGGCTGTCCTTGATGGTAAAAATGTTACGCTCATACACCTCTCCCTTTGGAATAATTTTGCAACCGCTTCGAAGCTGTCCGGCTTCATCCAGTATCTCTTTTTTAGTGCGTACATGCTTCCCGGTTTCATCATAAAACATGTTCCTTGTTGCAATCTTCTCCACTGGATCATCAAGCAGCTTTCGCTCCGAAAAGATAAGATGGATATGATAATTTGTCTTGCGTTTGTTATGGTGCAGGGCAGCGATACACTCCACATCGTAATTCTGTTTAAAGTATTCCGTGAACAATTTCAGCAGCTTGTCCGGCTCATAATCCACAAAACTTTCCGGCAGTGCAATGATCAGTTCTCTTGCTTCAATGCACTTGCCTTCCGTTCCGCTTTTCTTAAACTCCTCCTGATTGCACTTGGCAAGTTCCGTCCAAAATTTACGGTCAGTTGTTTCATAAACTGCGTACAAATTTTCCTGCCTTGCGTGACTAGAGATATAGTTAATTCTTCCTTTTAAATTTGTCAGTTTTGACATCTCTATAAATGAATTTCTTACAATAGGCAATGCCCCCTTTCTTTGAAAAATGATAGCGCTTTATGCTATCGTGAGTGGATGCATAGGCATCCGTTTACGAACTCATTGCCGTATCCGGCATGGACACAAATGCGACAGCATTTGTAAGAGCAGCTACGCTGACCTTTGCCCCCTGCAAGGGCGAAATACACAGAGTACAAATCGAAGATTTGTGCGATGGGTGTATTTCGCTCTCAAACGCCGAGGGCTTGCGAGAGAAGTCCGGCTCCTGGTATTTGTTCCCGCACACTGCTTTCTCCTTAACGATATTTACAGGAGCGTGCCACGCTCCCGTCATACACACCAAAGGGAAAAATCTACCATCGGAAATCCCGATGCATTCCCACCTTATCAAGATACTCCTGCCGTGCCTTTTCCCGTTCTTCCTCAGTTGGTGCAGTCTTATATTTTGTATATGAATCCCGTCTTATCATAGCTTCCAGTTTGTCCTCCAACTCCATTTTAATCTCCGGTAAAACATCATCTATTTCCACCAAATGATACTTTAAAAGTGCGAAGAACAGTTCCTCGGAAATCTGTATGTTTTTCATTCTATCAATCCATCCTTTCCATCAAGACCGCAACAACGTAATGTCTATGAATTTTGCAACCTTGCAATGTTTATCTCCGCAAATTACATATAGTCTGCATTGTTGCGCTCTTCCCTTAATTCGTTTTTATTCTGCCCAATTCCCAGTACCATGAATTGTTGATTTTCTTTGCCCTAATGCCAAGCTACTTCTTTGCATTTTCCAATGTCCTCTTTGAAATTCCCTGCTCATCAGCCATATCAAAAATTTCATTACTCTGTACCGCGTTTGATGTTTCTGCCAATTCCCGAAGCAATTGTTTTGCTTGTTCCAATTTATTTGCTTTTGGGGCAATACCACCAAGCACTTCATCCGCTGTAATCTCATAATCTCCCATCCACTTAAAACCACGTTCCATCAGTTCAAATGCCTTGGGATGTCCGAACTGTGCCAAATTATTTTTTATCTGAACAACTGCTCTGATATTAGGTTCTCCTTCCACTCTGCCGACTAGCAACACGCTCCTTGCTACTGCAAAGAAATCAATAGAACCCATGCCCCTATAAGCCGCCTTATTACCAGATGCCTTATTCATATGACCGATAAGAATAATGGCACATTTGTATTTCTCCGCCAAAGCTCCTAATCGCTTCGTCATATCCCTTGCTTCATTTGCTCTGTTCATATCTATGCCACCACCCAAATAGGCTTGTATCGGGTCTAAAATCAACATCCTCGCTCCCGTCTGGATAATGGCTTCTTCCAGCCTATCATCTGCCATAGAAAGGGATTTGTCGCTTTCATCAATTATCAATATCCTCTCACAATCTGCACCTGCCTTTTCAAGCCTTGGCTTTACAGTATCTGCAAGCCCGTCCTCGGCAGTCTGATAAATAATGTTCATTGATTCCATCAGCTTCATATCATTATCCATCCCCTCTCCTTTGGATAACTTGGCAGCAATATTTAATATCAAGGTTGTCTTTCCGTCTCCAGGATCACCTTGTACGATTGTCAGCTTTCCATAAGGGATGAATGGATACCAAAGCCACTCTATCTCCTGCGACTGCACTTCTGACATCTTAATCATTTTCAGTTCTGTTTTCTTTTCTTCCATAAAGTCCTCCGTTTCCTAAAATCTCATTGTCACACGGAAGAACCTCTGTTATACTTATGCTGTGATTACATAGGTAACAGAGGTTTTCCTGTTATCACAAGTCCTAGCAGTTGCCGCTGTTAGGGCTTTTCTCTTTTTCAAAATCCAGCATATCCGCTACTTTTCTTTGCTGGTTCGGATATAAGTGTCCGTAAGTATTTAATGTGATACGTATATCTTTGTGTCCCACCCTCTCCTTTATCAGAATGGGCTCAATTCCTTTATTAATTAAATACGCCACATGCGAATGTCTCAAATCGTGAACTCGAATTTTCTTTACTCCTGCTTTCTCCATTTGGTGCTTCATCTTGTGCTGTACTGCTTCCTGCACAATAGGGAAGAGTCTTTCATTCTCCGGCATCCCATAATGACTATCTATAAAATCCTTAATCTCCTGTTTAAGAAACTCCGGTATTTCTATCAGTCTTACAGATTGCTTCGTCTTAGGCTCCGTAATCACATCCTGCCTTTCTGTTCGATAGTAAGTCTTGGTAATGCTAATTTGATTTCTTTCAAAATCAACATCCTTTGGTGTAAGTGCCAACAACTCTCCAATTCTACACCCCGTCCAAAAGAGTATTTCAAAGATAAGATAGTATCTGCTTCCCGGTTCCATCGTCTGTATGAACTTTTGGTACTCATCTACTGTCCAGAAATCCAGACTTCTGTTATCCGAGCTTCCCATACGCTTAACTTTTTTACAAGGATTTGTGTGTAAATCGTAAATTCGTGAAGCGTGAGTGAATAAGCTAGTTAGCTGATTTTGTATCATTCTTAAGTAGGCTTCCGAAAATCCTTTGGTCTGCATTTCATTCTGCCACTGAATAATCTGCCCTGCAGTTATCTCACTCATCATCTGATTACCAAAATACGGAATGATGTGTTGCTCCATCATATATCGCTTGTTCTTCATGGTGCGTTCCTTCAGCTCATTCTGCTTATCTTCAAAATAAACTTCCATAAATTCACTTAGCTTCATATCCATACTTCTGCTGTTATTCAATTTCTTCTGTCGCTCATACTCAAGAGCCTCTCGCTTTGTCTCAAAACCTCTTTTTCTTCGCTTTTTCTTTTCACCCCTGGCATTTGTTTCAAACCATTGGGCTGTCCATTTCTTAGTGTCTTTTTCTTTGTATGCCATACTGCTCTCCTTTCCTATCCTACTGATAATTCGTAGCCATACATTTTTTTCGCCCAATACGCTCTTGGAATTCTTCCAGCCATTGTGATATATCCTTGCGAAGCCAACTCTTCATTCATGCTTTTTACCAGCTTGTACGCATGAGATTTGGAACAATTCAATTCTCGGGCTACATCATCGGCACTCATCATATATTGATAATTCGCCATACATTCGTCCTCCCTTCTATACTTTGAATCTCGTTACATTTCTAGTATTTGTTTTGTGTATGATTTTCGTACATTCATATTATCACTACACATTTCCCTTGTCAAGATTTCGTAATTATATTTTTACGATATTCGTATATGCTATTTTTGAAAATTATTCTTTTATGTCTTTCGTATTTGTGCTATGATAATAATTATATTTATGCAATTCGTAAATTTTAAATTTATGAAAACAGGAGGTTTCAATGGGAGACGGTAAGAAACTGAAAGAAATATTAGACAGTAAAGGCACGAATGTCCGCCAGATTGCAAAAGCAACTGGTATCAGTGCCACAACACTTTATTCAATTATTCAAAAGGATTCTAATATCCGATTTGACTTTGCACTTAGACTGGCAAATGAATTAGAAATTGACGTGAATGAGATATGCTCTGCCAGTCCCTTTTCGGGTGCAATCACAGAAGAAGAAATATATCCTACATTACCGAATGGATTGAATGGCGCTCTTGACGGAAATCGGGTAAAAACGTATTTAAAAAATTCCATGTACCCGCTTATGTATCTTTTCGGGAAAAACAGTATGCCTGATGTGGATAATTTGCTGACTTCCTTTTACCAGTTGGATGATGAAGCTAGGAAAGAAGTGGTGGAAACGATACAATTCAAGCTGCAGTATCACAGAGATCCCGAACGGGCAGAACAGATTAAACAGATTAAGGGATGGTAAAAATAACTCCAGTGAATCGTTGAATTCACTGGAGTTATTGCCTAATGATCAATATCCTGTCTTTTGACAATCTTCAAGTAGTTTCTCTTTAAATCATTTACTGAGCCAAAGAATATTTGCTCTGATTTCGAAAAGGAATGATTCTGTATTTTTAGCTTTAACAGTTCAAAAGTGCATATCATATCAGCCACCTGAAACAACCTATAATCCGATGGTTTTACTTTTCGAAACTCCACTCTTGGCAAAAATGCATTAAACAAGGTCGATAATATTTTGTTTAACTCTACTTGTCCATTATCATAGTATATTTTAACCAAGTCGAACGAAAGCAAGAAGTCATAGTGCTCCCTAATAAAAACAGATATTTGCTTTGAAAGTTTACCCGTTGCTTCAACAATATCTTCAATATGCTTTTTCTCTATATGGAAAGCTTTATATTTTACCCCACTCTGTCTCATAAACGTAACCATCTTATTAAATATCTTTCTACGTTCTATATAATCCATTTCAGAGTATTCTTCCTCTTTTCGAATAATAGGGCCTGTATGTATACAATGATTTTCTAATCCCAAAAGTGATAATTCTCTATTTAAATATTCCATTGGCTCTTGAATGGATGCTTCTTGTTCATGAAATACCATTGTAACTATATACCAAGGAGAATGATAATCATATTCACCAAAATCCCCAGACTCATCAATAAAAATACTTAGTTCTTTCATATAGCGCCTTCTTACTTCAAATTCTGTAAAAAAAATGGCGGG